>Ga0105046_10009870_pt1 | contig 14894 bp, 10 predicted proteins | sample MAT03_FD_78385 | JGI IMG/M metagenome (GOLD analysis project Ga0105046, IMG submission 78385) | Freshwater microbial communities from Lake Fryxell liftoff mats and glacier meltwater in Antarctica - MAT-03 (megahit assembly) | ecosystem: Environmental > Aquatic > Freshwater > Ice > Liftoff... | reverse complement strand
GGGATGATGGGGGCGGGAATCGCCTATGTCGCGGCCAGCGCGGGGATCGACGTCGTGCTGATCGACCGCGATCAGGATGCGGCGGACAAAGGGCGCGCCCATGCCGAGGGAATTCTGGCGGAGGGGGTGAAGCGCAAGCGGACGACGCCGGAGAAGGCGGCCGAGACGCTGGGGCGGATCACGGCGACGCCCGAGTTCGCAGCGCTGGAGGGGTGCGATCTGGTGGTGGAGGCGGTGTTCGAGGACGTGGGCGTGAAGGCGGAGACGACGCGGCGGGCGGAGGCGCATCTGGGCGCGGACGCGATCTTCGCGACCAACACCTCCACGCTGCCGATCGGCGAGCTGGCGAAGGCGAGTCGGGACGCGGGGAACTTCATCGGGATCCATTTCTTCTCGCCGGTGCACAAGATGAGCCTCGTCGAGATCATTCGCGGCCGGGAGACCGGAGACCTTGCGGTGGCGAAGGCGCTCGACTTCGTGCGGCAGATCCGCAAGACGCCGATCGTGGTCAATGATGCGCGGTTCTTCTACGCGAACCGGTGCATCATCCCCTACATCAACGAAGGCGTGCGGATGGTGGCGGAGGGGGTGGCGCCGGCGTTGATCGAGAACGCGGCGAAGCAGCTCGGGTTTCCGCTCGGGCCGTTGCAACTGGTCGACGAGACCTCGGTCGATCTGGGCGTGAAGATCGCCAAGGCGACGAAGGCGGCGATGGGAGCCGGCTATCCGGTGAGCCCGTCGGACGACGTGCTGTTCGCGCTGGCCGACAAGGGACGACTGGGGCGCAAGTCGAACGCCGGGTTCTATGCCTATGACGACAAGGGCAAGCGTCTCGGGCTCTGGTCCGAGCTCGGCGACCTCTGGCCCGCGGCCGCCGCGCAGCCGAGCCTGACGGAGGTGCAGCACCGGCTCGCGATGATCCAGACGCTGGAGGCGGTCCGGGCGCTCGAGCAGGGGGTCCTGACGGATATCCGGGAGGGCGACGTCGGCGCGATCCTCGGCTGGGGGTTCATGCCCTGGTCGGGCGGGCCGTTCAGCTGGCTCGACATCCTGGGGGCCGGGCGGGCGCTGGAGATATGCGACGCGCTCGAGGCCAGCCACGGGCCGCGGTTCGCCCCCCCAGCCCTGCTGCGCGAGACGGCGGCGCGAGGCGACACGTTCTACGGCCGGCTCCCGGCGTCCGCGGCGGCCTGACCGGCTGGCGTCCGCGTGTGCGACATCGGCAAGTCCTTGATTTATATATAAATCGATGTGCCGAGTTTCTCGAGCCGCGCCCCCGACGGGTTTCGTAGGGGTCAGGGCGCTGCCACCCCCCCCGAGGCTCGCCCGTCCCCGGCCGAGAACGCCAGCGGGTCGTTCGGGTGACATATTCTCACTTTCAAGGCATGAGAAAGACGGCAACCTCGGGTAGTTGGTGAGTTTGGATCATCTATCCTTCGACGGGTATTTCAGTGGTCGCCGGATTGAGGGCAACCAAATTCACCACGCTCCAGAGCCGATCACACAGGCCCGCAGCCTCTGCCGGGGTAGCCGGCAGCGCTTGACGAATGCGAACGAAGATGAAGTACGTGACGTCCAACGCAGCGACGAAGGCGTGGTTCCCGGACGCCCATTGATCAAACGGCGATCAAGTGCGTGCGGGAATCGACCAGCGCCGTGCGATTGGCGAGGCCGGTCAGCCTGTCATTGTGCGCCATACGACTCTTGCCGCGTTCCCGCGGCGGCGCCGGTCGGTGACGTCGCGCTCGATGGCGGCGAAATACTGAAGCGTGCCGTCTTCGCCGAAGAGCGGAACGATCTGGATGTCCAGCCAATAGGGGCGGCCGCCCTTTGCATAGTTGAGGATCTCCTCGCGGCAGCCCTTCCCCGCCACCATGGCGGTCTTCATGCGCTGCAACGCGGCTCGGTCCGTGGCGGGCCCCTGGAGGATCCGCGGCGTCTTGCCGACGACCTCGTGCAGTTCATATCCCGCGAGGCGGCAGAACGCCGGATTGGCGTAGACGATCTTTGGCCCCGGCAAGTCGAGCGCATCGGCCGACGTCACGACGATGGCGTCGCTGGTGGCCTCCACCAACGCTCGCAACGTCGGCAGCCATTCCGGCTCGGTCATCTCGCCCTCCCGCGACGCGGTGATTTGCGCCGAGGCCTGCATTCTGCACCCGAAAGGTTAATTGCAGGCGCCACTGAGCCCCATCGGTTGCGCGGGTGTTCGAGCGTCGACCGCGAGACGCCCGTGGGGATCGCCGTTCGCCGCTGCGGCGCGCGCGCTGCACCGGACAGGGGGCGATAGCGACGTCAGGAGGGGGGCCGAATGCGCGGCGCGACGACGCGCTCGCCGGCGCCATCTGTGTCGAACGTCTTGGGGGTCATGGGCGGCGGCGTGTCAGACGTCGAGCGTCGCGGTGCGGGTTCTTGGCATGTGGACTTCGCGGCGGAGCAGCCAGTAGAGCGCGCTCGTCAGCGTGTAGACATGGCGCTTCGATTTCTGATCCGGGGGGTCGTAGGCGGGGCCGGTCATGTGGCGGAGCGCGTCGAGATCGATCAGCCGGAAAATGTCATGGGTCGCGCCGAGCGATTCCGCGGCTTCGGCGAGCAGCGGCTTGCAGGTTTCCATCGCCGCCGCGGCGGACTTGACGCCGGGAAGCCGCTTGCGCGCGGGCCGATCAACGACGGGACCGTTCGCAAACAGCGGACTGCGGCCGGGATTTATGTCGGAGAGGCCGCGGGTTTCGCCGCGCCCGATCGGCTCGGCGGCGTCGCCGGAGGAGACGATGGATATGGGCCAGGTCATTCCGGTCAGGGGCTCGCGCGCGAGCGCTTCGGAGGCAAGATCGGCGATCAGCCGATACGTGATCAGGCCCTGCTCGACTTGCGCGACATCGTTCGAGGACGACGCGCGGATCAATGCTATGTCCGCCAGCGGAAACAGCGCGGGCCCCGATCCGAGATAGACCTGTGCCGCGACGCCGAAATGGGCGCGGCTGCGGTTCTCGACGTAGTACGCCTGCCGCAGTCCGACGCGGTCCACGCCATCGTCCAGAATGTCGCGCATCAGGCCCTCGATGCGCGCGGCGACCAGCCGGCGGCCCTCCTCGGTATAGAACGGTTTCGCGCCGACCAGGGTTTCGACCATTTCAGATAGCGACAACTCCTGATCTGTGTATTTATTAAACAGAAAAGTATGATAGTCGCCGCCACGAGAAAACTCTCCGAAATATCCGGTGATGTTTACGATGTTCGGGATGGCGTAGACGCCATAACGGAGAAATTCACTCATCGTCGCTGCGCCATGGCGGCTGAGGCCGACCGATATCTCGTCCTGCGTCGCAGGATGGTGATCGCTGGTCTTGGTCACGTCGATGCTGCTGGTTCTGAGCCGCCAGCGATTGACCAGATGCACGAACGCGATCTTGTCCGGGTCGGGAAACGTTCCGCCGCACCAGAAGCGGGTGTCGTCGAGACGCGCGCTTTCGAGGAGCAGCGCCAGGTTGACCCGCGAGTCCCTGCCCCCGGTCAAGGCGGCGACAAAACGGTGGTCGCGCGAGTAGGCGGCGACGGCTGCGTCCATCCGGGCGCGGAACCTGGCCGCGAGTTCCTTGTGGGGGAACGCGGGCCGCGACCGATAGAGGTCCGCGCGTCGCTGGACGGCGACGATCTTCAGGCCTCCGGCGTCGATCCGGGCGCAGGTGTTGGGCGGGAGCAACGCGACGCCTTCGACGCCGCTGTCCAGACCGATCGCGCTGTTCATCGCCAGCGACGAGAACGTGCTGATCACGCACCTGTCGAGCCGGATCCCTGCGGCGAGCAGGGCCGCCTCGATCAGGAACAGGTTGTTCGAGACGAGAAACCGGGCGCCGCGCGCGAAGACGTGGACCGGGTACTGGCTGAGCGGATCGACGCCGATCTCGACGCGGTCCGGCTGAACGTCGACGTAGCAGAACACGCCGGACAGATCGTTGTCGGCGACCGCGGCGCGAAAACCGGCGATCGCCGCCGCACCGGGCGGGAGCCATGACGACAGATGATCGGTGTCGCCGGTCGCCACGCCGTCGAAGAGAAGCCCGGACTGCATCTCGCCCGAGTGGATCAGCGCGGCGGCGCGGACCGTCGTCAGCGGGCGTGAATTGCGCAGGACGGGCGCGAGACATGCGGTGTCGAGGCCTGCGATCGTGTCCTTGTCAGCGATGAGGAATTCCAAGGTGTCGTCGCCCTCCTTTCGAGCGCCGCGTTGCGGTCAGACGATGTCCCAGTCGCGCACATCGACGCCGTAGCGGTCGCGCAGCGCGGCCGTGTCTTCGCGCAACGCCGCGCGGAGCGCCGCGCGCCGGTCCGCGTCGAGGTGGGGCGCCGCGTCGACGTCCGCGTCGAATCGCGCGACGCGCGCCACGTCGTGCTCGAACCCCGCCGGCGCATCGAGGCCGAGGAACGCGAGGCAGCGCGCGACCACGGCGACGCGATCGGCGCGCAAGTCGTCGAAATCGAGCAGCAGCAGGTCCTCCGCGGGAAAGTGCGGCGCGTAGCGGTCGAGCTGCCGGGCATAGGACGAGACCGCCAGCGCCCCCCGCAGGCCGTGATCGGGATCGGGCTTGCGCCTGCCGCGCGCGATGGCATGGGCGAGATGCGCTTCGATCCGGTCAAGGGGATTGCGCATGATATAGATCAGCTTGAACCGGACGCCGTCGCGCCTTGACAGCATCCTGATGCGATGCGCGACGCCGGGGTGGTGCGGGAACCTCGCGTAGTTGGTCGAGGCCTCCAGCGCACAGCGATGGATCGCGGGGTCGAACGTCGGCCAGAGCGCGTAGTAGTTGGTAGGCCCCTGCCTCCACTTGGCGTCGTCCGAGAAGAAGTTCGGTTCCTCCTTGCTGCAGGCGGCGATCTGCGGATGGGCGGCGAGGCAGTGAAAGAGGCTGGTCGTGCCCGATCTCGCCGCGCCGATGATCAGCACGAACGTCTCGATCGGGGTTGGTGTGCGCGCCGGCGCAGTCGGAGGGCCGGCAGTCGGCGCGCCGGCGCCCGGCGACCGCTGCTTGCGGCGCTTCGCGCCCGGCAGCCGCGCCGCGTGGGGCCGCGGGTGCGCCGCGTCGCCTTCCGGTGCCCCGACCGCGGCCCGGTAGCCCGCGATCAGCGCGGCGCGAAGCTCGGCGTCGAAGACGGGGACGGGCGGCAGGACCTTCTCGGACGACGGCGGGAACAGCACGGCGCGATCGGGGAAGAATTCGGCGCGCAGCCGCTCGACTTCGGGCGCGGTCGCCGCGACGAACGCCGTCCGCGCCGCGGCGCTCTCCCAGAGGCCGAACGGGCCGGGACCGAGGCGCTCGGCGGTCAGGGCCGCCGCGTCGGGCGACGTCGCCCATCGCAGCAGCGGCTTGTTGTGCTGGTCGGGCTCGCCCGCGCGGCCGAGGAAGTGCTTGACCGCCGTCCCGACCGCGTCGAGGCTCGCGCGCACCGTTCCGACCGGCTCGAGGCCCGCCGCATTGACGCCGATCGCCTCGAAGAACCGCTGGCAGAACGGCGCGCCCGAGGGCAGGTCCTCGTAGACGAGACAGCGGACGCGGCCGAAGCGTTCCGCGAACAGCGCCGCGTTCTCGGCGTAGCGGAGCGCGCCGCCGAGGGCCTGGGCGCGAAATGCGGCGAACGAGGCCCATCGCAGCCGGGCGGTCTGCTTGACGTTCTCCTGGAACATCGAGCGCACGAAATCCTCGGGCCGGCGAAAGACCAGCACGACCTCGACGTCGAACGGCGCGAGCGCTGCGGCGACCCGGTCGAGATAGCGCGCCCGCCCCCCGCGCCGGCTGTTGTCGGCGGCGTCGCCCGCCAGCGCGTGGCGATAGAGCGGTTCGGAGCTGACGAACACCGACGCGTTTTGCGCCGTCGCGTCCTCGGCCCAGAGACCGGCGAGCCGGGCGGCGTCCGCGGCCGTGAGCACCTCGTCGTCGTCGGCGAGCGCATGGGCGAAGATGTGATGGGGGTAGAGCAGATAGCGACTGCGCTCGAACTGCCGCCCCAGCCCGGCGAGATCGGGGTAGATCACGCCGCGCCCGGCCAGCGCCTCGGCGTGCATGGCCGCAAACGCCTGGATCGCGGTCGTGCCCGTCTTGTGGGTTCCGGCGTGAAGGATCAGTTTGGGCGGCATGGCGCTCCGGGGCGATCTGGGGGCGATCTGCGGTGTGGTCAGGCGCCGGTCGGTGCCGGCTTGGCGGACGATTGACCCGCAACGTCGTGCGTCATCGTGCTTTTGCCCCCCTTATCGGCTGTCCGTCCTGCGCCGGGCCGCGATATAGCATCTGCCATCCGGGGAAAAGGCCGACTGGGTCGGGAACGCGCAAGCGTCGCGGCGAGCGACGCCCCACGCTCTGGAATGCGCCCGCCCGGCGACGGATCCTGGCTTTGCACCAAAGGACGCCGTGTCGGGCCTGCACCGGCGGCGCATCGCCGCCGTTTCGCGCATTCCGCTCGGCGCCGGGGCCTGTTAACGTGACGGAAATCTGGCGTCGAAAGGACACGCGCGTGAAATGGACGATTGAAGCTGAAACGGGCTTGCGCCTACGCTGCCTGGCGGCTCTGGCCGGCTTCTGACCGATGGAGACGCTCTTTCATATCGGCATGCCGAAGACTGGCACCGACGCGATCCAGCACACGATGGCGGCCTCGGCGACGTATCTGCGCGGCAATGGCGTGTTCTATCCCATCGCGCCGGACTTTCGGATGCGTAGCCACGGGATTTTCGGCTGCCTGCTCCGCCCGGTCGAGACGCCGCCACGACACAAGAAGTATGGTTCAACCGCCGCAGAAGGGCAGGCGCTGTTCGCGGGCTTTTTCGGCCATATCCGCGGCGAGATCGCGGCGCAGACGCCGGCGCTGCTGCTGCTGTCGTCCGAGACGATGTTCAGGCCGATCCCGGCCGGCGAAGCGCGGCGTTTCGTCGCGACGCTCAATGAGCTGGGCGCGGCGCCGCGTTTTGTCGCCTATCTGCGCCGACCCTCGCTGCGCTACATTTCGCGGGTGCAGCAGATGCTGAAATCCTCGTCGCAGATCTCGCTGCCGATCCCCCCGAAAAACAGCGCGGTGCTCGGCTCTTATGCGCAGCTGTTTGGCGGGGACCGGGTGAGTACGCATCTTTTCGATCGCGCCGCGCTTCAGGACGGCGACGTCGTCGCCGACTTCACCCGGCGCCATCTTGCGCCCTATGGAGTTGACGCGTCGGGCTTGACGCCGGTCGGCGACGTCAACGTCAGCATCAGCGCCGCGGCGATGAAGGTTCTCCAGGCCTACCGCGCGGCCTTCCATGCCGGGCGCGACGGCACGTTCTCTCGGGACGCCATCGCGCTGTGCGCGGCGCTCCGGGAGGCGGACGCCGTGGTCGGCGCGCCGCGCCCGCGGCTGCGACGCGACATTGCCGATGCGCTCGACTACGGGTCCGCCGATCCGCTGATCCTGCGCGACGACCACGGAATCGTGTTTCCCGATTTCGACTATCGTCGCCTCGAGCGCGGCCGCTTCGCGGCGCCCGCGCGCAGGCCGAGCCGCCTCGAGGACATCGTCGAAATCGAGCCGCAGATCGAAGGCGCGCTGCTGGCCCGTCTCGCGACCTCCGACTGGGCGCGCGCGCGCGGCCATTCCCGCTGGCTCGCGGAACGCGCGCGCACCGAAACAGCCTGACCGCCCGCAACGTCACCGTCGTCAGCGACATTTTCCCGTTGCGCGCACGGCGCTCCGACCCGCGGGGATCAGCGGTAAAAAAATACTTAAATTCTTGATCTGGATCATGGCGAATTTTACCGGAGGCTGTAACGACTGAAACAGTCGAGCTCCGATCGCAATGCAGTCGGCCCCGATGGTCTGGAAATGAAAGCCATGGCGGCGAGGGAACATATCGCCTCGGCGGTGAGGAGGCCGGGGTGTGAATTCTGATCTTTCGATCGAATACTGACCCGCGACGCGGATATTCGGTCTGCGCCGTGGTCGGGCGGACGGTGTGGTCTGCGGGAGCGCGCTGCACGGATGTGACGAGCGGCGGGCAAAAATTGCGACAGAGCAAAAGGAGAAATCGAAGTGGCGGGACCTGATTTGCTTGCTATTCGCGCGAACCCGAAGTTCGTGCGACTGGTCGAGGAGCGCCGATCGTTCGGGGTCCGGCTGACCGTCATCATGCTGGCCATCTACTTCGGCTTCGTGATGGTCGTCGCATTCGCGCCCTGGATTTTCGCCATCCGACTAGGCGAAGGCGTCATGACGCTCGGCATCCCGGTGGGGCTCGCCGTGATCATCTCGGCATTCGTGTTGACTGGGGTCTATGTGCGTCGGGCGAACGCGGAATTCGACAGTCTCACCCGCGATATCGTGAAGGAATCCGTCTGATGCGCTCGTTCCGTCCGCTCCTCGCGCTGCTGCTGCTCGCCCCCCTTTCGGTCGTGGCCGCCGAAATCGCCGTCGAAGGCGAGCGCCAGCCGCTGAACATACCCGCCATCGTGATGTTCCTGGCCTTCGTCGCCGGGACCCTCGGCATCACCTACTGGGCTGCGCGGCAGACCAAGTCCGCCGCGCAGTTCTATACCGCGGGCGGCGGCATCACCGGCTTCCAGAACGGCCTCGCCATCGCCGGCGACTACATGTCTGCGGCGTCCTTTCTCGGCATTTCCGGCCTCGTCTACCTCTCGGGGTTCGACGGGCTGATCTATTCGATCGGGTTCCTCGTCGGCTGGCCGGTCATCCTGTTCCTGATCGCGGAACCGCTGCGCAACCTCGGAAAGTTCACCTTCGCCGACGTGGCGTCGTTCCGCCTCGCGCAGACCGAGATCCGGATCTTCGCCGCCTCGGGCTCGCTCGCGACGGTCTCGTTCTACCTGATCGCCCAGATGGTCGGCGCCGGCAAGCTGATCGAGCTGCTGTTCGGCCTGCCCTACGCGTGGGCGGTGGTGATCGTCGGCGTGCTGATGATCGTCTATGTCACGTTCGGCGGCATGATCGCCACGACCTGGGTCCAGATCATCAAGGCGGTCCTGCTGCTGTCCGGCGCGACGTTCATGGCCGGCGCGGTGCTGTGGCGCTATGGCTTTTCGCCAGAGGCGCTGTTCGCGGACGCCGTCAGGGTCCACGAGGCGGGACAGGCGATCATGGCGCCGGGCGGCTTGATCACCGACCCGGTCTCGGCGATCTCGCTCGGCATCGCGCTGATGTTCGGCACCGCCGGGCTGCCGCACATCCTGATGCGGTTCTTCACCGTTTCGGACGCCAAGGAAGCGCGCAAGTCGGTATTCTACGCCACCGGCTTCATCGGGTACTTCTACATCCTGACCTTCGTGATCGGCTTCGGCGCGATCGTGCTGGTCATGAACAACCCCGGTTACTTCGACGCGAGCGGACTGATCGGCGGCACCAACATGGCCGCGATCCATCTGTCGGACGCGGTGGGTGGCCCGTACTTCCTCGGCTTCATCTCGGCCGTGGCCTTCGCCACCATCCTCGCGGTGGTGTCGGGGCTGACGCTGGCCGGCGCCTCGGCGATCAGCCACGACCTCTACGCCTCGGTGATCAAGGGCGGCAAGGCCAACGAGCAGGACGAGATCCGCGTGTCGAAAATCTCCGTCGTCGCGCTCGGCCTCGTCGCGATGGGTCTCGGCATCCTGTTCGAGCAGCAGAACATCGCGTTCATGGTCGGCCTCGCCTTCGCCATCGCTGCTTCGGCGAACTTTCCGATCATCTTCCTGTCGATCTTCTGGTCGAAGCTGACGACGCGCGGCGCGCTCTATGGTGGGGTCATCGGCCTCGTCTCGGCGCTGACGCTGGTGATCCTCGGGCCGTCGGTCTGGGTCAAGGTGATCGGGTTCGCCGAGCCGATCTTCCCCTACGACTATCCGGCGCTGTTCTCGGTGACGGCGGCCTTCGTCGCGACCTGGTTCTTCTCGGTGACCGATCATTCGGCGCGCGAAAAGATCGACCGCGCCGGCTTCGAGGCGCAGTTCATCCGCGCGCAGACCGGCATCGGCGCGACCACCGCCGCAGCGCACTGAAACGGGAACGGGGGCTCTGCGGAGCCCCCGACACCGATGCAGGAGCTCGACGACGTTCCCCCCTTCGACCGTCTGACCCCCGAGGAGGCGCGCCTGTTCGCGGCGAGCCTCGACATCGAGTTCTTCCCCGCAGGCGCCGCCATCATCGCGCCGGGCGCCACGGTCGAGGCGCTGTTCGTCGTGATCAAGGGCGCGGTCGAGGAGCGGGCGGGCGACGCGCTCGTGGCGATCCACGGACCGCGCGACGCCTTCGACAGCCGCGCCCTGGTGGAGGGATCGACCGACCACGGCTTCATCGCGCGCGAGGAAACGCTGTGCCACCGCGCGCCGCGCGAGGACACGCTGCGCCTCGCGCGGCGAAACCCCCGCTTCGCCGGGTACTTCTACCTCGATCTGAGCCGCAAGCTCGCCGCGCTGGCGGAGGACGAGGACGACCAGCGCGCCGGGGCGCTGACCCGCGCGCGGGTGCGCGACGCCCATCTCGCGCCGGCCGTGTTCATCGACGGCGCCGACACGATCGAGCACGCCGGCCACACGATGCGCGCGAACGACACCAACGCGCTGTTCGTGCGCGATCGCGGTCCGGACGGCGCCGAGCGGGTCGGCATCGTCACGGGCATGAACCTCAGCAAGGCCTGCGTGCTGCGCCGGATGCCGATCTCGGCGCCGGTCCGCGATTGCGCGCATTGGGACATCGTGACGATCGCGCCCGACGCGTTCATCTTCGACGCGATGGTTCAGATGACCCGGCACAACAAGCGGCGGCTGGCGGTCGTGGAGCATGGGGTGTTTGTCGGGCTGATCGACGAGATCGACCTGCTCGGCCTGTTGTCGAGCAACTCGATGGTGGTGGCGGGGCGCATCGCGCGCGCGTCGGGGATCGACGATCTGCGGGCGGCGAGCGCCGAGATCGCGACGTCGGTCCGGCGGCTCAGGCGTCAGGGAATGGCGGCCGGCACGATCGCCGAGATCGCGTCCGACCTCAATCGCCGGCTGTTCGCGCAGCTGTTCGGGGAGGTCGCCCCGGCGTCGATCCGCGCGGAGGGCTGCCTGATCGTCATGGGCAGCGAGGGTCGCGGCGAGCAGACCGTCCGCACCGATCAGGACAACGGGCTGATCCTCGCCGGTCCGGTCGATGCGGCGGAGCTCGCGGCGTTTCGGACGGAGTTTTCCGGGGCGCTCGAATCGTTCGGCTTTCCGCGGTGTCCGGGAGCGGTGATGGTGTCCAATCCGGCGTGGTCGCGCACGTTGAGCGACTTTCGCGCCGCGATCCGCGCCGACGTCGCCACGCCGGACGCGGGCGCGCACATCCGGATCGCGATCCTGGTCGATGCGGTGGCGGTGGCGGGCCGGACCGAGCTGATGGGCCTGCTTCGCGACGAGTTGTTCGATGCGGTCGCCGGAAACGACGTTTTCCTCGGGCATTTCTCGCGTGCGATCGATGCGTTCGCGACGCCGCTCGGCCTGTTCCAGGCGCTGAAGGCGAGCGACGGGCCGGGCCGCGATCAGGTCGATCTGAAGAAGGGCGGCATCTTTCCGATCGTTCACGGTGTGCGCAGCCTCGCGCTGCGGCATCGGATCGCCGCCACGGGCACGCTCGCGCGGATCGCGGCGCTGGGCGAGGCCGGCGTGCTGAACGACCGGTTCGCCGAGGATCTGGCGAGCGCGTTCCGGGTGCTGATGGACCTCAGTCTCGACACGCAACTGCGGGCGCAGATCGACGGCGGTTCGGGGGCGTTGCTGCGCCCGGGCGATCTGACCACGCTGCAGCGCAACGTGCTGCGTGACGTCTTCGTCGCGGTCAACCGGCTTCGCGAGGTCGTGAGGCACAGCCTGCGGCGCGGCGGGTTCTGACGCCGTGACGGGCCTTGGCCGGATGATCCAGCGCTGGCGGCTGAGCGATCCGCGCTGGAGGCGTCTGCTCGAGCCCGACGCGAGCGGCGAGCTGATCGCGCTCGACTGCGAGACGACCGGGCTCGATCCGCGCCGCGACGAGATCCTTTCGATCGCCGCGATCCCGATCCTCGGCCGGCGCATCCTGTGCGCGCGCCGCCTCGTGCTCACCGTTCGTCCGGAGCGCGCGCCCGCCGCAAGTTCCGTGCTCGTGCATCGGCTGCGGCCGATGGACGTCGCCGCCGGCGAGCCGATGGCCGAGGCGCTGCCGAAGCTTCTCGACTTCATCGGGTCCCGCCCGCTGGTCGGCTATTTCATCGCGTTCGACGTGCGGATCCTCAGCCGATACTGCCGGGAGACGATCGGCATCGGCCTGCCCAACCGGATGATCGAGGTCTCGGCGCTGTACCACAGGCATCGACACGCCCAGGCGCACTGGACCGGAAAGCCGCTCGACCTGCGCTTCGAGACCATCCGCCATGATCTCGGCCTGCCCGCGCTGCCGCAGCACGACGCCTATTTCGATGCGCTGTCTGCGGCGATGATGCAGGTGACGCTGGCGGACCGGATGAGCGGACACGCCGCCCGCGACTGAGGGCGCGAAACGGGTGATCATCGGCGCCGGACCCGACCATGCGGCGCTCGAGGCGGCGTCGGACGCGTGCCTGGTTTCCGACGCCGCACGTCTTACCCGCGAGCCGATTGCGGGTCCAGGAAATCCTTTCGTCGGACATGTCGGTGCGGCGGCTCCCGATGGAGCCCGACGTCGAGGGTTTGATCGGCGACGGTCGCTACGAGCGCGGCGACGCCGAGTCGGACAAGGCGATCAAGATTTGGACTTTTCTCGGTTCGATCGGTTGGCTACAAATACGAGAATTCGGCCGGCGCGCCCGATCGGCCAAGGGGAGTGAAGATTCTATCCGTATCGTGGCATTGTCCGGAGCAGCGTTGCTGACGCTTGCGCTCGCCGGCATGGCGGCGTCGCCGGCGAGCGCGCAAGACGAGGAGGCAGTGTTCAGTGAGGACGAAATCGCCGATCTCGTCGCGCCGATCGCATTGTATCCTGATTCGCTGCTCGCCCAGGTGCTCGTCGCCGCGACGTACCCGCTGGAGGTCATAAAGGCGGATCGATTCATCGACGATACCGCGGATCTGTCCGATCCGGACCGCGCCGACGCGGCCGAGGCGGAGGGCTGGGACCCGAGCGTCGTGGTGCTGGCCGCCGGCTTTCCCACTGTCGTGCAACGGATGGCCGACGAGATCGACTGGACCGAGGATCTGGGCGACGCGATGACGTTGCAGACCGAGGACGTGCTCGACGCGGTGCAGTTGATGCGCGCGCGGGCCTCGGCGGCCGGGACGCTCGCCTCGAACGAGGCGCAGGTGGTCGAGTTCCGGGACGACGCCATCAGCATCGCGCCCGCCGATCCTCAGATCACCTATGTGCCGACCTATGACACGCAGACTGTCTATGCGGCCCAGCCCACCTATGCGACCGCACCCGCCACGCCGGTCTAAACGTCGGTCGAAGACCGGTACCCGACATCCAACCTGCTGACGACCGGCGCGGTCGCCTTCGGCACAGCCATGCTGGTGGACGAGATTTTTGACGACGATGACAACTATAACGGACGAAATTTAAACGACTATTGGCGGCCGGACGATCGTAACTTTGACTGGGACGAAGGCGACTTCAACCGCCGTCCAAACATCAACGTGGACGGCGACGTCAATGTCAACGTCAAGGGAGACAGCGTCGACATCCGGCGCAGGCGCGAAGCCGCTCGCGACCGGCTTGACGCCGACGACAAGTGGAAGTCCTCGGACGAGCGCAAGAAGGAGGCCCGCGACCGCCTCGCGGAGCGCAAGGATCGGGAGAAGCCGGGCGCCCGGCCGGAGAAGAACAAGGCCCAGAAGGACAGCAAGGACAGGGAACAACTCCAGGCCAGGCTGAAGGATCGCCAGGATCGTCCGGACGCCGGTGCGGCGCGCGACAAGCTGAAGGATCGCCCCGCTCGCGATGAGAGCGCAGCGCGCGACAAGCTGAAGGACTCCACGGACAAGCGCAAACCGCGTGACCCGAGCAAGCCCCAGTTCGGCGACAAGCCGGACGGCGCGCGCAATCCGCAGAACCTCGCCAGGCCGGCCAACCGCGACAAGACCGAGCTCGCCGACAACGTGGCGAAACGCGACAGGGCCAAGGACATCGAATCGGCGCTCAAGCCGCAGAAGAAGACGCCGGCGCAACTTGACCGGGCGAAAGATCGCGCCTCGGTCAGCACGAAGGATCGGGTCAAGCGCCCGGACCAGCCGACGCTGACCGCCGCCAAGCACAAGCCCGCGACGGCCAAGCCGGAAGCGAAGAAGCCGACCGCCAAGCCCTCCGCCTTCAAGCCGGCGCAAAAGAGCGCCGCGAAGGAGCGCAAGGCAAACGACCGCGGATCGGCCAGCGTTTCGAGAGAGCGCGCCAAGCCCAAGCCGGTCGTGCACTCGAAAGGCGTCTCGAAACCCAGGATCGCGAAGCCGGTGGCGAAAAGGCCGTCGGCCAAGTCGTCGGCGTTCAAGAAGCCGGCAGGCGGCGGGTCGAAGGCGAAGCATTCCGCCAAGCGCGGCGGCAAGGCCAAGAAGCGCGGGTAGCGTTAGGAAAGGTGGGGTCCGTCATGAAACCGTTTGATCTTTTGAGCACGGCGCGCGGCTCGGCCCTCGCGTTGCTTGTTGCGACGGCGGCGCCGGTCGCGGCCCTGGCCGAGGCGCAGGCGTTCGCCTCGCCCGAGGAGGCCGCGGCCGCGGTCATCGCCGCGCTGGAGTCGGCCGACCCTGCGGCCCTGCTGGCGATCTTCGGGCCCGAAAGCGAGGACGTGATCTTCAGCGGCGACTGGGTTGCCGACCGCACAGCCTGGGGCGAGTTCCTCTCGGAATACCTCGTTCTGAACCGGATTGCGGTCGAGGACGCCGGGGTCGCGACGATTTTCGTGGGCGTGGACCAGT
>Ga0105046_10009868_pt1 | contig 14897 bp, 11 predicted proteins | sample MAT03_FD_78385 | JGI IMG/M metagenome (GOLD analysis project Ga0105046, IMG submission 78385) | Freshwater microbial communities from Lake Fryxell liftoff mats and glacier meltwater in Antarctica - MAT-03 (megahit assembly) | ecosystem: Environmental > Aquatic > Freshwater > Ice > Liftoff... | reverse complement strand
ATCCGCACCCGCTCGATGATCTTCGGCTGGCCGAGGTCAGTGGAAATCCACGCCTGCTTGGTGCCCGTATCGGTAGCCCAGCGTGTGTTGGAGTCGCCGTCGAAGGCTTCCTGGGGACCATACTCAGCGGTCTGCTTTTGAAAGACATTCGAGGCCGCAGCTTTTACTGTGGAGGGCGTTGAGAGAACCGGGATCGCCAACGCGGAACTGTCTAAGTCCAGCCTTACGACCGTGTCAATCGGGTCGAGGGACGCGACGGGGACGGTCACCCGCAACTTACCCTCTTGCTGACTGACCTCTACCTTACCGCCGCCGAGGAGCGTCGCGGAAGTGATCTTAGCCGGAAGTCCCGGGAGTTCGACGCGGCCATCTTCGGAGCGCAGCAAGTGAAGGAAGATCGTGTTGCCCTTGCGCGTGCTGGCAACTGATTGTGAGGGTTTGTAGGGGCCGCCGCGGGTGCCGTAGATGCTCGCGCCGTTTTTCGCGAGCCAGGCACCCATTTCTTTGAGTCGCTCGACCTGGCGCGGCTCAATGCGACCATCGGGCATGGGGCCGACATTGAAGAGCAGGTTGCCGTCGCCACCGGCGCAGCGGACGAGAGTGTCGAGGCATTGCTTGAGCGACTTCATCGTGTCGTCCGGCTTCCAAGCCCATTGGTTGCAGATGGTGATGCAACTCTCCCAGGGACGGCCAAGCTGCATCTTGCCGATGGTTTGCTCCGGCGTGTCGTGGTCTTCGGGCAGGCCGGTGCGGTTGTTGATGATGATCTTCGGCTGGAGGCTGCGGATGATTTTCACCAAGCCCTCGCCGTCGTAGTCCTTGGCCGACTTGCCGAGGCCGTCGAACCAGATGATGTCAAGCTGGCCGTAGTTGGAGCAGAGTTCAGTGACCTGCTGCTTGAGGTAGGCGAGATACTGGTCATGGCGGTCGGGCGTGAAAGCGTCAGGGTGCTGCCAGTTGGGCTGCGAGTAGTAGAGGCCAAAGCGCAGGCCGGCTTCGTGGCAGGCGTCAGCGAGTTGTTTGACCACATCGCGATGATAGGGACTCTCGGGGTTGGTGATTTTGTAGTCGTTCGCTTTCGTGTCAAACATGCTGAAGCCGTCGTGGTGGCGGCTGGTGAACACGAGGTATTTCATCCCGGCGGCCTGGGCGACGGCGACCCACTCTTGGGCGTTGAAGTTCGTCGGGTTGAATTCCTTGTAGAGGTTGTCATAGACCTCTGCCGGCACCTGGTCCCCCTTCGATCCATAGCCGCGCCGGTCGCCGCCGCGCGACCAGCCGATCTCGGTGCCTTTGAGCGAAACCGAGCCCCAGTGGATGAACATGCCGAAGCGCGCATCGCCCCACCACGCCATGCGTTCGGGGTAAGGAGCGGGAGTGTTGGCGGGCTGCGATTCAGCGGCGTTGAGGGTCAAGCCACACCAGAGGATGGCGGCAAGGAACAGGGACTTCATCCAGAAATCCGAAGTCCGAAATCCGAGGTCCGAAAGAAGTCCGAAATCCGAAGCCCGTGGTAGCTGCGCCGCAGCGGAGGGTGAGCCGCACTCTTCCTGACGCGTCGTGCTGGCTTGTATCGGTCTCAGGATTGCGAGACTTCGGTCTTCGGTATTCGAGTTCATAGGATAGATGCTGAGGGATGTTATTTACCTGGCAGTTTGAAAACGCTGAAATTCCCCAATCGTCGGACCGTCGGTGGCCTTGGTGATATTCAACCGAACGTGTTGCGCGGTGACGGGGGCAAAGGTGGCGGTCAGCTTGGCACCAGGTTTCGCTCCCCGGTAACAGGACTTCCATTGACCCGCCTGGAGATACTCAAGGGCGAACTCGCGGACGCGCTCCAACTCCGCATAGGCCTGCTTGATGACCGCTCGGTTGAAAGTTCTCGGCTGCCCAAGGTCAACCTCCAGCCACGCTGACGTGGTGCCAGTATCGCCGGCCCAACGCGTCTCCCTGTTGCCATCCACAGCTCGGTCAGCGCCATAGTCGGCCTGCTTTTGATAGACGTTCGAGGCGGTGGCCTTGGCCTTGGTGGTGAGGGACACGGGGCCGGGCACACTTACTGCCGGTAGGCGCAAGGCGTCGCTGTCGAGTTCCAGCGCGACGATTGTGTCGAGCGGCTGGCGGTTGCGTTCGGGAACGGAGATTTCCAAGCCTGCGGCGGTCTGACGAATCTCCGCCTGGCCGCCGGTGAGCACGCGGTTGCGGAGAACCTTCGCTGAGAGAGGCGGGAGCTTCAGCTTGCCGTCGTCCCAGTCGCGGATATGGAGATAGAGGGGGTTGCCTTTGCGGGTCGAGGCACCGTAATCGCCCGGTTTGTACGGCCCGCCGCGCGTTCCATAGATGCGCTCGCCATACTGCGTCAGCCAGGCGCCAATCTCGCGCAGGCGATTCGCCTGGTCCGGCGGGATTTCACCGGTAGGCATCGGGCCGACGTTAAGGAGGGCGTTGCCATCGCCGCCGGCGCAGCCGATAAGCATGTTCAGGCAGGCTGCGAGCGACTTCACGCCGTCAGTGGGTCCGCCCCAAGCCCATTGGTCGCCTGGTCGTAGAGCGCCTCTTGGCCGTCGTGGTCGAACCAGAGCAGGTCAATCGGGCCGTAGCTGTTGAGCAACTCCCGCAGTTCCGCCTGCATCCCGCCCAGGAAGTCGGCATTGCGCTCAGTGCGGAAATCCGGGTTGCGCCAGTCCATCGGCGAGAAATACCAACCCAGCCGCATCCCCCGCCCTTGCGCGGCCTTCGCCAACTGTGCGCAGACGTCGCGCTGAAAAGGCGTGGCGGCGATGTGGCAGCTATTCGTCCGCGAGTGCCAGCGCAGGAAGCCGTCGCAGTGCTTCGCCGTCAGCACCATGTATTTCGCGCCGCCGTCTTTGGCGATGCCGGTCCATTGGGCCGCGTCGAAGTTAGTCGGGTTGAAATCCTTGTAGAAGTGGTCATAGACCGCGACGGGAATCAGGCTCCGGTTCGGGCACTTGGGATTGGAGTTGGCACGCGCCCAACTAATCTCAGTGCCTTTAAGGCTGACTGGTCCCCAATGGATGACCATGCCGAAGCGCGCCTCGGCCCACCAGCGAAGGTGTTCTGGGTAGGGCTTGGGCGTGGTGGAGGTTGGGGCCGTGTTCTGAGCCGGCGCCAACGCAGCGCACAGGAGCGCCGCCGCCGGGCAGACGTGCCGCAGGGGTCGGGTTTGCGTCATGGCGATCGGCGGAGGCGGCAGAAAGACTCCGCATGTCCGGCGACATGCCCCCACCACGGCTTCGGGCCGACCTGGCTTGGTGCATCAAGCGTCAACTGAGGTCAAGGCAGCACCCTCCAGGCTTCGTGGCGGAAGTTATCCCAGACCCAGCGGAAATCGGGATTACTTCGGGTGCCGCCGCTCCAGTAGAAGCTGCTGATACCACGGGCGGAATCGGTGGCGGCCTTGATGGTCGCGCCATCCCGCCATTTGTGGCTCTCCACATGGCCATCGAGGAAGGAGAAATCGCTGACGGCTCCGTGGAAAACCGCGAAGGGGTCCACCCATCCCGGGGGCGAGACGTCAATGACCCAGTCGCCCTTGTTTTCATTGCGGGGATCGGCTTCCTCGATGAAGACAAACGCCTGGGAGGGCAGCCGGCAGGCCGACATCTTCTTGTAAGGGCTGATGCCGGTCCAACCGCCGCCGTTCATGCCGCCGGCCTTCGAGTAGCTTACATAGGCCCAACCCGCGCCGATGCGGAGGTTCTTGTGGCGGAGGTCGCCGACGCAGTGATAGGCCCCGGCATTGGGCGCATAGCGCCACAGCGGGCCGCGCGTGAGGGCAGCTTTGACGGCCATTTCGGCGGCTTCGAGCGTGCCGCCAGTCAGGGCGGTGCCTTCCCAGAAGCCGCCGCCGGACATCGCGAAGGTCTCGTAGGTTGGCCCCACCATGACGTCGCGGTAATCGTTGGCGTACATGATGAAGGCGGTGACGAGCTGTTTCTGATTGCTCAGACAGGAAGTAAGCGTCGCCCGGAGCTTGGCTCGGGAGAGCGCCGGCAGCAGCAGGCCGGCGAGAATCGCGATGATGGCGATGACCACCAGCAGTTCGATCAGGGTGAAGGCACCGCGAGCGGCAGTGGACTTGGTTTTCATGGTGTGCAGAAGATACTGTTTTTGCGGGGTGGCTCCGCAAAATCCAACGGCAAGCCTGTGGGAGGTGGGAATCTTCGCAGAGGCTCACGCTCGTGCGCAACCGGACCCGCAGCGCCGACCAACGCGGAGAAGAATCTAGCGGGAGTTTGACTTCGCCGTCTGTGTCTGTCGCCGGCTTTTCTCATGTCCGTTTCGGCACTGCGCCAACGTAACTGCGGCTGCTACACCACCCCCTTCTCCGGGGTGGGCGTGGAGTTCTTCCCCCTCAGCATGATGCCGGATCAGTCGGGGATCCTGTTGCACGAGGCGGGCAGCCTGGCCCGCAACGACTGGTGGAATTACCCCAAGACCCTCAGCCCGTTCTGGCGGCTCTACTTCAACGGCCGTCCCGGTCACAAGGTCATCTTCCCCAGCGCCGAACCCCCGCTGACCCCGGAGCACGTCATCCTGATTCCAGATCACCAACTCTTCCATTCCGTGGGCCGCGGGCCCGTGCCGCACACGTGGATGACGTTTCAAGTGGCCGGCCGGCTGGACAGCAGGCAAGCCCTTCCGATCCTGCTGCGGCCCACGGCGACGGAGCGGCAGTTGCTGCGGGAGTTGGCGCGCCAGTTCACCGGCATCGGCATCGGCCATCGCGAGCGCATCCTGCACGTCAGCCTGGCGCTCTTGCACGTGCAGGTCAGCCGCCGTGAACTTCACTGGCAGGCAGGAGCGCCCGCCGAGGGCTTGCAGCGGGCGCTCCGGCAGCTTGAAATCCAGCACGCCAAGGCACTGAATCTGGGCGAAGTAGCCCGGCAACCCGGCCTGAGCGGGCGGGGTTTTGCCAACGCTTTCAAGAAGGCGCAGGGGGCACGCCCGGTAGATTTCCGGCCCCCGTGCGCGTGCGCGAAGCGACGAACTTGCTCGCCAACACGGGGGAAAGCCTGGAGGAAATCGCCGCCCAGACGGGCTTCCCCAACCGTCATTCCCTAAGCCGGGTCTTCAAGCAAGTGACCGGTGATTCCCCGGCGCACTTCCGCCTCCAGCACGGGGTCAAGCCGGAGGTGTAGCGGGCGCATTCCGGCCTCGGCAAATCCACCTCGCCAAGGTGGACGCGGTGGCAGTCAGCGCGGCCTAATTCTCCAATCGGCAAGTGCCCCCGTCCGCCCCGACGAACTTCACGCCCCCCGGCGGGTTAACCAAACATCGAGCCCGCCGCAAAGGCGAATGACGCTGCGGAAATGAGCGCCGGTTCCAGAGCGACGAATCCCGCTGTAGGCGACGAGGTGAGGCGGCTCAGGTTTCCCTGGCGTTTGAGCCACCTTCCCTCGGCGGGCACCGGAGAATTACTCTTCACGATCCCTTAAGGTTGCCTCGTCTAGGCTGCGCGTGTGCCCGTTCTCTCACCCGCAACTCGCATGTCCATCCCCAACCGCTCCCGCGCGGCGCGGGCGTTCACGTTGATCGAGTTGCTCGTGGTGATCGCGATCATCGCCATCCTCGCGGGGTTGCTGCTCCCCGCGCTCAGCCAGGCCAAGGCCAGGGCCAAATCCATCACCTGCCTGAACAACATGCGCCAGGCCGGCCTCGCGGCGAAGCTTTACCAGGACGACCACCAATCGCAGTTCGCCTGGACCTTCACGGTCAGCGGCGATGAGGATAACCAGACGGAGCGCGTCTCGTGGTTTGGATACCTCAAGCCCTACTACATCTCCTCCACCAATCCGCCGCTCTGCCCGATTCGCCCGAGCAACGCTACGCCGGCGCCCGGCGGACCCTTCCCCGTGACACCCGAGGGTGAAGTCATCTGGGCGTCCGACGGCACGGTCGTGAATTTCGGCGCGAACATTGCCCTCGGCGGCTGCTGGTGGCCCGGCATCTGGGAGATTCCCAGTCTCAAGGAAGCCGCGGTGGCGCGGCCCTCGGCGACCGCCTACTTCACCGACGGCGGCGCGCTCGCGGTGAATTCCGAAGATCCCAACGAATGCATCACCACCGATTCCCCGCTCAAGGCCGGCTGCTGGATTCTCGCCGATCCCTCCTCCGATCTCGCCGCATCGGCCAGTGCCAGCGATCCCGACGATGCTAACTGGGGCGGCCCGCACCCGCGTCATCGCGGGCGCAGCAATAACGGCTTCGTGGATGGCCACGTGGAAGCGATGAAACCGTCACAGTGGTACTGGGCCGGCACGCCGTGGTTGAAACCTAAAACTGGCGGCCCGTGAAGCGAGGCTCCGCAACGATCCCCGTCACTCAAACGTCCATTCGCCTCGAATCGCATGAACCTCCCCGCGGGAACCACTTCCACCGCCTCGCCTCGCTCCCTGGCCAGGCCGCTGGATCTGGCCCGGGTGTTCACCCCACCGGGCGGTCTCGGGGTGGTCCCGTTGATCGAACCAGATGAAGTGGGCATGAAACTTCCGGAAAGTTCCGCCGCCGCCGCACGCCGCGCTCGCGTGACGGTGCATGGCAAACTCTTCGAGCAAGCCGGCCAGCGCTTGAAGTTGCGCGGCGTCACTTACGGTCCCTTCGCGTCCAACGCCACCGGAGAGCCGCTCCCCGAGCCGTCAGCCGTTGCCGCGGACTTCGGCCTGATGCGCGCCGCCGGCATCAACTCCGTGCGCATCTATCATCCGCCGCCGGCCTGGTTTCTTGATCTCGCATTGGAAAACGGGCTGCTTGCGATGATGGAGATTCCCTGCCCGAAGCATCTCGGCTTTCTCGAATCTGCCGCCACGCAACGCGAGGCGCGCGCGCGCGTCAGCGCCGCCGTGCAGGCCACGCCCGGGCATCCAGCGGTGCTGGGCTGCTGCATTGGCAATGAGATTGGCGCAGACCTTGTCCGCTGGTACGGCGCCCGCCGCATCGAGCGATTCCTCAGCGATCTCGCTGACGCCGCCCACCAGGCCGACCCGGACACGCTGGTCACTTACGCGAGTTATCCCCCCACGGAATACCTCCAGCCGCCGGGACTCGATTTCACCACGCTTAACGTCTATCTCCACGACCGCGCCACCTTTCGCCGCTATCTCATGCGGCTCGCCAACCTCTCGCTCGAACGCCCGCTCGTGCTCGGTGAAATCGGCATGGACACGCTTCGCCACGGCGAGGAAGCGCAGGCCAATTTCCTCCGCGGGCACATTCGCGAAGCCACGCTGGCCGGGCTGGCCGGCTCCTTCGTCTTCTCCTGGACGGATGATTGGTTCACCAATGGCTGGCAGATAGAAGCTTGGGCCTTTGGCCTGACCCGCCGCGACCGTGCGCCAAAGCAATCCTATCATGCCGTTGCCGGCGTGTTTGGCGACTCGCCGGCCGCCCTATTGGAAGCCACTCCGCGTGTCTCCGTCGTGGTCTGTTCTTACAACGGCGGGCGCACGCTCGAACAATGCCTGCGCTCGCTGGAAGCCCTGGCCTATCCCAACCTTGAGGTAATCCTCGTGGACGATGGCTCCACTGATAACACGCCGGAAATTGCCGCGCGTCACCCGGGCGTGCGCTATCTCCGGCAGAACAATCAGGGTCTGAGCGTCGCCCGCAACGTCGGCCTCCAGGCGGCCACCGGAGAGCTCGTTGCCTACACGGACTCCGACTGCTTCGCCGATGCCGACTGGCTCGCGCTGCTCGTGCATCAACTCCAGGCCAGCGGCGCGACCGCCGTCGGCGGACCCAATCTTACGCCCGAGGACGGCTGGCTGGCTGGCTGTGTCGCCTGCGCGCCGGGACAGCCAATTCATGTGTTGGAAAGCGATGAGATTGCCGAGCACATTCCCGGGTGTAACATGGCTTTTCGACGCGCTGCCTTGCTCGCCATCGGCGGCTTTGATCCTATCTTTCGTAAGGCTGGCGATGACGTGGACCTATGCTGGCGGTTACAGGAAGCGGGTTACAAAATCACCTTCGCCCCTGGCGCATTCGTGTGGCATCACCGGCGTCAAGGGCCGCGCGCCTACTTCAAACAACAGGCTGGCTACGGCGAGGCGGAAGCCATGCTCGCCCGCAAACACCCGGAACGCTTCAGCATTCTCGGCGGCGGTATCTGGCGCGGCGTGATGTATGGGGACGCGCTGGCCGGGCTGCGGTTAGGGCGGGCGCACATTTATGGCGGTGTCTTTGGGCAAGGCTTGTTTCAAACGCTCTATCAACCCCGCGTCGCCCACTGGGCCATGCTGCCGGCGACGCTCGAATGGCAGGCTACCGCCGCGCTGTTCACGCTGCTCGCGCTCGATCTGCCAACGCTCGGATTCGCGGTGCTCATGTGGGCGTTCTCCGGCGTCGTGACGATTCTGCAAGCCGCGCAAGCCCGCCCCGCGCCCCGGCACGATGGCTTGGCCGCGCGCTGCGTCGTGGCGACGCTTTGCTGGCTGCAACCGCTCGTCCGCTCCGGCCAGCGCTATCGCACGCGCTTCGCGCCGCCGCCGGTGAAGTCTCCCGTCAACGGCGCCGGCCCGGCCTGGCCCGGCCCGCTCACCTGCTATATCACGATGACGGGTGTGGATCGCGCGGTCCTGCTCACTCGCGCCGCCGAGGAACTCCGCCGGCGCGGTCACTCCCCGCGGCTCGACACCGGTTGGTCGCGTTGGGACATCGAAGTGCCCTGCACTTATGGCGTGCGCCTCCAACTGCGCACCGTGCAGGAATTCTACGGCGGTAACTCCGCGCAAATCGCGGTCGCATTTCGCCGGCGCCGGAGTGTCGCGTTTGATGCCGTCGCCGTGCTGGCGCTGGTCGTCGTTGCGCTTGGCGTGCGCGCGCATCTGTGGCAGTCAAGGCCGACGGAAGTGTTTTGCTACGGCGTGGCGGTGCTGCTCGGCAGCGCGCTAACCTGGCTGTGGCAACGCGGCAAAGCTTCCGCCGCCCGCGCGACCGCCATCCTGGATGAGACTGCCAAGTCACTCGGCATGACGCCGTTTCAACCGGAAAAGGAGCCATGCAAAGCGGCCAGTTGAAAAAGATCCGCCGCCTGCTGCCTTACATCTGGCCGCATCGCGCCGGCTTGGCTGTGGTCATGGTGACGATGGTTATCGAGGTTGGCCTGGCCGTCCTTCAACCCTGGCCGATGAAGTTCCTGGTGGATAACATCCTCGGCAAGCAACCCTTCTCTCCGACGGTCAATGACTGGATTGCCCGCCTGCCGGGCAATGGGGACGCGCATTGGCTCGTGGCCTGGATTGCCATGGCGACTGTGCTGCTTTTCCTCGGTCACTCCGCTTTGCAGATGGTGAGTGCCACGTCGTTTGTGAGTCTGGGCCAACGGATGGTCTATGACCTCGGGGCGGATCTCTTCTGGCATCTCAAACGCATGTCACTCCGGTTCCACGGTCGCCAGCAGGTGGCGGACTTGGTGGCGCGCGTCACCGTGGACACTTACTGCGTGCAGACCCTGGTGAGTGCCACGCTCTTTCCGCTGCTGCAAGCCGGCCTCACGCTGGTTTGCGTGTTCGGCATCATGTGGCGGTTGGATAGCAGCATGGCGCTGCTGTCTCTGACCGTCGTGCCACTGCTCGCCGTGCTCATCGGGGGCTTCAGCAAAGTGATGGAAAACTCCGCGCGCCGCCGCAGCGACCTGGAGACACACCTGATGGTTTTGGTTGAACAAACACTGACTTCCATCCCCGCCGTGCAGGCCTTCACGCGCGAGAAACTCGAACGCGGCCGCTTTCTCCAGGCGGCCGCCGAGTCAGTCGAGGCCCACCGAGCTTCGACGGTCGTGGACATGCGCTTCAAGCTGCTCGTCGGCCTGCTGACCGCGCTGAGCACCGCCGGCATCGTCTGGCTGGGCGCCACGCGCGTCCTCGATGGCCGGCTGACAGTGGGCACAATCCTAGTCTTCCTTGCCTATCTTGCGTCACTTTACGAGCCGATCAACACGATGGTCTATACCGCTTCTACCATGCAGACGCTCAGCGCCAACGCCGCCCGAGTGCTGGAGATGCTGGACCAACCGCTCGATGTTGCCGAGGCGCCGAACGCCCGCGCTGAGAAGCTTCGCGGCCTGGTCAGTTATGAGAGCGTGAGCTTCGCCTACGATCCCGGCCGCCCGGTGCTGGAGGACGTGAGTCTTACCGCGCACCCCGGGCAGGTCGTCGCCATCGTCGGCCCCACCGGCGCGGGTAAGACCACGCTGGTCAACCTGCTCGTGCGCTTCTTCGATCCTGACTCAGGCCGCATCACGGTGGATGGCCATGACTTGCGTGAGTTACGGATCGAGTCCCTACGGCGGCAGATTGCGCTGGTATTGCAGGAGCCATTCCTATTCCCGCTCAGCATTGCGGAGAACATTTCCTATGGCCGCCCGGAAGCGACCCGCAAAGAGATCATCGCCGCCGCCAAGGCCGCCAATGCGGATGAATACATCTGCCGCCTGCCGCGTGGCTATGACACGGTCATCGGCGAACGCGGTGCGACGCTATCCGGCGGCGAGCGCCAGCGGTTGAGCATCGCCCGGGCATTCTTAAAGGATGCGCCGATCCTCATTCTCGACGAGCCGACCTCCGCGCTCGATGCGGTGACCGAAGGCCTTCTGCTGGATGCGCTGGACCGCCTCACCGCCGGGCGCACCACGTTCATCATTGCCCACCGTCTCTCCACGATCCGTCGCGCCGACCGCATTCTCGTGCTGGAGCGCGGGCGCATTGTCGAAGCCGGCACCCACGCTGAACTGCTCGCCACGAACGGACTCTATTCGCGGTTGCATGGGCAAAGTGTGCAGGGCGACCGCCTGGTCGTGGAACCGGAAGCCACGCCGGAAACGGAGGAAGCCTATGGCTGAGTTCCTCAATCAGCCGTGGGCCGCGAAGCTGATTCCGTTGGCGCGCGCCTTCATCCGTTTCACACCGCCCTCTGCGGCGAAGGAGAATCTCTGGCAGCGCGTGGTGGACCCCTACCTCGCCTGGCGCGATCATCACTTCGTGGCCGGCACCGTCGCGGGCCGTCTCGCGGGCACCACGAACGACATTCTCCAGCAATACCTCTATTACTTTGGCCATTGGGAGCCACAGGTGACAGCCTTTGTGAAGCGCCGCCTGAAACCGGGCGATGGCTTTGTAGATGTCGGGGCTAACATTGGTTACTTCTCACTGCTCGCCGTGCGTTGCGTCGGGCCAACCGGCTCGGTGCTGAGCGTGGAAGCCTCCCCCGCCGTTTTTGACCTGCTGCGCGGGAACATCGCTCGCAACCGCGCCGCCGTTCGCGCGCTCCATCTCGCGGCGTCCGATGCGCCCGGGCGACTCGCGCTCTACTCCGGCGATGAATGCAACTGCGGCACCGCCACGCTCGCCGGCCCGCCAGGCTCAACACCGCAGGCCGTCGTGGAAGCGGCGCCACTTGACTCTGTCATGACCCGCGAAGAATCCACCAAGGCCCGGTTGGTGAAGGTGGACGTGGAAGGCGCCGAGGCCGCGGTCGTGGCCGGCATGAAGTCACTCTTAAATACCGGTCGCGAGGATCGGGAGTTCCTGGTGGAGATTCACCCGGAAATGTTGGCTCGCATGAACTGCACACCGGAAGATGTCTTGCGTCCGTTCCACCAGGCGGGCTTTCATGCCTATGTGATGGAGAATGATTACGACGCCGCGGCCTATCTCCGCCCTGCCAGACCGCGTCCGCTCGCACGACTGACTGAGTCCATTACGCAGGATACGAATGTGGTGTTCTCAAGAGTGGAGGGGGAGGAGTTGTGAGAAATCCGAAATCCGAAATCCGAAAGCCGAAGGAAGCTCGAAAACCGAATCCCGAAATACGACCCGGAGACGCGGCGGCGCTTTCCTGGGCGGAACGGCTGGCGGTTCGCTTCCAGCAGGCAACAATCCTCGAGATGCTGACAGCGGCAGCATCGTTCCCGCGCCGTCAGTCAACATCCGGGGCGTTTCGGATTTCGGATTTCGGACCTCGGATTTCTTTCGGACTTCGGACTTCGGACTTCGGATTTCCCCCTCATGCCTGACTACACTCCTCAACCCGGCCTTTGGGCCAGCGGCACGTTGCCGTCGAACGTCGTCCTCGGCGATGACAGTCTTATCACCGGACCCAAAGCGTTCGCGCGCTTCCGCAGCACGCGCGAACCGGCGCTGGTGATCGGCCGCGCCTGCACACTGGACGGCGTTCACTTCGCTATCAACCCGCAGGGTTTGGTCACCATCGGCGAAGGTTGCGCCTTCTACGGCAGTGTGCTGCTTTGTGAGTTGGAGATTCGCATTGGCCAGCACGTCTGCATGGGTTGGAATGCGACGCTCAGTGACTCAGACTTCCACCCGACCGAGGTCGCTGAGCGCCACGCCGACGTGCTCGCCTGCTCGCCGGTCGGTGAAGGTCTCTCGCGTCGGCCCTATCCCAGCCGGCCCATCGTCATCGGCAACGACGTCTATATCGGTCACAACGCGACGGTGTTGAAAGGAGTTACCATCGGCGACGGCGCGTTCATTGAACCGGGCGCCATGGTGAGCAAAGACATTCCGCCCCGCGCGAGAGTTATCGGGAACCCGGCGAAGGTGATGGAAATCCTTCCTCCCCCGGCACCGCCGCAGCCATGATCCCTAAAGTCCAGCGCCAGTTTGCCGGCGATTGGGAGCCGGCCGAGATGCCCGCGAACATCGTCATTGATGACACGGCCTACGTCCACACGGTCTATTGCTTCGACCTTGTCCGCAGCGAACTTCCCGCCGCCGTCACCCTGTCGCGCGGCAGCCAGGTGAACGACGGCGCGATGTTTGACGTCGGCCCGCGTGGCCGCATCCACATTGGCGAATGCGCTTTGCTTACCTCCCCGTGGTTCCTCTGCGACGCGGAAATCACCATTGGCGCTTACACGATGATCTCGTGGTCGGTGGTGCTGATGGATAGTTACCGCGTGCCGATTGATCCGGAAGGCCGGCGGCAGGAACTCGACCGCGTGGCCGGCAGTCCGTGGCGAAAGATCGGCGCGGAAGTGCCCGCACGGCCGGTGCGCATTGGTAGCGACGTATGGATTGGTTTCGAGAGCGTCGTGCTACCGGGCGTGACGATTGGCAATGGTGCCATCGTCGGCGCGCGGAGTGTTGTGGCGGACGACGTGGAGCCTTATACCGTTGTCGCTGGCAATCCGGCGCGTTTTGTGAAACGCCTTGTGAAACCGGAGGGCTTTCCATGACCACCAACGTGGGACAGGCGTCGCGGCTGGCTCTAACTTCCTGCCACTTTGACCTTGGCGGCGTGATGTTAACTTTGCCCGTTGATCGCACCTGTTTCAGAACGACAAGTCGAGTGAGAGACAGGCGCGACGGCTGTCCCACGCTGTTATGAGCCCGCCGCGCGGCAAGATCATCGTCTTTGGCATCGTCTTTTGGTATCCGCTGGCGGGTGTCACCTGGCAGTTTCTGCATTACCTCATCGGCCTGCGTAAGCTCGGTTGGGATGTCTATTACATCGAGGACTCGGCGCGGATGATTTACGACGCGGCGACGAATGACTATACCTATGACTGGGCCTCCACCGGCAATGTCGAGCGCCTCGGCGCGGTGCTCGACGCCTATGGCTTCGCCCGCAAATGGGCCGCGCGGTGTCACTACGACTATCGCATCTGGGGTATGACCGAGGCGCAACTCGCACAGGTCTATCGTGAGGCCGACGCCTTTCTCAATGTCACCGGCGGTCAGGAAATCCTTGATGAACATCAGCGCATCCCGCGCAAGATCTACGTCGAGACCGATCCGGTAAAGACCGAGATTCTCGTAGCGCAGGGTAACGAGAACATGATCACCACGCTCGACGCGCATGACACGCATTTCACCTTTGGCGAAAATCTCGGCGCGTCGGACTGCGGCGTGCCGGTGATGCGTTACAATTGGAAACCAACGCGCCAGCCCGTCGCGCTGGAACTCTGGCCCTGGGACGATTCCCCCGGGCACGCCTACAGCACGGTTGCGACCTGGGACAACAAGGCCAACGGCATTGAATGGCAGGGCGAGCACTATGGCTGGAGCAAGCGGCCGGAGTTCCTGAAGTTGATGGACTTGCCCGCGCGACGGCAGGTGCCGTTCGAGGTGGCGGCGGGCGTGCCGCCGGAAGACCAAGCTCAGTTCACCGCCCACGGCTGGCGGTTGCGCGATTCGCTCGAGGTCTCGCGGGACGCTGAGAGCTACCGTCGCTACATCGCCAGCTCGCGGGCAGAGTTCACGGTGGCCAAGGAGCAAAACATCCGCCTGCGCAGCGGTTGGTTCAGCGACCGCAGTTGCTGCTATCTGGCCGCCGGGCGGCCGGCCATCAATCAGGACACGGCGTTTGGCAACGTACTGCCGATTGGCAAGGGCCTCTTCTCCTTCCGCACGATGGAAGACGTGCTCGTCGCCGTGGATGCGATTGAAAGTGACTACGAAGGACACCGCCGCGCCGCCCGCGAGATCGCCGAAGAGTATTTCGCAGCGGAGAAGGTGATGAAGAGCCTGTGCGACCGCGCCGGATTGTGAGTCTGAAATCCGAAATCCGAATGTCGAAATCCGAAAGAAATCCGAGTGCCGAAATCCGAAGCCCGAAACTGAATGCCGGATTGTTTCCTTTCGGATTTCGGGTTTCGGGCTTCCTTCGGATTTCGAGTTTCGGCTTTCGGATTTCCTAACGCATGTCCCGCCACCTTATCATCAACGCGGACGACTTCGGTGCCTCGACCGGCATCAACCGCGGCATCGTCGAGTGTCACTCTCGCGGCGTCCTGACCAGCACCAGCTTCATGGTCACCGGGCGCGCGGTGGCCGAGGCAGTGAGGCTCTCGCGCGAACATCCGCGGCTCGCCATCGGCCTGCACTTCGATGTCTGGGGCGAGGACGAGCGCGAGT
>Ga0105046_10009865_pt1 | contig 14899 bp, 10 predicted proteins | sample MAT03_FD_78385 | JGI IMG/M metagenome (GOLD analysis project Ga0105046, IMG submission 78385) | Freshwater microbial communities from Lake Fryxell liftoff mats and glacier meltwater in Antarctica - MAT-03 (megahit assembly) | ecosystem: Environmental > Aquatic > Freshwater > Ice > Liftoff... | reverse complement strand
TGCGACTGGAATCTGGCTATGCTCGGCGCCGATGAGCGTCGGGGTACACACCATTGCGGGCCGCGCCCGCAGGTTTGCGGTGGCGGCGGCGTGCGGGCTCGGGGTCCTCCTGCCGCGTCTCGCCACCGCGCAGGATTCGAAGGCGGCCGCAGAGGCAGTCTTCGAAGAAGGTCTGCGCGCCTACGAAGCGGGCGACTTCGCGGCGGCGTGCCCCAAGCTCGAGGCCGCGGTCGGCCTGTCCAAGCGGGAGTCCCTGGGCGGTCTTCTTCTTCTTGCGGAATGCCAGGAAAAACGCGGCAAGGTCGCCACCGCCTGGGCGGTGTACCGCGAGGTCGCGTCCAAGGCAGGGCGTGTGGGTCAGACGGATCGCGAGAGCAAGGCTCGGGAGGGCGAGGCCCGCATGGCGCCTCGGCTCCATCGCGTCGTCATTCGACTTCCCGCCGACCAGGCGCAGCTGCCGGGGCTCGTGCTCCGCCGCGGCAACGATGTCGTTCCGAGCGAGGCGTTCGGCGTGAGCCTCCCCACCGATCCCGGTCCCCTCGTCGTCTCGGCTACTGCGACGGGCCATCGGCCCTTCCAGATCAGCGTCGAGGTCCCCACCGGCCCCGGCGAGGTCAGCGTCGATGTGAAGCTCGTCCGCTCCAACGAGACTGCACCGCCGCTGACTCTCGGGCAGCCGGGTGGCGCCCCGACTGACGAGACTGCCTCGTCCGATGGCGGGGGGCGCAGCGGGTGGTTCTATGGCGGGCTCGTCACGGCGGGCGTGGGCGTCGCTTGCATGGGCGTCTCCGCCGCCCTCGCGGTCGTCGCGAAGGGCGACTACGACGATGCCGTGGGCGCCTGTCCGGAAGGGCGGTGCGCGACCGAGGCCGACAAGGCGCCGGTGGACGACGCGCGCGGACTCGGGAATGTCGCGACGGGCGTGTTCATCGGCGGGGCGGTCCTCGGCGCCTTGGGCGGCGCGGCGATCATCATCGATCTGACCTCCAGCGGGCCGCCCTCGTCGACAGCCGCGCTCCGCGTCTCGCCGACCGGTCTGCAGCTCGCAGGCACGTACTGATCGCAGAGGCTCACCAGCCGAGAATGCTTCAGTCGCGCAGGCGAGCTCGACGCCTTGGGCTCTCGGTCATGCCGACTTCGCCTTCGGCGACATCTTCGTCCACCGACATCCTCTCGAGCTCGCAGCGCACGCCCGGATCGGCAATGCCGAGCGCCGCCACGCGCAATGCGGCGCGCCCTGGGGCGCCTTCATCGGCCAGGACCCTCGCGACGCGCAGGCGTCGCGCTCCGCTCGATGAGGGGGCGATGAGGTCGGCCTCGAGCCGCTGCGCGTCGATCGCACGGCTGCGGTAGGCCGCGCCGTTGGGCGCCGCCTCGGCGATCTCGCTCGGGGCGACCACCGCAGCGTCGCGCGCGGCGTCCGCCCGCGCACGGACCAGCCGGACCAGCTCGGCGATGCGCGGCGCCGGCACGGCAACCAGGGAGATTCGCTCATGTCGGCCCGCCGTCATCACGATCTCCACGCCCCGCGTTCCGGCGTTGACGGAAGCGATGCCCGTCCACGGAAGGAAGCGAACGTCGCGACCACGCACGATCGACATTCCATCCACGCCGATGCGGACGGTCGGAGGACGCGTCCACAGCGACAAGGCGGCGAACGTCGGGCCAAACGCCGCTGCACCGAGCCCGACGGCCCAACCCAGTGATTCCGAGGCGGCCCACGGCTCGAAGACCGCCAGCGGCACGTTGTGCCGCACGATCATCGAGCCGAGCATCGCGGTCGCGCAGGTGGCCACGTACGACAGGGTGGACGACCAGAAAGCGGCGTCGGTCCGACGAGGTCCCAGATCGAAGATCCCCGGACGGGGGCCGATGAAGGCGAGTACCTGCTCGGCCAGCTCGGGCGACAGCAGGAGCACGTAGCGATCCTGGATGCCGCGTCCCCGCATCGTGATGGCGATGCGCCGCATCCCGTCGCGGGTCGCCTCCGTCTCGACTGCTTCGATGCGTTCGCGGGCGATGCGGTGGAACGTGCCAGGCTCGACGCGTACGACGATGTCGCCGGATCGCTCGTCGAAGTCGATGCACTCGAAGGGGACCGGCGGCGAGCGTTTCCACCACCACGTGATCGCCAGCAAGGCGGGGATGCCGAAGAAGCTCGCGATGCCGTTGGCACCGAGGAGGGGACCGAACCACTCCCAGATGCCTCGCCGGACCTCGCCCTCCGTACCGAAGAACAGCGCCAGCGCCACCAGCGCGACAGCGGTCGTCAGGGCAGGATGCGCGTAGCGGGCGAACGCCGCACCGCGGTTCTGGTGGTACGCCACAGCGCCCATGGCGCCGTCACCGCGGGGAGCCTCACTCACCGCGTCGGTCTGGGCCGATCGGTGGGCTTGGTCAAGGTCAGCTGGGGTCAGCCCGCCTTTTCGTACTCGCCCTCGCTGAAGAGCCGCAGCATCTTGACGATGCCCATCAAGGGGTGCTGGACGTTGTCGCATCGGATGTCGTTGTCGTACTCGGTGGTGCGCAGCCCGCCGACGAAGCGTTCCGGTTGGGCGACATAGAACAGGTCGACGTCATCGACGAACTGCAGCTGCATCATGCTGCGGACGGCGCGGACCAGCGCGACACGGTACTTCTGTTGCCTCGGCGCGTCCGACAGATCGCGCGCCTGCTGCCACGCGTCGATGAGACCCTCGAGGTACACGCCGGTCGACGAGGCGTGGGGCGCGCCGTAACTCGCTTCCAGCTCGTAGAAGCGGCCCTTCTCGTCGGGGTAGCGCAGGCCATCGGACTCGTCCCATTGCTGCACGCCCACCAGCCAGTCGGCGATCTCGAAGTTGAACGCGGCAAGCTCGCGCTTCAGCTCGGCCTGATCGTCGCCCAGAGCTTTCCATAGCTTGTAATTGGCCTGGATGTGCCACGGGACGAATGCCGGGTTGCGGTTGTTCGGGTCGAGGTGCCACGTCTTGAAGAACGCGAAAGACAACGTGTACTTTCGCAAGATCTCCGGATCCTTGTTCTCGGCGTAGACCGTCGCCCAGAAGAGGAGCGCTTCACCTGGATAGAAGTTCCAGAACTCCTTGTTGGACCCATCGTAAAAGCTCGAAAAGGATCCGTCGTCCTTCCACAGGTGGTCGACCATCCGCTGGAGCGCGGCGAGCTGGGAGGCCCATTTGGCGCGCTTCGGGTGGGAATGCATCGCCATGGCGGCCAGCGCGACGGCGCCCAGCTTGACCTTGCTTCCCTCGTTGATCCGGCCGAGCGAGCCCTCCTCCGAGTAGAACTTGGAGATGTTGTAATCGATGTTTTTCTCGACCAGATCCATGGTCGCCGAATCGCCGCGGTCAGCCGCCCATTGAATGAGCGCGTTCGTCGCCATCCATTGGCGGATCTGGTTGTTGCTGTCTGACTCTTTGCCGGTCGAAGGTCTCAGCTCGTAACGGAGGCGTCCGCTGGGCTCGACGTTGTTCACCAGCCAGTCCTTCATGCGGGTCGCGAGCACATCGGTGGTGGGTTTGCGAACCTCTTCGATGTCGACGATTCGATTGCCCCGAAACATCGATACGGCCTCGACCGGCGTCCGATCGAGGCGCACCAGGATCTGGTCGGCCTCGAACGTCTGGAACTCGCTCGCTCCCACCTGCGCCTCGGTCATTTCCCAGTGCGCTCGCAGCCCCTCGATGCGGTCGCGGTTCGACTTGTTCTCGGCGAGCTGCAACGTGGGGGCCCACATCGCCAGCCGATCGCCCTGCTTTACCCGCAAGCCGCGAACCCCCCGGTGACGCGGGACCTTCTCTCGGTATTCGTCGACGACGTGCTTGAAGTCAGAGCCGTAGTCGAGCGTGCGGTAATTTCGCGTGAGATCGATCTCGAGTCGGTCGACTTTGCTGCGCTTGTCGCCGAGCTCGGCCTTGCCGCGCGAGATGGCGAGAGCGAGGGCGTCCCAGGTGGTGCGCAGGCCGGCCTCCTTGCCGGGGTGCACCCACTCCGCGCCCAGGCGGGAGCCACCGTTGCGCAGCGCCACGTAGACCGACTGCGCCCGGTCGGTTAGGCGCGCGGGCAGCGCCGCGGTGTCGATCGGCTCGCCGGCCCAGGCCTTGGCGATCGCGGCGGCGACGGCCGGCATGTCCTGGTCGGTGAGTAGTGTCTTGCTGGAGGTCGAGCTGGAAACCTCGGCCTCGGGCCCGTCGCTCTCGCCGCGCGTCGCGCGATAGCCCATGACGGCGACGGCGCCGGTCAGGCCGGTCAACAGGAGAACCGGAGGCCACGAGCGGGCAAGACGGCCCCCCCAACCACGGCTCTGGCTACCGGCGTTCACGGCGGGGAGGCTACACCACCAAAATGGAAAAACCCCGGTCGCGAAGACGCGCGGCTTGCGCGGCGGGGGATCACCGTGTCCTGCGAGGATCTACAGATCGCCGCGATCGCCGTAGTCTGCGGTCTCACGCTTGTCAGCGCCGACGCTGCGTTTCGGCGCTTCGGCGAGCTCACGATGGTGGACTGGACGAGCGCGGGCTGACCGGGTCCATTCGACCGAATGCTCATCGCCCAGTCGCGCCTTCTGAAAGCGGCTATGGTCTGTCCCCTGGAAGACACACGCGCATTCGATCGGTACCTGCGGCAGACCGCCGAGATCGCCGCGGCGTCGAGCCGCGACGACCTCGCCTCCGCCATCGACGTGCTCTTCGAGGCCTGGCGATCGGGCGCCGCAGTCTTCACCTGCGGCAACGTCGGTGCGAACCGATGAAGCCCAACCCCTCCTGGCTTCCGCTGCCGGCAGTCGTCCTCGCGGTTGCCTGTGGGTCGTCACCTTCGCGCGACGGCTCCGCGCGATCCGACGAGGTGAAGATCGCTCCTCCAGCGCCCGTGTCGCCCGCCACGCAGCCGAGCGGTGCCTCGCCGGGCTCCGGCGCAGACGCTTGCTCGAAGCTTCGAGGGCACCAGGTGCGCGCGCAGAGCGCGGCGATCCGTGAAGCGCAGCGCGGTGGGCCCGGCCCTGATGAGGCAAGCGATCCGCTGCTCGAAAAAGACGTCGCGGACCGGCTCACGAAGGAGACGGCAACCTGCCATGCCACGAAGCGCGGCGCCTGGGGGCTCGTCGTCGAGCGGATCAGCGGCGCGCCGTGGGACGGCTGGGCCGGCGTCCGCGTGTTGCTCTCCCTCTCCTACGCCGACCCCTCCGGCATCCGTAGCCGCGTCACGCCCTTCGACGCGAAAGCCGATGGAGGGCTCGCGGCGAAGGACGACAACTTCTACTTCTCCACTGTCGACGGCGCGGAGGTGAAGTCGCTCTCGACGTTCGACTACGACGGCGACGGCGAGGCGGAGGTCACCCTCGTCTTGTCGGGCCGCTACCACGAGGGCGAGTCCTGGGCGTGGGGCCGGGTCTACACGATGAGAGACGGCACGATTCAGCCGTACGGTCCGGCCGCGACGATCCCCTTTTCGTCGGTCGTCGACGAGGACGGCGACGGCCGCCCCGATCTCCTTGGCGGCGAGCCTTACGACGAGGTCTTCGAGAACTGCTGCAGCGGCTTCTCGAGCGAGCTCACCGGCCCGCCACTCCTCGCGCATTCGCTCCCCAACGGGTCGTTCTCCCGGACCGACGCCCTCGCCCTCGCGGTCGCGAAGCGATCGTGTCCGGCACCACCGAAGGAGATCGTCCCGGGCGGTGCCAGCGCCTGGGAGGTCGGCGCCGTCCACACTGCCGTCGCATGCGCGCGAATCTGGGGCGCCCCAGGCGAGAAGATCCTGGCGTCGATGGACGGAGTCTTCGGCAAGGCGAAGAGGAGCGACGGCAAGGCGAAGAAAAGCGACGCGAAGGTAGCGCCGAAGTCCGATTGCGACATGACCCGCTGCGTGAGCCCCGCGGCCATCCGCAAGAGCGCCGAGGCCTGGGTCGCCGTCACGCCGCCGCTCACGTTGCGGTGACGGTCGCCAGGCGTGCCGGGCCGTGCACTTGCCCGGAACTCAAGCTTCCGAGTCGCTCCCGATGCCGCAATGAGGCGTGCTTGCGTGCCTCGCGGGTGGCTTCAGGGGTCGCCAGAGACGAAGGCGATACGCGACGGATTGACCACGGGTTGCCCGAACAGCGCCGCCACTCCCTCGGCCGAGTCGAACATGGCCCGTGAGGAATGGTTCGCCCCCGGCACCTCGACGCTGCGGTGTCGATGATCGGGAAAGAACGCGTCCATGAACTGTTGATAGTGCCGGGCGCGGGCGCGCCGGTCGGGCCCCTGCAGGACGGCCGGGCAGCTGAGATCGAGGTCGGCGCCGTTCTTGTCGAGCATCTCTCGACACTTCCGTGGCGCATCCGCCGCGGCGCAGTCCAGATCGAGGGTGTCGTACTGGCCCGTGAGGTAGAGGACGTCGCGCAGTGCGTACTGGGCCTTGATCTGCGCGGCTCCGGCGCGTGACGCGTAGACGTTGAGCTGCTGCAGTCCGTAGCGGTACCTATCGTACGTATCCGGGCAGCTCGGCGCGCCGAGGAACGCGGTACGCGCCGCCGTGTCTGCTCCGTAGGGAACCCCGAAGCCAGCGGCGTCCTGCGCGAAGAACGGTCGTTCGGGGCGGAGGTACAGAAACGACGACGGATTCGCGGCCACGTACCGCATGTGCACGCCGCTCGACCGTGTCGCGGCAGCAGTCGTCGCTGCATACCGCTGGGCGAGCTGACCGCCGGCGGAGTGGCCAGCCACCGTAATGGTCTTCAGGTTGGGAAACCGACCGGGTCGGGTAAGCTCGACGACGAGCTGATCCATCACTGCGAAGGAGCTCACCCGAGGCTTCGTCACCGAGTTGGAACCGACCGCCCAACCACCCCGGGTCCAGCGGTGCCGATCCTTCGGGATGTCGAGAGACGGCGAATCGTTGGGGAAGTGCGGCGCGATCAGCAGCGTCGAAGCGAGCGCTGCGTCGTCGATGCCGCTCGACTCCGCGCGATGGGCCGACGCAACCAGGGTCTTGAAATTCAAGGAGGCCGAGCCGTCGACCCCGTGTACGAGGACCACGACATGTTCGATCGCCGGATTCGCTCGGAACAGCGAATAGCTCGCGTAATAGCGCAATCTGCGCTCGCGAAACACGACGGTGCGCGCGCACCGATCGCCCTTCAGGCAAGGCCGTGCCGCGCCATCTCCACGTTCTTCGACATCGTCAGGTGATGCATCGGCGATGAACACGCCGTTTGCGATCGCCGATGCATCGGATGCGCGCCTCGATGGTGCACATGCGGTGGCGCCGATCAGCGCTGCCACGAAGACAGCCAAGCGAACGCCCATCATCTTCGCTGAACGGCCCTGGCTCGCGCGCATCACGATGCTCCGCGTATCACTTCGGTGGGGTAGCGTGCTCGGGATGTCCCACGACACGCCGGAACAGGCGGCTGCGCCCGCGACGACCGCGACGACCGACTCGGAAGCCCTTCCCCGGACGATGGGCCTGGGCGCGCTGATCATCTACGGGGTCGGTGACATGCTGGGGGCCGGCATCTACGGCCTGGTCGGCAAGGGCGCACACAAGCTCGGTAACATGGTCTGGCTGTCCTTCGTGGTGAGCATGCTGGCCGCGATCTTCACCGGCCTGTCGTACGCCTCGCTCGGCTCGCGGCACCCCCGTGCGGCGGGGGCTGCATACATCGTGGGTCGCGCCTTCCGCTATCGACCGCTGGCCTACGTGGTTGGGCTGGTCGTCCTCTGCTCCGGGCTCACCTCCCTGGCCGCCGCGTCGCGCGTGTCCGCCGGATACATCGCGACGTTCGTCCCCGGTGCGCCGCTCTTGCCGGTGTCGATCGGCTTCGTGATCGCGCTCGCGCTCGTCACCTTCATGGGCATGCGCGAGTCGACGTGGCTCAACGTCGTGTGTACGACCGTCGAGGTCGGCGGTCTGCTCTTCATCATCGCGGTGGGCGCGCGCTTCTGGGGCTCGGTCGACCTCACGGACGCCCGCAGCGTCGCGAACCCCAGCGGCGACGTCTCCATCGGCTTCCTCCTCTCTGGCGCGGTGTTGACCTTCTACGCATTCGTCGGCTTCGAGGACATGCTCAACGTCAGCGAGGAGGTGAAGGACGTGAAGCGCAACTTCCCCATCGGGCTCCTCGCCGCGCTGGGGATCACCACGGTCGTCTACGTCCTCATCAGCATCACGGCGATCTCGGTCGTACCGCATGCCGATCTCGCGGTGTCGACCGGCCCCCTCGTCGAGGTTTCGCGGCGCGCGGCGCCCTGGCTGCCGCCCTCGGTCTACAGCGCTATCGCGATCTTCGCGGTCACCAACACCGCGCTCCTCAACCTGGTGATGGGGTCGCGTCTGGTATGGGGAATGGCCAAGCAAGGGCTGCTGCCGCAGGCGCTCACGACGTTGCACGCGACGCGTCGCACCCCGCACCGCGCCATTGTCCTGCTCACGGCGATCGTGCTCGTCCTCGTGTTGCTCGGCGACATCTCGTCGCTTGCCCGCGCCACCAGCGTGCTCATCCTCGCGGTGTTCGTGGTGGTGAACGCGTCGCTCATCGTGCTGCAACGTCGCAAGGGCGAGGCGAAGGGCGCCCTCGAGATCCCGGCAATCGTCCCGGTCATCGGCATCCTCATCTCCCTCGCGCTGGTATCGGGGGCCGAGCGCGCCGAGCTCCTCATCGCCGGCGCCCTGGTGGCCGTCACCATCGCGACCTACTTCGTGGTGCGCCCCAAGGGGCTGGTCGAGGTGGACGGCGTGGAGAGCTGAAGCACGGCTCGGCGAGCGGCCGCCTTCACTCCTGGGTGAAGTCGCGCTGAACGAAGAACATGCTGCGGATGCCGAAGAGCACGGCGGCGCCCGCCATGAGACTGGCGAAGAGCCAGAAGAACTGCACCAGGGCCAGCCCGCCGAACTGCGCGACGAGGCCGGTGAGGATGTTGCCGGTGGCGACCGCGAGCAGCCAGAAGCCCATGACCGTGGACTTCATGCGGCGCGGGGCCTGGGTGTAGGCGAACTCCAGACCGGTGATGGAGACCATGACCTCGCCGATGGTGATGAGCGCGTAGGGCAGGACCTGCCACCAGACGCTGACCGTCCCGGGAGGCGAGGCGTCGATGCGCGCCTGGATCATCGCCACCGCCGCGAAAGACGCCGCGGCGAAGATCATCCCGATGGTGATGCGGCGCAGCGGCGTCGTCTTGAAACCAGCGCGATCGGACACGCCGTAGAGCAGGTTCATCCCCGGGATGAGGATCATCACCATCGCCGGGTTGAGCGCCGGGATCTGTGACGGGTCGAACTTGGTCCCCTGCCATAGCGTCAGGTCCATCATCTTGGATTGGCGGATCCACGACGAGGAGTGCTGGTCGAACAGCGACCAGAAGATCGGCACCATCGGAAAGAAGATGCTCACCACCTTCAGCACGGCGATCGTTGCTTCGACGACGTCGAGCCCGAAGCGCTCGACCGCCGGCCCGAAGAACTTCGACTGCGCCACTTTGCTGGCGCCCGCCGAGGCGTCGATCGCCTTGGGATCCGCGCCCCCGCGGAACCTGCGGCCGATCGTCCAGAGCATCACGGCGAGGAAGCCGTCGTCCGGGGAAAGGCGCTGGCGGTACGCGAACAGCGCGAGGCCGGCGCCCAGGCTGACCACGGTGAAGGCGACCAGCACAGGCCACGACCAGTGCAGCACCTTGGCGGTCACGAAGAAGTGGGTGAGCGCGACGAACAGGAGGCCCGAGCTCACCGCGTCGAGCAGGCCGAGCTTGCCGCCCGGCTTGGCGGGGACGTGGACGAAGCGATCACGGCCGAGCCAGAAGATGAACGTCGCGATCCCCATGAGGATCCCGGGGATGGCGAACGCGACGCTCGCACCGTACGTCGCCTTCAACCAGGGGATCATCAGCGTCGAGCCGAAGCTTCCGAAGTTGATGCTGAAGTAGAAAATCTGGAAGACCGAGCGCACGCGGAACCAGTTGTTTTTGCCGAACTGGTCGCCGACGTTGGCCGATACACACGGCTTGATGCCGCCCGAGCCGACCGCGATGAGGCCGAGCCCGAGGTACATCCCGCCCAGCGTGTCGTCGGCCACCGCGAGCACCGCGTGACCCGCGCAATAGACGAGGCTGAGCCCGAAGATGACGCGGAACTTGCCGAGGAAGCGGTCGGCCAGGACCGCGCCCAGCATCGGGACGAGGTACACGCTCGCCTTGAAGAAGTGCATGTCGCCGGTGGCGAGGTCGTCGGCGCGCTTCTGCACCTCGCCGGCGAGCACGTAGAGCGCCGAGAGGTGTACGAAGAGAATCGCGCGCATCCCGTAAAAGCTGAACCGCTCGCACGCTTCGTTGCCGACGATGAAAGGCACGCCGGGCGGCCATCCGGTGGTTTCGTGATCGGGTGTCGTGCGTCGTTGGCTCACCCGGCCGCGATACGCGACCCATCCGGAGGCGCCAAGCCTCGGGCGTCGCGCGAGGTCAGGTTATGCGACGCGGACGCGCCGCCTGGCTCGCGAGGTATACCGCCTTGCGGATCGCGTGTACGAACCCAACCGGGCGCGCGCCCCGCCCATCACGAAACGGATCGAAGCGCAGGGCTTCCTGGTCGACGTCGGAGGCAGCGGACTCCAGCTCGATCCGCGCTAACGGTCCCCAGCCGAATCGCAGCGTGGGTCGAGCTTCCAGAACGAAGCTCGCCTCGCCGTCACGTACCGCGGTCTCGATGGCCTCTCGTCTGTCCTCCTCAGTCGGTGCGCGATGGTGGCGCGGGCGCATGCGCAGCTTCACGCGACCGACGTCAGTCAGCTCGAAGGGCGCGACGCCATAGTAACAATTGGCGAGGTAGTCACCGGAGCGCGTCGAGAACGGAGCCAAGGGCATCGTCAGCGGGCTGAGAATCGTCGCAAGGAGCAGATCCTGGTCGCCCGGCGATGGCGCCTCGCTCTCGATGCGCGATGACGAGATGCGGATCGCCGCGCCCAGCACCTCGAGGTGCTGCACCTCCGCCTTGAAGAGCGCCCCCGACAGGCGAACCAGCGCGTGCCCCTCCAGGCGCCGCGCCGCCTGGACCCATTGCGTGTCGGGGTCGACCACGACGCGCGCGCGAAAAACAGACCCCCGCGGGTGGAACATGCGCGCCTGGCGCAGCAGGCTCACCATCGCTACGGGGAGTGCCCAGGTCGCACCCAGGAGGTGTCCCGCCCATTCGCGTGGACCTGGCCTGGACTCAGCGGTGAAATCGCTCATTGCAGCCCGACTAGCAAGGAGAAGGCCAGCCTGCACAGCCGCGAATGGGCGCGGGCTTTCGCGGCAGCGCAGAGCGGCGAAATGGCGACGGTCGGGGCGACCTTTCGAGTCGCTCCGGCCGGCGCCTCAGCGAGCGCCGCGGTCAGTCAGGCCAGGGTTCGCACCTTCGGCTCGCGCTCCCACGCCCTCGTCTTCGCGGCGGCGATGAAGCCCTTCACGTTGCTGGCCTCCACCACGGCGGCGTCCGCTTCCACGCCCGACGCTTCGAGCAAGGCGCGCCCACCGGCGTCGACCGCGATGGCCTTGAGGTGGCCGAAGGCATTGCGTACGAAATCGATCGCCGCGCCCTCGAGCGTCAGCGACGCTGCGGACGAGTCGCTGAGGACGAGGGCCACTGCGTCGAAGATCACCGACGGCGTTCCAGCCAGCTGACCATCGATGGCGGGCTTGCTCTTGTTGGACATCTTGATTCCAGCGACTTTCGGCGCGACGAGCTTCACGCTCGCCCCCTCCGCCTCCACCGCTTTCACCAGTGCCGCGACTGTCTTTTCGTCGGAGCCGTCGTGGATGAGGATGCCGACGCAACGCCCTTCCAGGGTGTTCTTCATCTTGCTGATGAGCTGCAGCGCCGGCGACAGGGGCATGTCTGCAACCGCCGCGGCGGGCGTGGCCGGGGCGGGGAGCTGGTCGATGCCGAGTCCGTCGGCGACGCGCCCGCCGAGATCTTCGTCGATGACGAGCAGGTGGCTGACCATCTTCTCGCGAATGTGAACCTGCTCCACCTTGGACAGCTCGAAGACCAGCGCCGAGGCGATGTGGGCCTGCTCCAGCGGAGATTGGCTGCGATAGAAGAGCCGGGCTTGCGAGTAATGGTCGGAGAAGCTGGCCGAGCGGACCCGCGTGCGATCGCCGGACTCGGTGGTTGCAGCGGTGCGGAAGCCCTGCACGGACCCCTGCGCGGACCCCTGCGCGGACCCCTGCGCGGACCCCTGCGCGGACCCCTGCGCGGACCCCTGCGCGGACCCCTGCGCGGACCCCTGAGCGGATCCGGCTGGCGTCTCGCGGGGCGAGGTCTGGGAGAGCGAGTTGGGCTCGTAGGCGACGCGGCCCTTCGGCACTTCCATCTGCATATGACCGTCGCGTTGATGATTGGCGAAGGGGCACTTCGGCGCGTTGATGGGCAGCTGGTGGAAGTTGACCGACCCGAGGCGCGACAGCTGGGTATCGAGGTACGAAAAGAGCCGCCCTTGCAGGAGCGGATCATTCGAAAAGTCGAGGCCCGGTACCAGATGCGACGGGCAAAAAGCCACCTGCTCGGTCTCGGCGAAGAAATTGTCGGGCCAGCGATCGAGCACCATCGTCCCGATGACCTGGAGCGGCACGACTTCCTCGGGGATGAGCTTCGTTGCGTCGAGGTGATCGAAGCCGAAGGCCTCCGCGTCTTTTTCGGTGAAGAGCTGCACCGCCAGATCCCATTGCGGACCTTTGCCGGCGGTGATGGCTTCGAAGAGGTCACGGCGGTGGAAGTCCGGGTCGGCGCCGGCGATCTTCACGGCCTCGTCCCACAACGTCGACTGCAGGCCGAGCTTGGGACGCCAGTGGAACTTCACGAAGGTCGACTTTCCGTCGCTCGCCACCAGGCGGAAGGTGTGGATGCCGAAGCCCTCCATCGTGCGGAGCGAACGCGGGAGCGTCCGATCCGACATCGCCCACATGATCATGTGCATCGACTCGGGGGTCAGGGAGATGAAGTCCCAGAACGTGTCGTGCGCCGACGCCGCCTGGGGGAAGCCGCGATCCGGCTCCATCTTCACGGCGTGGATGAGGTCGGGGAACTTGATGGCATCCTGGATGAAGAAGACGGGGATGTTGTTGCCGACGAGATCCCAGTTCCCCTCCTTGGTGTAGAGCTTCACGGCGAAGCCGCGCACGTCTCGCGGCGTGTCGACCGATCCCGATCCGCCCGCGACGGTGGAGAAGCGAGCGAAGACCGGGGTCTCCACGCCCACCTCGGTGAGCACTTTGGCCGTCGTGTACTCGGCGAGCGACTGGGTCAGCTTGAAGCTGCCGTGGGCCGCCGAGCCGCGGGCGTGCACGATGCGCTCCGGGATGCGCTCGTGATCGAACCGCGTGATCTTCTCGCGGAGGATGAAGTCCTCCAGCAGCGTCGGACCGCGCGCGCCTGCGCGGAGCGAATTCTGGTCGTCGGAGATGAGCAGGCCCTGATTGGTCGTGAGCGGCGGATGCGTTCCTCCGGCCAGCTGGTGAAGCTCGCCGCCCTGGCCGATGGCCTCGTCCGCCGCGCTCTTGGTCGCGCCCGCCGCAGCCTGCTTCGTCCCGGTCTTGGTGTCCGACTTCGCCACGCGCCCGCTCCATTCCTCCGCCGATCACCGGCGTGTTGCGGCGGCCTGTTCACGTGGCGTGCCATCCCCCTGCGCGAGCGTTCTGGCCTGAGGGCTGAGACGTCTCGCACCGGGTGTGTCGTCCTGCCACGCCACGGCATTGCGCCGGGGAGCCGCGGATGGGGCCTTCAGGGCGCAGCGGCGCGCGTCTTGAGCTCGGCCGGCGTGCAGTCGAACCAGCGGCGAAACGCGCGATTGAACGTGCTCGCGTCGGAGAAGCCGAGGAGGGTCGCGACGTCGACGGCGCTGAGACCCTGCTCGCGCAGATATCGCGCTGCCAGCTCGGCGCGCACCTCGTCGAGGAGCGCGCCATGGCTCGTTCCTTCGTCGCGCAGGTGGCGCGAGAGCGAACGCGCGCTGGTGCGCAGGCTCCGCGCCGTCCGCTCGACCGTCGGCGTCCCTTCGCGCAGCTCCGCGCGAAGCGCTGCCCGGACCTTCTGCGCGAGCGAGCCACCGCTCGCGAGCTTGGCCACCGCCGCGATCGCGCGACGCTCAAGCTGCTCCTCGAGCAGGGGCCGGGCGGTGCGCAGCTTGGCGCAAGCCCAGCGCTCGGGGACGGATACGGCGTCGCGTGAAGCGCCGAAAGTCACCTTCGCGCCGAACACGCGCTCGTAGTCGGCGGGGCCGCTGTCCGGTGCCGGGGCGCGCAGCTCGACGCTGATCGGCAGGTGATCGTCGAGCGCGATGCCGCGCAGGCTGCGGGCCCACAGGCCCACCGAGAACTCGATGAGGCGTCGCGGTGCCGGCGGCTGACGAGGAAACTCGAAGCACACGGCGATGTCGCGACCGGCGTTCCGCTCGATCCGGAGCGAGGTCTCGCTGTCGACGATGGCGTAGAAGCGCGCCAGGCGATCGAAAGCGCGCCCCACGTCGGGGCTCGACGCGAACAGCTGGATCATGAGGTACTCGGACAGATCGGGGAGCATGTCGATCTGGAGGCTGTGAAAGAGCTCCAGGGCGTGCAGGGCGAGGAGCGGATCGGCGGTCAGGCGCTCGGCCTCGGTCCAGACCGTGGCGAGCTGCGCGTGGGAGATCCGCGCCTCGATGTTGCGCATCTGACTGGGATCGCCGCCCGCATCGCGCAGGAGCCGAGCGACATCCACCCCGGTGTTGGCGAGGCGGGCGAAGAGCGTGTGCAAGGCGCGCAGCGACACGCCGCCCGATGGTCGCTCCACCGCCGGCGGGGCGTCACCGGGGTGGATGGTCGGAGGCACGCGGCGATCTTAGGCGACGGCCAACGCCTTGGGCCATGTCCGCCAATTTCTTGTCCGGGGCGCCCGGATGCACACGCCCGCCGAC
>Ga0105046_10009863_pt1 | contig 14900 bp, 9 predicted proteins | sample MAT03_FD_78385 | JGI IMG/M metagenome (GOLD analysis project Ga0105046, IMG submission 78385) | Freshwater microbial communities from Lake Fryxell liftoff mats and glacier meltwater in Antarctica - MAT-03 (megahit assembly) | ecosystem: Environmental > Aquatic > Freshwater > Ice > Liftoff... | reverse complement strand
GCCCGCACGCCGCGGAGATGGTCGAGGCCCGCGGCCGCGAATCCGTGGGGGAGATCGTTAGGGACGACGACGGTTGCGCCGAGGCGGCGGAGGGCATCGCGGACCAGCAGCACCTGCTCCACGGCCGGCGTGCCGGGATCCCACGAGACGACCTCGAGGCCCGGAGCGTCCGCCAGCGGCGACGCCGCGAGGACCTTGGGCGTGATCGCCTCGCCGATGACCAGCGGCCGCCACGGCGTGTGCGGCGCTGGCAGGCGGGCGAGTCGGGCGCCCGCGGCGCTCACGCCGCTGACGGCGGCGGGGCGATGAAGCGCGACGACGGTGGGAGGGATCGCGCTCACCCCGCCTCCAGGGATGAGCGGATCATGGCCAGCAGGCGGCGGGCGAACGCGTCGTGCGTCAGCGACGTCCGCGCGCGGCCCGCGGCGGCCCGCGACCACGTCCGGCGCCACGCGGGCTCGTCAGTCGCGCGGGTGACGAGCGCGCCGAGGCGGTCGCGGGTGTCGAAGGTCGTTTCCGCCATGTCGACCAGCAGCAGGTTCGCGTCCGCGTCGCGGGCGAGGGTCGCCCCGAGCCGGCGGTGGCTCTCGCGCCGCGCTGCGGAGATCCAGAGGACGGGGCCGTCGAGCGGCGACCCGAGCCGCGCGAGGGTGGAGGCCAGGAGCATCGCCTCGGGGTGATCGGCCACGATGTACCCCACGCGGTCCCCGACACCGTCCACGACGTCCGGCTCGCGCTCGGCCAGGGCGAGCTGGGCCGTGGTCTTGGGACCCGCCAGCGCATCGCGATGAACGCGGCACAGGGGGAGCCCCCCCGACAGCAGGCACTCGATGGGCCGCTGGTGGACGATCGCCGAGATCGAGACGTGCAGGTGCGTCGCCGCGGCGAGGTAGGAGGCGCGGAGCGCCTCGCCGTGGGCCAGCTCGGGGCGCGCGAACGCGGCGAAGGGGGAGCGCTCCCATCCCCGCCCATAGACCCGCAGCCGCCACGACCGCTCGCGGGCGAGGTCCGCGGCCCACGCGAGCGTCTCGTGCCGGATCACGCGGTCGGCGAGCGCGAGGGCGTAGTTGTTGAGCACCATCGACCGCAGGCGGGCGGGCGGCTCGGCGCCCAGGGCGTCGTGCAGGCGTCGGTCGACCGCCGTCCGCAGGGCCGCCGTGGGCGGCTCGAGCGCTGCGCGGGCGACGACGGAGCGGACATCGTCGAAGAGCGGGCCCAGGGCCGCGGACACCGGGGCCGCCGCGCCCAAGTCCGCCGCCAGGCGCCGCTGCATCGCCTCGGGCGTCTCGCCATGATGGCTGACGAAGGCGATCTCGCAGGCATGTTCGGCGGCGGCCCCTCCGGCGGGCCCGTCGTGGAACTTCGTTGCGTCGGCGACGACGGCGCCCGGCAGGGTGCGCCCCGTGGGATAGCCGAACTTCGTGAAGAGGTCCTGGAAAAGATGCCCGGCGAGGAAGTCGAGGGGACCCTGCGCGGCCCCGGCCGAGGCGTCGAAGAGATGCGGCAGGGCGTCCTGGATCCACGCGACGAAGGGCACGTTGGCGGGGATCACGCTCGCGAACGACGCCCGCGTGAAGTTGATCAGCACGACCAGGTCCGGCGGGTCCCCCGCGAAGGCCCGAAGGTACGCGATCGCCGAGAGCTGATCGTGGATCGACCGCTCGTGCAGCGTCCGCGCCCGGACCCCGGCCCGGCCCAGCGCCCCGGCAAGGTCCGCCGCGGCGTGTCGGACAAAGGTCGAGTGGAGCGTCGTGGGAAGCACGGCCCGCAACGGCTCGGCGGGGCCCGCGCTCGCGTACCGGCGGTCCCACCACGCGCGGTCGCGCAGCGCGTAGATCGCGTCCACCCGCGCCCGCAGCCGCTCCGCCTCCTCCACCTGCAGGTCCATCACCCCGCGCACGGTCGTCGCCACGTCCGGCACGCAGCGTCGGCGCAGGCCGGGCGCGTCCATCAGCCCGTCGGGCAGTTTCGAGTCGAGCCGGTCGAGCAGCGCCGCCCGCAGCCGCGTCGACGCCTCGGCGCCCACGAACCACTCCACCCGCTCGTCGACGATCAGGGGCGTCAGGTCCGCTAGGGTCAGCCCCTCGAGCAGTTCCGCCTCGTCCGCCTGCACCACGAAGATCCGCGGCGTGTGTCCGAGGTGCGGGCTCGCCGTCCGCTCCCAAGCCGCCATCAGCGTCCACGGCGGATCAACCCCCTCGACCACGCTCGCCCGTGAGAAGGTCTTGCCGTCGGCGAGCCCGGCGCTCGCGCTCGTCGCCGCCGCGCGGTCGTCCCGCAGCCCGCGCCACGCGAGCGCGTTCCCGTCCCCCGCGACGCGGCGAACCACGTTCCCGTCCAACGCCCGGAAGCACTCGGTTCCCCCGACCCCCCCCTCCCACGCGGCCAGCGCTCCCCCGAGATCGACGCCCCGCGACCGCAGCGCCGCGACGTTCGCGCGGCACACTCCCAGCCGGCCCCGGGCGTCGAGACGATCATCCGGGAGCGAGGCGACCGCCGCCAGCAGCGCCGTCACGTCCCCCGATCGCGCAACTTCGGCCGGCAACCGGCCGAGCTCCTCGAGCGCGAGCGTCCGGAGCCCCAGACGCGCGAGATTCGCCGCGAAGAGGAACCGCACCCCGGGGTCGGTCGGTGCTTGGGCGAGGGCCATCGCCGCGACGCCCAAGAAGTCCCACGGCCGCCCCGCCTGCCCGAGCCGCACCACGTCGTCGCGCGTCATCCCCCCCGAACGGGCGGGGCTGGCGGGCGCGAGGGCGGGCACGGCGGTTGCGATCATGCCCCCTCTATCGACCCGCCGCCGGGGGCCGGGCCACAACGGCCCGCCACCCCGGCTGGGGCGAACTCGCCCGACCCGCCGATAGAAGCCTCGATGCCCCAGGACGCCCGCCACGACTCCCCGCCGCTCCCCCCCGCCGTCGCGGCGAAGATCATGGGGCTGGACGACCTGCTCGTGGCCCGCGACCGGGCCCGCGCCCAGGGGCGGAGGCTGGTGCAGTGCCACGGCTGCTTCGACATCGTGCACCCCGGCCACATCCGCCACCTCCGTCAGGCCCGCGCCCTGGGGGACGTGCTGCTGGTCTCGATCACCGGCGACCCCGCCATCAGCAAGGGCGCGGGCCGGCCGCTGATCCCCGAGGAGTTGCGGGCCGAGAACCTCGCCGCGCTCGACTGCGTCGACCTCGTGCACATCGACCCCAACGCCACCGCGCAGGCCCTGCTCGAGCGGCTCCGCCCGGACGTCTACGTCAAGGGCAAGGAGTACGAGCACAACGCCGACCCTCGTTTCAAGGCCGAGCGCGACGCCGTCGAGCGCGGCGGCGGACGCGTGGTCTTCTCCTCGGGCGACGTGGTCTTCTCGTCCACCGCCCTCATCGCCGCCCTCGAGCAATCCGCCGACCCCTACCACGGCCGGCTGATGAGCCTGGCACGCCGGGAGGACCTGCAGCCCGCGGCCCTGCACGCCGTGCTGTCGCGGATCCGCGATCGGCGCATCGTCGTCGTGGGCGAGCCCATCATCGACACCTACATCGTCTGCGACCGCCCCGAGGTCGCTGGCGAGAGCCCCATCATGACCTTGCGGCCCCTGGAGGCTCGCCACTACGACGGCGGCGCCGCGATCGTGGCCCGGCACGCCGCGGCCCTGGGCGCCCGTCCGATCCTCGTCACGCCTCTCCCGGACACGTCGGAGGGGCGCGCCTTCCGGGGCCGTCTCGAGGCGGAGGGGATCGAGGTCCGCCCGCTCCTGGTGGGCGCGACGCTCCCCGAGAAGCAGCGCTTCCTGGTCGGGGCGCAGAAGATGATGAAGCTGGACCTGGTGGACCCCTACGTCCTGGACGTGGGCCAGCAGGAGCGGTTGGTCGCGATGGCCGTCGAGGCCGCCCGGGGCGCGGCCCACGCCCCCGGCTCGCGTCCCGATCACCGCTGCGACGCCGCGATCGTCACCGACTTCGGCCTGGGCCTCTTCACGCCCAAGGTCCTCTCCCGCCTCTGCGTCGCCCTCCGGCCGCACGTCCGCACCATGAGCGGCGACGTCAGCGGCCGGCGCTCCAGCCTCCGCGCCATGCGCGGCCTCGACCTCCTGTGCCCCAGCGAGGGGGAGCTGCGCGACGCCATGCGCCTGCACGGCGAGGGCCTCCCGCTCGTCACGCTGCGGCTCCTCGAGGAGACGCGGACCCGGAACGCGATCGTCACCTTGGGCGCCGACGGGCTGATCGCCTTCAGCCCCCTCTCCGAGGCGCCCCGGGCCGCCGTCGACCCCCTCGAGCAGGGACGCTGGCGGAGCCGCCTCCACGGCGAGCACATCCCCGCCCTCTGCCCAGTCGCGCTCGATCCCCTGGGGTGCGGCGACTCGCTCCTCACCGTCGCGACGCTGGCCCTGAGCGTGGGCGCGACCCCGACGATCGCCGGCTTCCTGGGCGCCTGCGCCGCCGCGGTGCAGGTGCAACGCCTGGGCAACACCCCCGTCTCCACCGCCGACCTCCGCGCCGCCATCGCCCGCGTGCACGCGGCCCACCTCACGTACACCGGCGGCGACACCCAGGCCCCCCGCGCGGCGAACCGCGCCGACTCCCTCCTCCGAGCCTCCTGAGCCCCCGATCCTCCACGCGGCCGACCGGGGCCGCGACGCCGAGACCCCCATGCTCTCTTACGTCATCCCCACCCGCGACCGTCCCGAGCGCCTCCGCGCCACCCTCGACGCCTTGGCGGACCTGGGCCCGCACGAAGCCGTCGGCGGGGCCGAGGTCATCGTCGTCGACAACGCCTCCCTCGAGGTGCCGATCCTGCCCCGGGTCCTGCGCTCGGGCGTGCCCGTGCTCCACATCCGTCTCCCCCGCAACGACGGGGCCGCGGCCCGCAACGAGGGCGTCCGTGCCGCGTCCGCCGCCTGCGAGTGGGTCGTCATGCTCGACGACGATTCGGCCCCGACCGACACGGCGTTCGTCGAGGGGCTGGCCCGCCAGCCCGCCGACGTCGCCGCCGTGAGCGCCGACATCTGGCTCCCCGAGCGGCCGGGGCGCGCCCCGATCCGCGAGTCGGGCGGACTGCCCGAGGTCTTCGTGGGGTGCGGCGTCGCGCTCCGCCGACGGACCTTTCTCGACCTGGGCGGCTACGACGCGGCCCTGGGCTACTACGCCGAGGAGTACGACCTCGCCGCCCGCATGTTGCTCGACGGCCGGCGCGTGGCCTTCGATCCGGCGTTCGTCGTGGTCCACGCCAAGGAGGCGCGGCATCGCGACATGGACACGATCCTCGCCCGCCTGGTCCGCAACAACGGCTGGGTCGCCCAGCGCTACGCCCCCGCCCGTCGACGCATCGATGAACTCCGCGAGTCGCGCAGACGCTACCGCCGCATCGCCCGCGCCGAGGAGGCCCTCGCCGGGTACGGGCGGGGCCTGCGCGAACTCCGCGCCACGATCCGCCACCAGCTCCGCCGCCCCATGCCCGAGGCCCTGTGGGATCGCTTCACCGGCCTGGCCGCGGCCCGCCGGACGCTGCTCGCCGCCTACGCCGAGGCGCCCTTCGCCACCGCCGCCATCGTCGACGAGGGGAAGAACGCCTGGGCGGTCGCGCGAGCCCTGGGAGAACTGGGCGTTCGCCTGACCGCCGACAACGACGACGCCGAGGCCCTGGTGATCGGCACGCTCTCCCCGGGGCCGATGCTCGATTCCTTCGAGCGCCGCCTGCACGGACGCCGCCCCGGGGCGCGGCGGGTGATCATGCCGTGGACTCCCGGCGCCGGCCTCCCCGTCGAGCCGCTCCGCCGGGCCGCCTGAGCCGGCGCGTCGTCCTCGCGGGTGTCCCCGCCCTCACGACGCGGCGGGGCGCCCGCCCGGGGGAGCCTCGGGAAGATCCTCGCCGTAGGGGATCGAGCCGTAGGCGAGATCCTCGGAGGACCCGTACCCCGGCGCTTCGTCCGACTCTCCAAGCGATCGGTCCTCAGCGGCCTTCTCGAGGATGCGCGAGCCGATGGCGGCGAACAGCAGCCACAGGATGTTCATCGCGCTGATGCGGGCGATCATGTACCCCTCGAACATCGACCCCGCGAAGTACGCGGCGTTGAAGCCCAGCACCAGATCGACCAGCGCCCTCCCCTCGACCGGCAGGCCAGACCGAGCCCGGAGCAGCCGCAGCATCTGGACGCCCGAGACGAACGTCATCGCCAGCAGCAGGAGGAGCATGCCCACGCCGTACGACGCGAACCCGTAGAGATAGCCGTTCTCGCTCGCCTCGGCGTCGTCGACGCCCACGCCGACGAGGGGCTCGCGGAGCGCGGCCTCCCAGAGCCGCAGCCACACGTGGCTGCGGGTGTCCTCGGTCGAGGCCAGGCGGGAGAGGCCCATCTCGATGTCCAGGACGTTGACGGCGATGTTGTAGAGGACATATCCGACGACGGCGATGACCGGCAGGAGGAAGATCGACCTGCCCACGCGGGCGTACAGGACGGCGATGAAGCCCAGCCCGAACATCGCCACGCCCGTCCGGGAGCCGGTCCACGCGAGCATGATGAGCGAAGCCCCGACGAGGCCCACCGCCAGCACGCGGGCCCGCTGGGCCTTGGTGTTCAGGACGATCCAGAGGGCGCTGAAGGCCGTGACGCTCAGAAGGATGGACGCCGCCTGGGGGTTGGCCGTGAGGCCCGAGAACCGGTACGCCGAGCGCGCGCCCGTGGTCGTGAAGAGCATCTCGCGGTTGATGAAGACCTGCACTAGGACCGCCGCGGACCACATGATCATGGTCAGCACGAGGGTCCGCAGCAGCGCCTCGAAGTCGCTCCACTCCCGGAGGAGCCCGGGAATGAGCAGGAGCATCGGGGCCACGATGAGCGTGGTGAGCCCCATGGTGGCGATGCCGTCGCCCAGCCCCTCGTGCCCGAAGCGCATCAGCCCGGCGTAGAGCCCGATGAAGAGCATGAACAGGCCTTGGAGCGGGACGCTGCGGATCGAGAGCCGCCCGAGGTGGACGAGGGTGCCCAGCATCAAGAGCACGGCCGCCGCCGCCACTAGCGGGGTCCGGTTCTGCTGGAGCGGGGCGAGCCAGGTGCGGGCGAACTGGAACTGGCCCACCTTGGTCAGGCCGAGGGTCGTCACGAAGAGCATGATGCCCACCACGACCAGCCCGACCTTGGGGTTGCGCAGGAAGGCCAGCAGGAGCCCCAGGCCCACCGCGATGGCCCCCGCGAGCGAGAAGAGCACCGTCGTCGTCAGTTCCATCGCCGCCCGCCGCCTCCTGCCGCGTGAACGCCCGCGCCGCGCGCGGGACGGTTCATCCTACGGGGGTGACGCCGACGCGCCGGGCGCGGGCGCCACCCGGCCCGTCCTATCGGTCCGCCGCGGCCGGGGAAATCGGAAGAGCCGCCGCCCAAGTGGGGTTCTCGGCCCGTCCGGTCGCCCCGTCGCGGGAGGGAGTGAACCATTGCAGGGGCCGGGAACCCGCAGGAGCGGAGGGTGGCGGCACGCTCTGGAGTGGCGCACCCGGCGAGTCCGGCACGCCCGGACGCCCCGTCGCCCCTCCCTCGCCGCCCGCGCTCGTCCCGCCGCCCTCTCCTTCCGATCCTACCCGCCGACGCCATCTTCTCAGGAGCCTCACCCATGCGGTCTATGTTGCGGAATTCGGTCGGGCCGGGCCTGCTGCTCGCGATGCTCGCCTTCGCCACCCCGCCCGCCGTGGGGGGGATGGAGGATCCGAGCCCCTACGGCGAGCGTTCGAAGCCCTTCGTCATGCTCTGGAACGTAACCACCGACGCGTGGGACCTGCAGAGCGGCGAGAAGAAGGACTGGACGAACATGGTGGACTTCGGCGGCGTGCCGATGGTGAAGGACATCGTCGTCCTCTACGAGCACCGCCTGGGCCACTTCCCTCGCGAGGGCCCTCAGCAGTTCGCCTACAACGCCGCGATGCTCGCGCGGCACGTGAGCAAGGTGCGCGAGGACTTGATCCGGCAGATCCCCGACCCCGACTACGACGGCATCGCCGTGATCGACTACGAGGGGTGGGTGCCATACTGGGAGATCAACACCCCGGAGATCAAGCGTAACTGGCGCGAGTTTCTCGAAAGCCGCAGCCCGAACCCGCTGCACGGCCTGACCGGTCCCGACGAGGAGCGCGTCCTGCGGACGACCTTCGTCGCCGTCGTCAAGGAGTTCTTGATCGCGACCATCGATGCCTGCCGCGAGACCCGCCCCAACGCAAAGTGGACCATGTACGACTACCCGTGCTCGTACGGCGGCACGGCCGAGGTCTACGACAACGCCGGCGCCAACAAGTACCGCGACCGCAACGACGAGCTGCAGTGGCTGTGGGACCGCTTCGACGTCTTCACCCCCTCGCTCTACTCCTGGCGGGCGACGGTGCCCGAGGGGGCGCCCCGCGACAAGCGGTACGAGTACACCCCACAGGAGCACCGCGCGTTCCTGACCGCGTTGGTCGCCGAGTCCGTGCGCCTGGCCGAGGGCAAGCCCGTCTACACCTACTTCTGGCCCCGCTACCTGCCCACCGCCGGGCCGCGCTACGAGGACCGCTGGTTCAACGACGTCACCCTCGACGTCTTCTTCCAGGCCGTCCACGGCAGCGACGCCGACGGTGTCATCATCTGGGACAACATCAAGGGCCGCGGCCAGTTCGACGTCATCCAGGAGTTCATGAACGAGGAATTGATTCCCCGCCTTCTCCCGCTCACCGCCGTCGGCGAGGCGCCCTCGGGCGGCGGAGCGCTCGGCGGCGGGGCACCCCCGTCCGGCGGCGGGCAGCCCCCCGCGGGCCCGAGCGGCGACCCCGGCCCCGGAGGCGGTTCGGGCGGCGATGCCGGCTCGGGCGGCGGCTCCGGCGGGGGCGGCGTCCCCCCCGGTGGCGGCTCTCCTTCCGGCGGCGGTGACCCCGGCCCCAACGATCCCGGCTCCGGCGGTGGCTCGGTCCCGCCCCTCGTGATCCTGCCCCCCAGCCCGGCCCCCTCGGGCGGCGGACCCAACACGCCCCCGCCACCGAACTCTCCCGACGCCGACGGTTCGGACGGCCCTTCCGGCGGCGGAACTCCCCCTGCGGGCGGGTCCGAGGGCGACTCGGGCTCGGGTGAGTCGGGGGGCGAACCCTCCGGCGGCGGTGGCTCGGGCTCATCGGGCGGCAGCGACGGCTCCGGCGGCGAGCCGTGGACTCCCTCCGGCGGTGGCAACGGCGACGGTGGCAACAGCGACGATGAAGGGGGCGGCGAGGGCGGCGATGGAGGCGGAATGCCCCCCGCGCCGGTCATGAACGATCCCGATGCCCCCGAGGACGCCTCGTCCGACGGTGACCAAGGGTCCGAGAGGTCAAAGGGCACCGTCCGCGACTTCCTGATGAAGAACCGCAAGGTCTCCAAGGCCAAGCCCAAGGTCGCTCCCAAGAACATCGTCGTCGCCCCCAAGGCCGCGGCCCCGAAAGCGGGCGGATCAAAGGCCTCCGTCGCCAAGGCGAAGGCGCCCGCCAAGAAGAGCACGATCGCGAGCCGCGGGCGGATCGTGAAGCCCGGCCGGTCGCCCGCCGCGCTCGCCGCGGCGGCGAAGCGGAGCACTCCCGTCGTGAACGCGCAGCCCTCGTCCCGCACCATCTGGGGCACGCTGAAGCTCAAGCAGCCCGGCCCGTCCCGCGTCGCCGATGTGCCCACGAACACGGCGAACGATCCGCACTGACCCGCCCACGCCGCCCGGCGCGTGGATGTCCGAAGGAACCCCGACGACGGCCTGCCGCAGGCCGTCGTCTTTCATTTCGTCGGGCTCGTGCCCAGCGATGGGTCGACCGCCCTCCCGGGCGTCACGTCCCGGAGCGCATCCACGCCCACTGCCGGCGGACACCCTCCTCGAAGGGCGTTTGGGGGCTGAAGTCGAGCTCGGCCTCCGCGCGGGTCAGGTCCGCCCAGGTCCGCTCCACATCCCCAGGCTGCATCGGGACGTGCTCGATCACGGGGGCGCGTCCGACCACGCGCCCGATCGTGGCCACCATCTCGGTGAGGCTCGTCGGGGCGCTGCCGCCCAGGTTCCAGACGCGGTGGCCGTGCCGGTCGACTTGGTCGTACGCCGCGAGGACCCCGTCGACGATGTCGTCGACGTAGGTGTAGTCGCGGCGGGTCGAGCCGTCGCCGTAGACGGTGATGGGCTCTCCCCGGGCGACCTTCCCGAGGAAAAGGGAGATCGCCAGGTCGGGGCGCTGACGGGGGCCAAAGACCGTGAAGAACCGCAGGCACGCGGTGGGCATCCCCGTCAGCCGCGTGTGCGTGAAGCACGCCAGTTCGCACGCCCGCTTGGTCGCGGCGTAGGGGCTGATCGGCTCGGACACGTCCAGCGTCTCCGCGAACGGCGCCGTCGGCGCGTTGCCGTACACCGAGCTGGACGAGGCGACGACGACCCGGCCGCACCCGGCCCGGCGCGCCTCGTCGAGGACGACCGCCGTGCCCACCACGTTCGCCCGCGCATACCCGGCGGGGTCGGCGATGCTCGGCCGCACCCCGGCCTTCGCGGCCAGATGGATCACGCCCTCGGGGCGGCCCCGCGCGAACGCGGCACGGACGGAGGCGGCGTCCGCGACGTCGGCCTCGACGAACTCGAACCGCCCGGGCCCCGCCCGGCGGACTTCGTCAAGATTGCGACCCTTGGCCGCGACGTCGTAATAGGGATCGAGGTTGTCGAGCCCCAGCACCCGCCGCCCCGACGCGAGCAGGCGCTCGGCGGTGTGCGAGCCGATGAACCCGGCCACCCCCGTCACGACGATGGGGCGATCCCCCGCGCTGCTAGCCATGCAGCATCTGTAGGAGCGCGGGGCCGAGGCCGCCCGTCGAGAGCCCGCCCGCGCCCGACCGTTCCGAATCACGGGAGACCACGTCGACGGCCCCCGCCGGCCCGCGCCGGAGGCCCCGCGGGCGAGATCCAAAAAACGAGCAGGGCGCCATCTTCAAAGACGGCGCCCCGCTGGAGGAGAGAGAGATCGTGAGAAGTCTACAGGCGTATCGGGCCCGAGGTTGCCCAAACCCCCACCCGTTTCGCGCGGAATTCCATGAAATCTTCAAGTCATCCACACACATCACCGCGCGGTTTCCGCGCGACGGAGATCGAACGGAGGTGGATGGGCGGAGGCGTGTTCAGACGGATTCGTGCAAAAAGTGACAGGGGCCGTTTCGTCTTCGCGACGGACGACCCCTGTCCACCCCTGCATCCTTGAGGCCGATCCCGGTCGGGCCGGCCGTCGAACGGCGTCCTCACGCCGCGCGAAGCTCGCGTGATCAGCCGCCGCCAGTGTCGTCGGGCTTGGCCGATCCATCAACCCCATTTTCGTCCATTCCCGAATCATTCTTCGGGCGCTTGCGCTGGGTCGCATCCCCGGGGTTCCCCTGACGCTGCTCGCGGAACTTCTGGATCGCCTCCTTCCGCTCCTCGGGAGACATGTCCTTCAGCCGCTCGCGGAGGCGCTCGGGGAGTCGGTCGTCGCTCATCTCCGGCTTGCCGCCGGGGGCCTTGCCGGCGCCCGGTCCCTTCGCCTTGAGACGCTCGATTTCCTTCGTGACCAGCGGCTTCTGGGCGTCGGAAAGGACGGCAAACATCGCCGCGTGCGTGTCGGCGGGCTTGGGCGCGGCCTCGAGCAGTTCGCGCAGACGCGCCTTGGCGGCCTCGGCCCGCTCGGGGTCCGGGGGCGTGTCCATGCCGTCCATCCCGCCCTCCCCGTCGGCGGGGCGGGGGCGCGGACCGCGATCGGGGCCACCCGGACCGCCGGGGCCACCTGGGCCGCCGGGTCCGCGGCCGCCGCCGAGCATCGCGTCGACGCGGCGGCGCTCGCCGGGGGGAAGGTCCGCCCGGAGGGCCATCGCCTCCTCGCGGTGGACCTCGTGGTACGCCTTCATCGAGTCCTTGAAGTCGGCGTCCAGTTCCTCGAGTCGCGCGGTCTGGTCGTCGCTCAGGCGGATGGCGTCGTCGGTGGTCTCGTTGCGGAGGACGTCGAAGGCACGGGTGAACAGGCGGTGGGGGGTGCCCTGCATGCGGTCCCGGGCGCCGCCGCCGCCCGCGAAGCGGCGGTTCTCGCCGGGGGCGCCGCCGTCGCGGACGGCCGGGCCCCGGAGAGGAGGCTCGCCGCCGGGCTGAGCGAGGGCCGTTCCGGCCAGGGTGGTGAGGGTGAGGGCGGCGAGGGCGGCGAGGTGGCCGCGGTTCGGGCGGGCGTGGGGGCTGCGTGGCATGGGTCGAGAGCTCCTGTTCGAGGCGGCGGGTCAGCCGGCCTGCGCCGGGCCAAACGCGGGTGCCCCGGGTGTATTGCGGGGAGGTGAACGCCTCCGGCTCCTCGGGCTCGCGCTGGAGGCGTGGATGGAACTACCATCGGCCAATGTCACTGAGCAAAGAGTTGATTTCGGAGGCCCTGCGCCCCGTCGGGCCGGTGCTGTGGGCCTCGGCGTGCGATACCTACGCCAGCGTGCGGATGGAGATGCCGGCGGGGACCTTCGACGCCGAGTTCGAGCGGACGGGCGCGGCGGCGCACGCCGCGGTGGTGGCCAAGGCCGCCGAGGTCGGCACGCGGGTCGACTCGTTCATCGTCGAGTTCGTCGACGCGGGCGGCAAGATCGTGCACACGGGCAGGTTCGGGCGGCTCAACGCGGGGGCGGCGGTGAAGGCGGCATCGGCGGCGCCCGCGCGGCCCGCCAGCCCGCCCTCCCAAGGAACTTCGCCCCCCCCGGGTGCCGCGCCCGCTCAGGCAAGCCCGCCCGGGGCGGGGCACACGCCCATCCCCGGGTTGCGTCCGACGCCGCAGGGGACGGCGGGGCCGCTTCCGGGCGTGCGTCACATCATCGCCGTGGGGGCGGGGAAGGGGGGCGTGGGGAAGAGCACGATCGCGCTCAACCTGGCCGTGGGCCTGGCCCGCAAGGGGCACGCGGTGGGCGTGCTCGACGGCGACATCTACGGGCCCTCGATGCCGACGATGCTCGGGCTCGGGGCGCTCGACGCCGTGGTGCACGCGGGGATGCTGCAGCCCTTCCACGTCCACGGCGTCAAGACCATGACCATCGGCAAACTGGTCGACCCCGACAAGGCGCTGATCTGGCGAGGCCCGATGGCGCACGGGGCGTTCAAGCAACTGACCGAGCAGACCAGTTGGGGCGAGCTCGACTACCTCATCATCGACCTGCCCCCGGGGACCGGCGACGTCGCGCTCACCATGTCGCAGATGCTCCGCCTGACCGGCGCCGTGATCGTGTGCACGCCGCAGAAGGTGGCCCAGGACGACGCCGTGCGGGCGACCCGCATGTTCCAGCAACTGGGCGTCGAGATCCTGGGCGTCGTCGAGAACATGAGCCACTTCGTCGGCGACGACGGCAAGGTCTACGACCTCTTCGGCCGCGGCGGGGCGGAGATGATGGCCCAGCGGCTCGGCGTCCCCTTCCTCGGAGCCGTGCCGATCACGACCTCGCTGCGTCGCAACTGCGACTCGGGAGACCCGACGGCCAACTTCGAGGGGAAGGACGAAGCGGGCACACGCCTGACCACGGCCCTGACGGATCTCGTGAGCGCGGTCGAGGGCCAGGTGGCCATGGCGTCCCTCCGCACCGGACGCTCGCGGCCGACGCTGACGATCAACTGAAGTCGCGAAGGCGCCCGCGACCTCCGGCTTCCAACCCCGACAGCCCGATTGAAGCACGAACGCCCATGAGCCCTGGCTCGCGGGCGTTCTCCGTTTCCGGGGTCTGAATGCATTCGCGGGCAGTGCCGATGATCTCTGTACAGTGCTGGCCATGGGGGAAGAAGCCAAGTCTCTGGCGGTGACCATTCTGCTGAACGACGCGGCCGCCGCGTCCGAGCGCATCAAGCACCTGCTCCCGCTGGTCTATGACCAACTCCGGGCCGCGGCACAGACGCAGATGGCTCGGGAGCGTGCCGGGCACACGTTGGCGGCGACGGCGCTCGTGCACGAGGCCTATCTCAAGCTCCTCGGTCCTCGCGAGATCCCCTGGCAGAATCGCACCCACTTCTACGCCGCGGCCGCCGGGGCGATGCGTCAGGTCCTGCTCGATCATGCCAAGGCTCGTGGGCGTCGCAAGCGCGGCGGCGAGCGGAGGCACGTTTCACTCGACGATGTGGCATCGGTGGACGCGGCCGCTCCGGGGGCTCAAAATGACGGCCAAGCCGACAGCCACACCGATTTCGCTGCCCTCGACGACGCCATCCGTCGCTTGGAGGAGAGAGACACGCGCATGGCTCAGGTTGTTCACCTGAAGTATTACGCGGGGCTCGAGATCGCCCAGGTGGCCTTGGCGCTGGGCGTCTCAGAACGCACGGTCAAGAACGACTGGGCGTTCGCCAAGGCCTGGCTCGAGCGGGCCTTGCGGAACGATGATGCGGGCGACCAGGGTGTGAAGAATCGGAGCGAGCCATGAGCGACGCACGCTGGGACCAGATCAAGCGGATCTTCAACGCCGCGATGGAGCGACCGCAGGCCGAGCGTGCGGCGTTTCTCGATGCCCAGTGCGCCGGCGACGCCGACCTCCGGCACGAGGTCGAGTCGCTCCTCCGATCCGCTCGCCCCACGCAGGCTCCCGGCGTCGTGCGCACCGGCGGCGCGGCCGAGGCCATCGCGAACGCGACGACGGCGAGCCTGAGCGGCACGCCGCTGACCGAAAAGGCCGGCTCGATCATCGGCCCGTACAAACTTCTGCAAGTCATCGGCGAGGGCGGCTTCGGCACCGTCTTCATGGCCGATCAATCATCGCCCGTGCGCCGCCGCGTCGCGCTGAAGATCATCAAGCTCGGCATGGACACCAAGGCCGTCGTCGCCCGCTTCGAGGCCGAGCGTCAGGCATTGGCGCTCATGGACCATCCGCATATCGCCAAGGTGCTCGATGGCGGAGCCACGCCGCTCACATCGGAAGGCGGCGTGGGGGGCGAGACCATAACGGGCGG
>Ga0105046_10009857_pt1 | contig 14904 bp, 10 predicted proteins | sample MAT03_FD_78385 | JGI IMG/M metagenome (GOLD analysis project Ga0105046, IMG submission 78385) | Freshwater microbial communities from Lake Fryxell liftoff mats and glacier meltwater in Antarctica - MAT-03 (megahit assembly) | ecosystem: Environmental > Aquatic > Freshwater > Ice > Liftoff... | reverse complement strand
TTTGAGGCTTGTGCTGTAGAGAAACGGTTTAAATTAATCCGCTGCCCCGCCAGCAGGCGCGCTCTTAAGGGAGCATCCTGTGTCACAAACTGCATCAACTCGGCCACTCGTTCTATATTCCAATCATAGATCAGGATTCCAGCCTGCCCCATCGTTTCGGGTACGGCGCTCGAAGCGTATGCGATTACCGGAATATCATGCGCCATGGCTTCGATCAATGGCATTCCAAAACCTTCGTGTTCCGATGCGCTTAGGAACACATGCGCCGAGCGATAATACGCATTCACTTCCGCATCCGAGGCTTTGCCTGTCAAATGAATCTGCGCGCCTGATTGTAAAGAGAGACGCAAATCTTCCAACTCGGCGCGATACAACAAGTCACCGTTATCGTTGCCCACCAGCCATAAATGCGCCTGCGGGTCGATCTCCTGCTGATAATAATCGAAGACCCGCATTAACAAGTCCTGACGTTTATTGCGCGCCACACGCCCCACGAACAGAATATTTTTCTGACCGCGCACATTCAACTGCGCCAGTTTGGACGCGTCAACAGGCGCAGCGAGTATCTGCTCCACATCCACGATCGGGTGAATCACCAGCGCGGGTTTGGGTTCATGCAGAAATTCAGCCAGGCCATCCAAGTTGAATTGCGAATCGCCGATCAATAAATCAAAGCGGTTGACGATCTGCGCCAGTTGCTCATAGCCTTTGGACGTATTTTGAAAATACAGAGAATTTTTTGAAAAAAAATGAGGCGGCGTAATATTGTGATAATACAAAGCCTTGCGGCCCTGCGCGAGCGCGAGCATCCAAGTGGAATGGTTATACCCCCAATAATGAAAAATCAATCCGCTGGCCGGGTCCGTAAAAATTTCATTTCTAGGCGAAGTGAAATGACGCACCGCTTCCTGCGCGAAGCGGGTTAAGATCGTGCGCGGTTGCCCCAGAGTTTCAAGTAGGTCCGCGTTGCGAATTGCAATGGTGCTCACCGCATCCCCGGCCTGCAAGCCTTCCATCACCTGATAAATTTTCTCAGCAGGCCGCGCTGTACGCGTTGTCGAACGCGTCACCTCTGCATAGAAACGCAGCGTGGCGCGGGTCATCTCTTCGGCAGTAAAAGCCTGCTCGAAGCGCAGCAGGCCGCGTTGTCCGATCTTGACCCGCAGGGCGTGGTCTTCGACCAATCGCTCCACAGCAAATTCAAACGCATCCGCATCCTGCAAAGGCGCGATCAACGCCCCATCCTCTTCGCCGCGCAGAAATATCTCAGCCGCCGCGCCCACATCAAATGTAACCAGCGGCAACCCCACCCGCATGGCTTCCAAATAGATCAACCCAAATGATTCATACAGCGACGGGACAAGCTGCAAATCAGCCGCGCGATAAAATTCCTGCAACTGCTTTTCACTGACATAATCATGGAAGTGGACACGGTCTGCCAGCCCCGCAAATTGTTGACGAAAAAACTGGGAATAGGACAACCCGTGCGCCGCCTGCCAGCCGTCTGCCAGACTGTTATCGCGCCCGACAAAATCAATCCTTAACTCAGGATGACGTCGTAACAGGTTGGGCAGAATCTTAAATAAAAATTGAGTCCCTTTACGTTTTTCGAGTCGACCCACCACCAACGCTTGCACCTGTTTATGATCACTTTTTGTTTTGGGCATATGTGTCACACGCGGCAACCCCAAATATGCCACAGCGTTGAGCGCGCTCCCCTGCAAACCGTAATCCAGTTTTACTTCATCAAGAATACTGCCCGAATCGGCCAGAATACCATGCGCCTGTTCAAGACACATTTTTTCGAGCGCCATGATCATATTTTCTTCAGGGCTGGGCGGGCGCTCATACAGTTTAAGCAGCTGGGCCAGCGTGGTTTGCAGCCAGACCACCGTGGGCATATTGCCAAACTGCTGGGTGATAAATCCCTGTGCGCTCCACAGCGGATAATCCACAATGTCAAAATCCATTCCGTGGGCGGCTTGCAACACCCCGTCATAGAGCGCCTGACTGCGTGCCAGCATGGGGTTCAACCTCGGGAATCGCTCTGAATACACAGGCAGTGCATCCACCGCCAGACGATGGACATGCACGCCATGCTCGATACTGCTGCGTGAAAACGCCGCGCTGGTGGCCACATGCACATCATGCCCCTGACGAGCCAACTCGGTCGCCAGAATATGGCGCTGACGGGAAATCCCTTCCGTGTTGTGAGGCGGGTAAAACATGCTTAATAGGCAAATACGCATTGAACTACGGTTTTCTCTGAACAGTCTTTTTACGCTGGGCTGTATTTTTGGAATTTATTTTCTGGCCAGGTATTTGCGCCGTGTGTAATTCCTCCAATGTGTTTTCCAACTGCGCCACCGTTTGCACCAGGTCGTTGATCACATTCACCTGCGAGTTATTTTGCAATTGCAAAGTATTCATATGCGCCGCAAATGCGCCAAGCATATCCAGATTGAGCGTGTTGTAATAGGCCTGCTTACGGCCAAAAATTTTAATGAAAAGGTTTAATATTTTTTTTACGACTCTTGCCGGCAAACTTCCGTCTGCCACGTAGTAGGGCGCTTGCGCAGTACGCAGCGCTGCAATGGCCGCGGCAAAATCAGGCACAGGCGCAGGAACAGGCAATGTATAGCGCGGAATGGCGGATGGATGCACCGCGGATCTGGCGGAAATATTTGCCTCAATATTTTGGAGGATCTGCTCCAATTCTTCGGGCACCAGACTGGCATTAAAAAAATGATACGTATTTTTCATAGGGTTCACATTCTATACGGATTGAATTTTACAAAGCGTCATTTTCAAAAAGCAAAGCCCCCACTCGCATAAAGACGGGCAGATCATTCATAAACTTAAAGTAAAGGGTTTCTTTTTATACCATCGAAAATATATTTAGTCGAGAAAAGCCTGAGAGCGCCTAATTCCGTGGGCTTGCCAAAAGATTTCACCACGGAGCACACAGAAATCATAGGGAAAAAACCTCTTGAAAATCTCTGTGGACTCTGTGATCTCAGTGGTAAAAGGATTTCTTAGCCCATCCTTTTAGACACTTCCAAAAGCCTTTAAGAAACGCTCTCCAAGATTCAAGGGTTTGGGTTTGGTAAAAAGCGACTGAGCGCATTACGGGTTGCTTCAAGATAACGATGACCATAGCGCTGGTCAGGTTCCAGGTGAGCTCCTTCAGCCCACTCGTTCCAGGCGTTGATAAATAAGACCCGTTGCGCGCTCCCCAGATGCTCGCGTGTCTTTTGCAAGGAAGCCTCCAGCCAGGCTTGATATGCCTCAGGAGTTGACTGGTCAAAAATATAAGCGCGATTCTGTTTTCTGGCAGTATTGTCCCATGCAGGCATTACAGTATGGTAATGCGTATGGCTCGGCAATTCCCGGCCAACATACTTTAATACTTCAGTGTTGTAGTTAAAGATCATGCCTGAAAAATCCGAATGAACGGTTGTATCTGGCACATATTCCGGATCGCCCATATTATGCGGGGGGAATTCGACCGAAGCATCCAATCCGAATTTATGGGGGGCAGAACTCTCTACAGAATGTTCGAAGGACTCAGCCATGACGATGTGAATTTCTCCCACGTTTTCCTCACGGCAAACTTCGCGCCAGATCTGTGCGGTGCGCTGAATATTCGGGAATAGATCAATCTGATAGAGCATGAGGATCGGTTTTCCATCCACACGAATATAACTTGGGTGACGAAAATACCGAATCAGGTCAAGAATGACCGCTCGATCATCCTGCTCTGAATGGTTTTGCGCGATTAGTATCTCGTTTTCAGAACCATCCCAACGCCGTGACCAGTTTTCGTTTGCCCAGCACAGGCAAAATGGAAAATCAGGTTTTCCGGTTTCCAGCATTCGCTCCAGGGGCATTTCGAGCATGCGCTTGCCATTGAACCAATAATAGTAATAGCAGAAGCCGTGAATGTTATATTTTTTTGCCATCTCAACTTGTTGTTCCATGACCTCTTCAAGTCTTAGGTCGTAATAGCCTACATCAGCCGGCAAGTGTGGTTGATAATGGCCTTCATAATTTGGGAGAGCGCGGCCTACATTTGTCCATTCTGTAAATCCTTTTCCCCACCAAAGGTCATTCTCTGGAATGGGATGATATTGAGGCAGGTAAAAAGCGATTAATTTAATGCGATTGAGATCATCAATCGCCTCCTGCCAGCGCTTTGTGAAAATTTGAGAGTTGCGCCTAGCCCATTCGATTTTCTGGGCGACTCCGATCTGATCGGTGGTGGCGTTTAAATGATGAACAATGACCGAGTCTGGGCAATAATATGTTTTTAATCCACGAGTTTGCAGTTTCATACATAAGTCTACATCTTCATAATAAGCAGGAGAGTACACCTCATCGAATCCGCCCATGTCGTGGAAAATATCCGCTTTCATCAGCAGGCTTACCGCAGAGCAATAATCCACCTCATGGGCGAAGTTGTAACGGGGTAGTTCGGGGTCATCATTTTCTCCAATAAAATTGGTCGTGCCATTGCTGTTAATAACGCATCCCGCCTGTTGCAAGCGCCCATCAGAAAATAATACTTTAGGGCCAACAGCGCCAACCCCATCATACAGGGTGAATATATCGAGCAGGGCTTTAAGCCAGCCATTCGTCACCTGCGTATCATTGTTTAGAAACAAAAGATATTTCCCACGCGCCGCATTGGCTCCGTGATTACAAGTCAACGTAAAACCAAGACGCTCTGGATGATGTACCAGCGAGATATTGGCAATTGACTGCAAGATTTCAACAGTATCCGCGCTTGAACCATCGTCAACAATGACAATTTCATAGCGGATCGCATGCGTCTGTTCTACAATTGAAATTAAACATTCCAGTGTCAGTTGGGGTTGATCATACACTGGGATAATAATGGAGATCTCAGGCTTTTCCTGTCTGACAATTTTCAGAGAGCGAGCCGCCTCTTTCAAATCCTGTTCATCCAGGTTAACCAGCATGGGTTTCTTCGGCGCAACACTGGCAAGCCTGATCTGGCTGGCTAAATGAAGCTGCTCAGAAAGTTGGAGGGAGGCATCCACCATGGTTGTCATTGCAGGCGGGAGCATCTGGGTATGCAACTCTTCTACATTGAGGTTCCCAGACACTTGATCGGCAGGCGCAGATAGGTTTTGAATTTCTTCTGAAGCTACAGGCGGGATCGTATTGTCGCTTACGCTTATCTCATCTGAAACAACAGCTTCCAACACTTGATGTACAGCATCAATTTCGTTTTGAATATGCTCTACAATCATTGCCTCTGGGAGTATGCCGGTATTCATCTCTTCTGCGTCGAGAGTTTCCAACAATTGAACCTGAGGATTAATTTCGCTTCGAACCTCCGCCGTAATTTGTTCCTGGAAGTCAGGAGCTTTTTTCGAGGCTGTGAATAGTTTATATAACCAACGCACGCCACGATCAATCCATCCGTTGGGGGGAATCAGAACCAGTCGGACCTTCCACAGGGATTGCATAACCCGCCAGGCGCGGCTGCCATAGATTTCCAACAACTTTACATTTAAGGTTTGCAATACCTGCTCGCGTTGGCCCATACGCGATACATTTTCCGCATTGGTCGTTTCCAATACGGAAAATTTCTGCTCATAAGATACTCTTTGCATCGTGGAGGCCTGTTCATTCTCTACGAGCTGCGCTGATAATCCCTGTATGGACTGATCACGATCCACTACTTGCACCGACAATGCCTGTGCCATCTGAGCGTGCTCAGCCGCTTGTATGGATAGCGAATGCAGCATCTGCCGCAGATCAGATACTTGAGCGGTCTCCTGTCTTTTTTCCAGACTCATGGATAACTGAGAACCAAGCGAGAAGAAAAACTCTCTCATCGCTCCAGATTGATCATTCGTTAAATCAAAGAGGGAATCCAACTCAGGAATTGGATTCTTTCCCACCTGTAACACCCCCAGACCATGCCCGTGGAAAAACTCAAAATGCCGATATTGTTGTTTGAGTTCCATCCAGAATTTCCAAACGCCAAAACCGTGTTCGCGCACATTTACATCGTGAAATAAAACCACGGCACGCTCACTTAATTTTGGAAGCCAGGACTCAAAATCATGTTTTACAGCTTCGTATGTATGCAATCCATCAATATGGAGAATATCAATGGAGCCATCAGGAAAATATTTCAGAGCATCTTCAAAAGTATTTTGTACTAAACGAGAAAACCCTCCGTACAAAGGGTCATGATGTCTGCGAAGATTCCCCAAGACCTCAGAGTCGTAAAACCCGGCATGTTCACCCCCCGCCCAGGTATCCACCGCATAGCATTGAGTATTCACTCCCAATTGTTTAATAGCCTGACAAAAAGCGCTGTAAGAATTTCCTGAAGCCGTACCCAGTTCCACCAATACTTGCGGACGGGCAACGTCGATCAAAAACATGGCAAAAGGGATATGTTCTGTCCATGCCGAGGAAGATATCAATCGCATGGGTTTCGTGAAACAGATGGGGTGGTCAAGCGGGTTTATTGATTTCATATAAAGTTTTCTCTCTTTACAATTTGAGCCGCCGCAATTGTATCTTGATTAAAATAGAGTCAGTGTAAATTGATGCTGTAACAAATTCCGACTCAAAAAAAGACACAAGGCAAACGAACTGACATTTTTACTTGATACTGTTTCTAATATTAATAAAAAAGTTTTTTCACCTGATGGTACGCGACGTCAATTTTACACGGATTTTCCAAAGCATTTGAATCACATGCCAGGCGCGGCTGCCATAGATTTCCCATAATCTTGCATTAAGTGATTGCAAAACCTGTTCGCGCTCATTCAATTGTCTGGTAACAGTTTCCAGATTATTTTTTGATTCCAGCGCTTGATTTACAAAAAGCTGAGCAGTATATTCACTCTGTGTCAACTGCGCCGAGAGTGTTTGCAATGCATTTTTTTGCCAACCTGCCAGTAACCTGGATAACTGTTTTGAATTACGGTTGGGCTTCCCTTTAAGATCCTGACATACTTTATAGACGACATTAACAACATGCGGTTTCTCCGACAATTTCCTGGCAATATTTTGAGGAACTCGTGCTCCGAATTCGCGAATTTTCTGTGGAGCATCTGCGAAGAAAGCAATTTTCTCCACCAGTTGATCCACATTGCCAGGCGAATACAAAAAACCATCCACACCATCGTCAATAAGGTCAACCGTCCCGCCTATATTTGTTCCAATCACAGGTTTGCCCATCAACAAGGCTTCAATAACAGATCGTCCCAGCGCCTCAGTTCTGGAACAAGTCAGCCCAATATCCGCCTGTTCAATCAACGGACGAACGTTATCGAAAAATCCATAGAAATGAATCCGATCTTCCAGTTTTTCCGCACGAACAAATTCTTTAAGCACCTCCCCAAAAGGCGTCTCGACATGTCCTAATATAATTAGTTCTACATCATATCCTTTATCCAAAAGCCTCTTCACGGCATGAACTGCATCATCCTGCCCCTTCATCTTTATAACCGTACCAGAAATAATCAACTTAATAGAGCTTGGATATTTAAAAAACGCCTCACTGCCCCCTCCTTCATCTTCAAGCAAATTACTGTAAGTCGCCACAGTCCATTCATTGATGCCGAGCTCTCCATAAAGAGTCTCTTTAACAGCCTTCGAATTGAAAATTATATGATCAGAGGATTCGCGAATCATATCCAGTGTTTTTTGAAAAGTAAAATAAAATTCAAATTCATAGCGGCCGTATTCCAGTATGCACCACACATGCGGACAATTAATATCCAAAGCAGCCAGAGCGCCCCACGGGATAACCAGCGTGTTGGATAAAATAACATCAGGGGAAATTCCATTAATAGCGGATATTTGTTTATTTAAATTCTCGAAGCTTGACTGCATGGAAGCATTAACATCCCTGATAGAGGGGAGTGTCGTGGCGCACCACCAGACATAATTGATCACGATGATTGCCACCCCCAATTCTTCAAGCTTCAACCGCAAAGGGCCTTCATTCGGCAGTACCACCGTGCATAGCGTGCCATAGGTAGCTGTTATGCCGCCTACCAATTCAAGCAGAGAGTGCTCAGCGCCCGCAAGGAAGGAAGAATGTGAAAAGAAACATAAATTAAGCGAGCGGTTTTTTTTGATGCAAAATAAATTCCGATGGGTTCTTTCACCCATAAAGTCACCCCATTCACGACCATGATGATATTTTTCATATCTTTTTTCATCATCAAAAATAACAAATATATCAAAACCCAAGTTATCGATTTTTTCAAGGAGACTTTGCGGAGATACTCCATTTGCATTTAAACACACCGGATTAAATTCGATAACCAACCGCACATCCTCATGCGTTCGAATTAGCTCCTGCATACCCTCCAACACCTTATACTCGTTCCCTGCGACATTCATTTTTATTAAGATAGGACCTGCAGAAATCGAATCAATATACCGATCCAGTTGGACTACTTCAACTTCAATATTTTCAATAACCTGTACAGCAGGGTTCGCAACGAAGCCTGACTGAGCAGAAGCCTCCGAAATCTGGAACGCAGCAAGGCCTGACCGATCGGACACTGCCGATTGATACGCCTGGGCATCTACATCATGTAGTTTAATATTTTTTGTCAAAATCTCGTAATTTTGAGGCGCTGGCTCAAAAGCCAGAATTTTACATTTCGGATTACTTAATCCAACGAGCACATCAAAAAAGCCATAATGTGCGCCAATATCAATAAATGTATCTACCCCTTTGGCGTTCTGGCGTATCAATAGCGCTGTGGTTTCTTCGTACACCTTGTCAACAAAATGCTCCTTAAATTCAGGAGTAACAAAAAGATCGAAACCATATCTTTTCGTTGTTATTTTTTCGACATAGTTTAAATCATATTCATTTACGAATAAATTATTCAAAATTAAAACCTCATTGGCAAAGCCATGGCATAATAAAGCACAATTCTCAAATTACCCGGCACAGAGATTGTTGGATTAAAAGAAAATCATGCAGAAGAAGGGTTTCCGATACGTTCTTTATCTTTTCTTTTTGTGAAGATACCATCACGGAAAATATTAAATCGCTCATGCGCTCATCAGCAAAGCGAGATTTTGCTGCCAGGGCAACAACCGCAAGCCAAATGTATCTGTAATTTTCTCACAACTTAATGCAGAGAAAAGAGGTCGTATGGCCGTAGAGGGGAAATCCGTGGTTTTCGCAGCTAAAATTTCCCGTACAACCTGCTCTTCAGGTTTCGCATCGTGAGCCAAAATCTCCTTCGCCCAATTCAGGCGACTGGTATATCCGCCGCCTGCCAAATGATACAGTCCTTTGCGTTCCTCAATATAGGCAGCGCCGCGGGCCAAAATTAATCCTGTGACTTCTGCCAGCATACGCGCCCAGGTTGGGTTACTGATCTGGTCATCCACCACTTTCAGTGTTTCGTTTTGACGCGCCCATTGTAAGACCTTGGTCACAAAACTCTCACGACGGTTACTATAGACCCAGGCCGTACGAAGAATCAGGGTATTTCCATCCACAGCTTGAATAGCTTGTTCTCCAGCCAATTTACTTTTCCCATACACATTTAAGGGATGGGGCGGGTCAGTCTCTATATACGCGGAACTTTTTGTGCCATCAAAAACATAATCAGTTGAGTAATGGATTAGTAATGCACCCAACTTTTTGGCTTCCTCAGCCAAAACAGCGGGACCTATCGCATTGACCGCAAAGGCCAACTCACGATCGTCTTCAGCGCGGTCTACTGCGGTATAGGCGGCGGCGTTCACAATTATATTTGGAGCAAAAGCGCGCACGCGGGCGCGTAGGTCATCCACTTTCGCCAGATTAATTTCAGGATAAGCAACAGCCTGTACTTCTCCCAAAGCCGCAAGGGAGCGATTCAACTCCCAACCCAACTGGCCGTTTTTTCCTGCCAATAAAATTTTCAACATCACTTGCCATTTGCCAGACGGTTGAGATAATCACCATAAGAGTTGTTCTTATATTTTTCCGCCAGCTTGGATAGTTGACTCTGATTAATATATCCTTTGTTAAAGGCAATTTCTTCGGGGCATGAAATCATCATCCCCTGACGTTCTTCCACCACCTGAATAAAAGTAGATGCCTGCAAAAGCGCTTCATGCGTGCCTGCATCCAGCCAGGCATAGCCGCGCCCCAAAACTTCCACATTCAAGGTTCCGCGCTCAAGGTAGATGCGATTTAAATCAGTGATCTCCAATTCACCGCGCGCTGAGGGTTGTAAATTGGCGGCTATCTCTACAACTTCTGAGTCATAAAAATAAATGCCTGGCACTGCATAATGCGAGCGTGGCTTAAGCGGTTTTTCTTCGAGGCTGAGCACCTTGCCATCCTCATCAAACTCCACTACGCCGTACCGTTCAGGGTCGCGCACGGGGTATGCAAAAATGCGCGCGCCGCTGGTAATGTTTGCAGAACGCTGAAGGATATCCGGCAGACCATGACCGAAGAAAATGTTATCGCCAAGAATCAGACAACTGGACGAACCCGCTATAAAGTCGGCCCCGACGCGGAACGCATCCGCCAGCCCCCGAGGCTGATCCTGTATCTGGTAGTTTAGATTCAGCCCCCACTGCTCCCCACTTCCGAACAGACGCTGAAACAAAGGCAGATCGTGCGGGGTGCTGATCAGCAAATATCGCGCATGCCTGCCAGCATGAGCATCGAAAGCGGATAGTAGATCATCGGCTTATCATAGACCGGTAAAAGCTGTTTGCTGACAGCCAGCGTAAGGGGGTGCAGCCGTGTCCCGTGCCCGCCAGCCAGAATTATTCCTTTCATGTCTTCTGCTCCCGTTGTTGATAATTTTGAGAAACCCACTTTTGATAATCTGATTTTTCCTGAACTGCTTTGGACCAATTGCTGTTGGCAAGATACCATTGAACGGTCTTGCGCAAACCAGCATCCAATGAATGACGCGGCTGCCATCCCAGTGCTGTATTTATCTTTTCAATATTAACCGCGTAGCGGCGATCATGGCCGGGGCGGTCAGTGATAAATTTGATGAGACTACGGCGCGGGGTATATTGGTCTGGAACAAACTCATCCAGCAAATCGCAGATGGTTTGAACAATGGTTAAATTAGCGGGTTGATTATTGCCGCCAACATTATAGGTCTCACCGGGAAACCCTTTTTTGATCACCAACTGAATGGCCTCACAATGATCCACCACGAACAACCAATCTCTGATCTGCTGACCGTCACCATAGACCGGCAATTCCTTGCCAGCCAGTGCATTGAGGATAACAAGAGGAATTAATTTTTCAGGGAAATGGCGCGGGCCATAATTATTGGAACAATTGGTAATGGTGATGGGCAGGTTGTATGTATGTATATAAGCGCGAACAATATGATCACTGCCGGCCTTCGAAGCAGAGTATGGAGAATTGGGCGCGTATGGCGTTGTTTCTGAAAAAGCCGCATCAGTAGGGCCAAGGGAGCCGAAGACTTCATCCGTAGAAACATGGTGAAAACGAACTCTCGCAAGAGGAATGGCTTTTTCTTCCAACCAGAATTTACGGGCAGCTTCAAGCAGGGAGAAGGTGCCCATGATATTGGTCTGGAGAAATAGCTCCGGAGCGAGAATGGAGCGGTCTACATGTGACTCGGCGGCAAAATGCACCACGGTGTCGATGGAATACTGCCGCATCAAGGCAGAGACCAGGTCCTGATTACGAATATCCCCTTCTATAAATGTGTGACGGGCCGGGTCGGGAAGGTTTTTCAAGTTTTCAAGCGACCCGGCATAAGTGAGCGCATCCAGATTAATAATGTTTACCTCTGGTTCCGCGTTAAGTAGATAATGAATAAAATTGGAACCAATAAAGCCGGCTCCACCTGTGACAAGCATATTTTTCATTATTTGCACTCTTCCTACTTAATATAATTCAGCATCTGACAGCATTTTTCCACCGCGATCTTTTGCAGAAAGAACGGGTTCCTGCGCATGAAGGATGGGCCATGATACGCCGATGGTAGGATCATCCCAGCGAATGATTCTCTCCCATTGGGGCGCATAATACTCTGTGACTTTGTATATGATTTCAGCCCAGGGACTTAAGGTGTAGAAACCATGTGCAAAGCCAGCCGGCACCCACAACATATCCTTGTTCTCAGCAGAAAGATGTACGCCCACCCATTTGCCAAACGTGAGTGAACTTTGACGCAGGTCTACTGCCACATCAAATATTTCACCTGCAACGACTCGTATCAGTTTTCCCTGTGGATTTCGGATCTGATAATGAAGTCCTCGCAAAACTCCCTGCTTTGATTTTGAATAGTTATCCTGAATGAATTCTTCAGAAATGCCCGCATCTGAGAAGGTGCTTTTTTTATAGCTTTCGAAAAAGAAACCGCGTTCATCTTGAAACACGGCGGATTGGCATAAAATCACATCATGAATATTTTGTTTAATAAATTGCATGGCGCTCTGGATGTTTTTCGTTTTCGGTTCCAAAATAAAATTTTACAGATTCACGTAAAGTGCAGCCAGTTTTTTTTTCATTTCATACCAGCCGTATCTTTCGTCATACGCACGTCTTGCGTTTTTTCCCAGCGTATCTCTCTTTCGCGCATCTTCCAAAGTAAATAGAGAAGCTTCCAAGTCTTGAGCGTTTCCGTATTTTATCACGATGCCATTCTCGTATTTTTCAACAATCTTGTCAATATTGGTATCCTGGGCCGCGATCAGCGGCTTGCCAAGCATCATGGCCTCAAAGGTTTTGTTGGGGCTGGAATAGGCATGGTTGGGAATGGATGGATCATAGGTTGCAAAAAGAACATCCGCAGCCTGTGAGAGTTGCAGAGCCTTATCGTAGGAAACGCGTCCATGCCAGTGGACGTTGGGCATATCCTTTGCCGCCGCCACAAGTTGCGCTTCATCACCGCCAAACCCAGCCAGATTTAATTCCCATTCAGGATGTTTTTTCAACACAGCAAGCATTTCAAATAATCCGCGTTCCACTTGCAGGAGGCCGACATAGGTCAACTTAAGTTTGGAAGCATTGGAGAAAAAAACTTCTTCATGGGCAGCGGTTGAGATATCTTCCGGCGAGTTATAAATCACACTTAATATTCGCGGGTGGGATCCTTCAATTTGCTTTACGCGCGCATCATCCACAATAATGACAGCATCGGCCTGCCCAATGGCCCACAAATCAATGGAGCGAATCATATTAATGATGATTTGAGGAGTACGCCGCAAATGGTCTGCGTAAAAATCGAAAATATCGTACACAACTTTTTTCTTAAATAACAACTTCGCAAATAAGGATGGCAAAATCGTATCGAAATCACAAGCGTGGATGGCGTCATACTCACTACGATGAACGACCAACCAGCGCATCAACCCCAGTTCCCATCTTAATAGTTGCGGCAGGTTGCCCACCCCATTGGCATAGCCTGCTTTGATTCTTAAGCGGAATATATCGAAGCCGTCATCTTTTTCCTGTTCAGGCAGTTCTCCGCTGCGATCCCAGCCCAAGACGGCAACTTGATGCCCATCACCAGCCAAAGCGCGGGCTTCTTTTTCGACGCGTGGATCAGGGGCAATCGGATTTGAACGACAAAATAAAATTCGCATAAAACATTACTCTTATATTTTTTTCACCCATTGAATATTCCAAACCTTGATTAAGTTTTGGATAAATTCATATTGGGCATACCATGGCAGGAAATTCGGCAAAATATAAACGAAAGGAGTATTTTGATATAAAAGGTCTGTTGCCTGCTCATCCAGGGCATATTTCGCCACCCAAATCATAGGAGATCGAAAGGCTTGATGTTCGAGTGATTTTATAGTTGCTTCTGAATTCAAATTGGAAATAATCAATTGCGGCACGCCATCCATCTGCAAATAATTACGGCGATCGTTTAAGTTCACAAAAGGCTCAGTGCTATATATATCGCGATAGCTCGTTACAATTTTTTCAATGGCTTCCTTGGGGTTTGTATAAATAGCAGGGTTATTTTCTTTAATTTTCTCAAACAAGAATTCCCTTTTTTCGGCAGCTCTAAGTGCAAAGCTATAGCCGATTCTGCGGTACAGAAAAATCTTCTCGGAAATCCGATAGCCGCGATAGCCGTTAGCAGTCAATCTTACCCAAAACTCCCAGTCTTCAAAACCGTCACGCATTTTTTCAAAAAAACCACCCACCTGCTCCCAGGCTGATCTCTTGAAAACAGCCGGGGGGCCAAATTGATTGTAATAAATAATCTGGTGCGGATCAAATTGCAATGAATACCATACCCGGCTCTCATCGCCGAACACTTGAGTCCATGCGCCTACAAAAGACAAGCCTGCATTTACTTCCATTGTCGCAATGGCTTTTTCCAAATAGGTTGGCCTGAGCATATCGTCGGCATCTAAACAGCAAATATATTTACCTTGTGCTTCACGAATACCCGCGTTTCGAGCAGCGGGCAAACCCATGTTTTTAAGCAAATGCAACACTCGTGTCTTTGGCCTGTGGAAATTCCAGAGAATTTCCACAGTTTCCTCTGCGTTGGAACCGTCGTCCACAACGATAATTTCAAAATTCTGCCATGTTTGATTCAAAACACTTTGAACAGCGTCATCCAAGTATTGGCCGTGGTTATAGCATGGGATAACAATACTGACAAAAGGTTGATCGTCCGTCCATGGGGTTACCTGATGTATATTTAGGGCAACACCTTGTTTCAACAATCTCCTTGCACGAGTAAGGAACAAGGCCGCCTGAGTATTAAACATACTGCTTAAGAATCAATTTTATTGCGGTTCAAATAAAGGTCGACTGCCTCGACTGGAGTTCCAACAAAGCGTAATTGTCCGTGGTCAAGCCAGGCAGCCCGGTCACAGGTTCTTTCAATTTCGCCCATGGCGTGAGAGACATATAAA
>Ga0105046_10009853_pt1 | contig 14908 bp, 5 predicted proteins | sample MAT03_FD_78385 | JGI IMG/M metagenome (GOLD analysis project Ga0105046, IMG submission 78385) | Freshwater microbial communities from Lake Fryxell liftoff mats and glacier meltwater in Antarctica - MAT-03 (megahit assembly) | ecosystem: Environmental > Aquatic > Freshwater > Ice > Liftoff... | reverse complement strand
TTCATTTTCATTCTGGGCGTGATCGTTGGCCAGATTGTGATTCGGCTTTGGAATGGCGCCACGAATCGGTGGAAAAAGGTAACGACCACCGTGCAAGATCGGAACAAGAAAACCCTGACGGGCTTTGCCCACTTTTTGCGCGAAGTACGCCGGGCCTTTGTCCATTTTGTGCTGATTGCCCTGCTCATTTTCGTTATCGCGATCTTTAGCGGTTACATTTCGTTTATCCCTTAAGCCATGTCCAACGATTTTAAAAATCGTTGGACAGAAAATTGTTGTCAAAGGATAGTTGATGTCTACCAAAACGATACCACTGACCGCACGCGTCGCCTGCGCGGGTTGAGCCTCCAAGCTCCCACCGGGTGCGCTGTCGCAGGTCGTGCGACAATTGGCCGGGTTGTTCCCGGCAACTGAAAATCCTGCCGTGTTGGTAGGCTTGGGTGAACCGGATGATGCCGCCGTCTACCAGTTAGACGAAACGCGCGCCCTGATCAAAACCACCGATTTCTTCACCCCCATCGTCGATGATCCGTGGACCTACGGTGCGATCGCGGCGGCCAACGCGATGAGCGATGTCTATGCGATGGGCGGCGAGGTGATTCTTTGTCTGAATATTGCCGGCTTTCCCGAAGATTTGGACGCGGCGACGATTGCGCAAATTTTGGCCGGTGGCGCCACCAAGGTGCGCGAAGCAGGTGGCGTCATTGTTGGCGGCCATACGGTCACCAATCCAGAACCGTTTTATGGCCTCAGCGTCACCGGTTTGATCCACCCGGACCACATCATGCGCAAAGGCGGGTCGCGGCCGGGCGACCGCCTCTTTTTAACCAAACCACTGGGCAGCGGCATTATTACAACGGCCGCCAAGTTGACTGGCGCGGGCGAAAGTCGCACCCACCGGCTGGCGCGCCGAGCACAGGGCAAACCCGATTTAGATGTACGCCATCTAGATGCAGCGATTGCCTCGATGGCCAAGTTAAACCGTGCTGCCGCGCGCGCGGCCCAGGCTGCCAACGTGCGTGCGGCAACCGACATTACCGGCTTTGGTCTGCTCGGCCACAGTAGCGAAATGGCGGTTGCCAGTGGGCAGGCAGCGGGCGCAGGGTTACGAATTCGGGCGGCAGATGTTCCCAGCCTGCCTGGTGTGTGGGAATATATCGCAGCGGGCTATCTAACGCGCGGCAGCACGCGCAACCCTGACCATTTCGGCGGCCATGTACGTTTTGCCACATCGGTAACGCCGGCTCAACGCACACTACTCTGGGAAGCAGAAACCAGCGGTGGTCTGTTACTGGCTGTGCCAGCAGTTGGCGTCGAAGCGTTCCGCACGACGTGTAACGCGGCCGGTCAAGAGTGCTGGGAAATCGGCGAGGTAGTGGTGGGTGAAGGGGTGGCAGTCGTATAATTCAGAGACACAGCGCGAGACGAGATCGGTATGACAAACCGGTCTCGTCTCGCTTTTCGAACCTTATCCTAAAGCATCGAACTCAATCTAATTGCACTAGGCTCATCTGTATCAAGTAGGCACGCTCCCTGATTAGGGGATGTGGCTGATGATGGGAAAGTAATAGAGCTTCGCTGGATTGGCGATGGGATCGAGATAGTCGGGAATGCCATCGGCATTCTCGTCATCATCGGTGAAGTCGCCATCGTCATTCATGTCCTCTTCCTCCGTGGGGATGCCGTCGCCATCGTCGTCGGTGTCTAGATAGTTGGGCGTGCCGTCGCGGTCGCTGTCGTCGTCCACCGGGTTGCCATTGGCATTCAGGTCTTCGTTGCGGGTCAGGATGCCATCACCATCATCGTCGGTATCCATGTAGTTGGGCGTACCATCGCCATCGCTGTCACGACATGGCTGGGTAGGACACTCGGTCTGGTCATCTGCCCCATCGCCGTCCGCATCGCCAGGACCGGTGATGCCGTCACTATCGTTCGGGTCCAAATAGGCCGGAATGCCATCGCCATCGCCATCATCGTTCAGCCAGTTGCCATCCCCGTTCAGTTCTTCATCCTTAGTCGGGATGCCATCGCCATCGTCATCCGGGTCTTGATGATTCGGTGTGCCATCGTTATCGGTGTCGGTGTTGTTGTTCTCCAAACGGTCAGGAATCCCGTCACCATCCGCATCCTTGCTACCTTCGGTCTGATCGGGTAGACCGTCTCCGTCGCTATCGGTGTCATTGTAATCGGGTTTGCCATCACCGTCGGTATCGGGGCAAGGGTGACCGCCAGGGCATTCGGCCTGGTCGTCAATGCCATCCCCGTCCGTGTCGCCCACACTCGCCTGTTGGTCATTCGGGTCCAGATAGGCCGGAATACCATCGGCATCCGCATCGTCATCCAACCAGCGCCCGTTGCCGTTGATGTCTTCGTCTTTGGTAGGGATACCATCGCCATCGTCGTCCGGATCCTGATGATTAGGCTTGCCATCGCCATCGGTGTCAGTGTTGTTGTTCTCTAAGCGGTCAGGAATCCCATCACCATCGGTATCCTGCACCCCCTCATCTCGGTCGAGCAGATCATCATTGTCGCTATCCGTGTCCAGATAATCGGGGTTGCCCTGCCCATCGTGGTCGGGACAGATCGGTCCACCGGCGCATTCGACGTTGTCAGCCAGGCCATCACCATCGCTGTCACCTCCATTCAGCGGGCTTTCCACGGGGTCCAGATAGGCCGGGATGCCATCGCCATCGCCGTCATCGTTCAGCCAGTTGCCATCCCCGTTCAAATCTTCATCCTTGGTGGGGATACCGTCGCCATCGTCATCTGGGTCCTGATGATTGGGTTTGCCATCGCCATCGGTGTCGGCTTTGTTGTTTTCCAAGCGGTCGGGCACCCCATCGCCATCCGTATCCTTGACCCCTTCCGTCTTATCGGCAATGCCATCAGCATCGCTGTCGGTGTCCATGTAGTCGGGTTTGCCGTCGCGGTCGGTATCTATGCACGGCTGGGTCGGACATTCGATCTGGTCATTAATGCCATCGCCATCCGCATCACCAGGACCGGCGACACCGTCACTATCGTTTGGGTCCAGATAGGCAGGGATATGATCGCCATCGGCGTCATCATTGAGCCAGTTGCCATCTTTGTTCAGATCTTCGTCTTTGGTCGGGATGCTATCGCCGTCATCATCAGGATCCTGATGGTTGCGTTTGCCATCGCCATCAGTATCGGTGTTGTTATTTTCCAAGCGATTGGGGATACCATCGCTATCACTATCGACGACGCCTTCCGTTGCGTCTAGGATAGCATCTCCATCACTGTCCGTGTCGTTGTAATCTGGTTTGCCGTCACCGTCGGTGTCTGGGCAGGATTGACTGATCGGACATTCAATCACATCGTCCAGGCCATCGCCATCGGTGTCCTTGGGTCGGTTGTCGACCGCGTCCAGATAGTCGGGCTTGCCGTCCCCGTCGAGGTCATCGTCGGCGGGGTTGTGATTGCCGTTGCTATCCTCATCTTTGGTCAGAATGCCATCACCGTCATCGTCGGCATCCTGCACGTCGGGGAGCCCAGCGCCGTCGGTATTGGGCAGCGGTGCGGCGACCCCGCCTTGGTCGGGATCATAGGCATCATCCAGTCCATCGCCATCCTGGTCATGCCCGCTCGGCAGTACATCAGGCAAACCGTTGTGGTTGGCATCATGGCCTTCAATCGCATCGGGGATACCGTCGTTGTCACTGTCGGGGTCGAGCGCGTCGGCGATGCCGTCGCTGTCACTGTCGATGGCGCCATTACCCTCTTGCGTGTCGGTGATGCCATCATTATCATCGTCCTGGTCCAGGCTGTCGATCACGCCATCCGTATCGCTGTCTGGATCTGCGCAGTTGGCCAAGGTGATGTCATAATTGCCCAGATAGACATTGTCGCTGCCCAAGCCAAAGATGTCGATCTGATTGCCCGGGTTGGTGCCCATCGAGTTGGGCGGCATAAAGGCGTCGCTATTCTCGAGCAAGGTCACGCCACCCAAACATGCACCGGTGTTCAGAAAGGTAAAAGCTTTGACTTCGGTGTTGGCCGTCCAATGGAAAGCGCCATTGTTGCCCGACGGAAAGGCCACCTCGAACGAGAGATAATCAAAGCCCGGCGCTTCACTGGGCGCGTCAATCCGCGAACGTAGGATCCAGACCGTGCCAGAAACCATTGATTGCAAATTGCTCACTTCAAAACGGTTAGGACCGCTGGTATGCGGCGCCTTGATCGTCACCTGCGCGGTCAAGGTCAGATTGGGCGCCGACGGCGTGGCATTAGGGCGCAAGTAGACCGCATAGGCGCCATTCGTAAAGACTAACTTATATTCAACGCCAGGCGTTTGCGCTTGGCTGGCTTGTGGCAATGCCAACAAGAGTAAAACGCCGAGCAGCAACCATCCCAAGCGCTGCGTGATCCATCTAAACATAACGTTCTCCTTCTAACTTGATCCAATAGACTGGCAAAATAGGACTGGCAAAAGATTAGCGTTGCTGGCTCACGAGGGGCAACAGCATATAGTAAAGCGTTTCCGTCGGGCCCACCGCTGGGTCGAGATAGTCGGGTCGGCCATCATCATCGCTGTCCAGGGCATCGGTAGGCTGACCATCTTGGTTAAAATCGGCGTCTTCGTCACGCGTCAGGCGACCGTCATTATCATCATCATCGTCTAAGTAATTGGGCAGACCATCTTCATCACTATCCAGGGCATCAGTCGGGTCGCCATCACCATTGCCATCCGCTCCTTCAGATTGAGTAACGAGACCATCGTTGTCATCATCATCGTCGCGATAGTTGACATCACCGGTGGTGGCCGCATCGCCGTCAGTGTCGGGCAGATCGACGCTTGGGTCAACGAGGCGGTCGTTGACATCTGGGCCAGGCACCGTGTCCATGCCGTCGTCGAGCCCATCACCATCTGTATCCGTCCCCTTCCGGACCCCACGGTTTGCCTCAAAGCGATCGAGTAGCCCATCATTATCGCTGTCCAAGTCCAGGTAATCGGGGTGACCGTCAGCGTCCGTATCAACCGGGGTTGCCAGGAATGCGTACCCATCATCCCAGCCATCCGGTTCAGCATCTAAGCCGCTGGGCGGCAGATAGCCTTGTGTCGTCTGCGCCTCAACATTATCGGGTATGCCATCGTTGTCGGCATCAATGTCTAAAAAGTTGGGCCGCCCGTCGCTATCCGTATCGGTCACGGTTTCCAGCATGTCGAGCAGGCCATCGTTATCAGCGTCAATGTCGTGATCGTTTGGTATGCCATCTTGGTCAAAGTCAGTGTTGCCTTCGACCGCATCGGTGATGCCATCGTCGTCGATATCAGGATCAAGCGCCGGACAAGTCGTCTCGACTAGATCATAATTGCCGATATAGACGTTGTCATCACTGACGCCCAAAATATTAATCTGATTGCCAGGGTTCGTCCCGGCCGAGTTGGGCGGCATAAAGGGATCGGCATTGGTTAATAGCGTGACCGCACCCAAACAAGGGCCGCTGTTCTGAAAAGTAAAAACCTTAACTTCCTGGTCGATTGTCCAGCCAAATACTTGATAGTTGCCGCCCGGAAACGCAACGTCAAACGAAATATAGTCGGCAGTGGAATCTTCCGTGGGCGCATCCACGCGTGAACTGGCCGACCAGGCCGTACCTGTAACCGCACTTTTGATATTGCTCACCTTAAAGCGTTCAGCACCTGTGCTATGTGGCACTTTAATCGTCACCTGCGCCGTCAATGTTAGATTGGGCGTGGCAGGGGTCAGGTTGGGACGCATATACACTTCGTAGACACCGTTGTTAAACGCGAGCTTAAAAGCAACGCCATCTGGCACCGCTTCACTAGCATGCAACTGACCTACCGGCAGTACATGGCCGAACATCAAAGCGAAGACAAAGCAGAAGGTCGTGAAAAGATGAGCTGTTATCATAGGTAAGTTACATCCAAATCTACGTGCGCAAGGCAAAACACGCTGTTGTACAAAAAAATCGTGGGACAACACCTGTCAGGTTTTCAAAACCTGACAGGTGTGAATGGTTCAGGTTAATCGATTTGGGGATTGGGGATTACGTCCTCTACTCAATCCCCAATCCCCAATATCCAATCCCTTATTGCTTAGCGGTTGACCCACGGCAGGTAGAGAAAGTTCCGAACGACTCTACCATCGGGGGTGGTGCAGTCGGCCGACCCAGTGTCATAGTTGCCCAGGTAGACGTTGCCTTCATCCAACCCCATCACGTCGATTTGGTTGCCGGGGTTAGTGCTCATCGAATTCTCCGCCGCCATGAACGGATCGCTGTTGTCTAGCAGCTCGACCGCTGCCAAGCAGGCGCCCGTGTTGGCAAACGCGAAGACTTCGACCGCCTCGCCCTCTTTCCAGGCATAGGCGCGATGATTGCCGTCGGGGAAGGCCACCGTGAACGAGAGATAATCCGCGGCGGGGTCTTCCACCGGCGCATCAATACGCGAGGTGAGCGTCCATTCCGTGCCATCCACGCCATTCGTAATCGCACCCACGGCAAACTTGTCACCGTCGACGCCATGCGGCACCTTGATCGTCACCTGAGATGTCAGGGTGACATTCAGTGACTGCGGCGTGGCATTCGGGCGCATGTTCACGACATACCGCCCATTCGTGTACGCAATTTTGAATTCTAGACCGGCCGCCGGGGCTGCAAAGCTGGCTTGGGGCAGCAACAATAGACACAAGAGCCCGAGCAGAATCGCTAACTGGTGTTGTGTACGTTTCATTGTCAAATCTCCTTACTACTCACTAGATGTTTGATTCGCCGCGAGGGTGGCGATGGATAACTGGTTGCTTTCAAACCTGGCCAGCCTAAACGACTGGCCAGGTTTGGGTGATCCGTTGCCTTACGGCAGTTGCGTTTGGACAATGTAGTTGGCCGCCAGCGTCGTATTGCCGGGATGGGTAAAGATATTGGTCAGAATTGTGTTGATCTCATTGCCCGGACCCGCCGCAATCGTGCGCCCGTCCAAGTTCAGGTCGGACGCGTTGTAGCCGGTGACAATGAAGTTGGTGTTGACGCTGGTGTTGCTGGTGTTGCCCAACACTTTGATCAAAACCGGGTTGGCATCGTTGCTCGGTCCCGCATTGATCACGCGCTTGTCACCACTGGCGTTGCCGCTCCACAGCGCATAAACACTGCCCAACTTGATCTGCGGATTGGTGCCATAGACCCCCACCCCGCTGGTGAAGTTGACGACAGGCGTCACGGCCGAAAGCGTGACCGGCACCGCCATCATCACCCCCAAGTGGTTGCGATGGCGCACCACCACATAGAAGTTTGTCGACGGCATCGCCACGAAATCCAGCGGTGCCGTGCCGTTCAGACCCACCACATCGCCGTCGCGCTGCACCAGGGCAGCTCGTGTCGCCACCACTTGGGTGTTGTCCGCCGGGTTGCGCAGTTCGACAAAGACCCAGTCGACAATCGCATTGTTACCGGTGACGGCGAACAGGCTGGGGTTGATCGTCGCCCCCGCCGCATAGACGGTGTTGACATAGCCAAGCGCCGTGTAGGGTTCGCTGGTCGGGATCAGGTTCTGGGTGCGCAGGTCGTCGCGCATCAGGCTACTGGTCGCATTGTAGGCGCCGTGCAGCCAGATCTTGATCGGCAGCAGCTTTTGGAGCATGGGGTCCAGATCCAGATAGTTGGGCGTGCCGTCGCCATCGGTGTCATCGTTGGCGGGATTGCCATCGCCATTGATGTCTTCGTTGATCGTGGTAATGCCATCACCGTCGTCGTCGGCATCCATGTAGTTGGGGATGCCGTCGCCATCGGTGTCGCGGCACGGGGCGCTCGGGCATTCGATCACATCCGGCACGCCGTCGCCGTCGCTGTCACCACCACCGGGCAAGACTGGACCAGGATTGCCATCGACCGGGTCGAGATAGTCGGGGATGCCATCGCCATCGGTGTCGACCGCATCCTCATCGTCGTCGTTGTTGTTCGGGTCGTTGCCTTCAGCGCTGGACAAGACGCCATCACCGTCGTCGTCGGCATCCAGATAGTTGGGCAACGCATCGCCGTCCGTGTTGTCGTTGGTCGGGTTGCCGTCATTGCTCACCGGCTGCTCGTTGGCGGTGTTGACGCCATCACCGTCATCGTCCCGATCCATGTAGTTGGGGATGCCGTCCGTGTCGCTGTCGCGGCAGGGGGCGATCGGACATTCGATCACATCCGGTACGCCGTCGCCATCGCTGTCACCACCGTTGGGTGAGACTGGACCGGGGTTGCCATCGACGGGGTCAAGATAGTCGGGGATGTTATCGCCATCGGTGTCAGTGGCATCCTCATCGTCATCGTTGTTGTTCGGGTCGTTCGCTTCGCTGGCCGAGGGCACGCCATCACCATCGTCGTCGGCATCCAGATAGTTGGGCATGCCGTCACCATCGGTGTCGTCGTTGGCGGGGTTGCCATCGTTGCTGATCGGCTGCTCGTTGATCGTGCTGACGCCGTCACCATCGTCGTCGGCATCCATGTAGTTGGGGATGCCGTCACCATCGGTGTCGCGGCAGGGGGCGATCGGACATTCGATCACATCCGGCACGCTGTCGCCGTCGCTGTCACCACCACCAGGCAAGACTGGACCAGGATTGCCATCGACCGGGTCGAGATAGTCGGGGATGTTATCGCCGTCGGTGTCGGTGGCATCTTCGTCGTCGTCGTTGTTGTTCGGGTCGTTGCCTTCGGCACTGGACAGGACGCCATCACCGTCGTCGTCGGTATCCAGATAGTTGGGCAAGGCATCGCCATCGGTGTTGTCGTTGGCCGGGTTGCCATCATTGCTGACCGGTTGTTCGTTGATTGTGTTGACACCGTCACCGTCATCGTCGGCATCCATGTAGTTGGGGATGCCGTCGCTGTCACTGTCGCGGCAGGGGGCGATCGGGCATTCGATCACATCCGGCACGCCGTCGCCGTCGCTGTCACCACCACCGGGCAAGACTGGACCAGGGTTGCCATCGACCGGGTCGAGGTAGTCGGGGATGTTGTCGCCATCGGTATCGGTGGCATCTTCGTCGTCATCGTTGTTGTTCGGGTCGTTGCCTTCAGCGCTGGACAACACGCCATCACCGTCGTCGTCGGCATCTAGATAGTTGGGCAAGGCGTCGCCATCGGTGTTGTCGTTGGCCGGGTTGCCATCGTTGCTGATCGGCTGCTCGTTGATCGTGTTGACGCCATCGCCGTCATCGTCCCGATCCATGTAGTTGGGAATGCCGTCGCTGTCACTGTCGCGGCAGGGTAGGGTCGGGCACTCGGTCGCATCGGGCACACCGTCGCCATCGCTGTCACCACCACCGGGCAGGATCGGACCAGGATTGCCATCGACCGGGTCAAGATAGTCGGGGATGCCATCGCCATCGGTGTCGACCGCATCTTCGTCGTCATCGTTGTTGTTCGGGTCGTTGCCTTCAGCGCTAGACGGCACACCATCACCGTCGTCGTCGGCATCCAGATAGTTGGGCAAGGCATCGCCATCGGTGTTGTCGTTGGCGGGATTGCCATCGTTGCTGCTCGGCTGCTCGTTGACCGTCTTGACACCGTCACCGTCGTCGTCAGCGTCCAGATAGTTGGGCGTGCCGTCACTATCGCTGTCATCGTTGGTCGGGTTGCCATCCGCACTCTGCGGCTGCTCGTTGGCGGTTAAGATCGTGTCGCCATCGTCATCAGTGTCCAACAGGTTGAAGATGCCGTCGCCATCGGTGTCATCATTGAGCAGATTGTTGTCACCGTTGATATCTTCCGCCGTGTCGAGTACGCCGTCACCGTCGCTGTCCGCGGTGGCGCAGTTGGCCGTGCCGACGCCGTAGCGCCCGCTGTACAGATCGCCTAAGGTGAGCACATCGATCTGGTTGCCAGGATTGGTGCCGGCCAAGTTGGGCGGCCAAAAGGCATCCGCCGCATTGTCCATCAACTCAATCGCCCCCAAACAAGACCCCGCATTTTGGAAGGTGAAGAGCTTGATCTCCTGCCCCGCCGTCCAGTTGTAGACGGTGGAAGGACCGGTAAACTGCACCTGATAGGAGATGTAGTCGAAGCCGGATGCTTCGCTGGGCGCATCATCGCGCCCGCTCTGGGTCCACAGGGTGCCCGGCACCGCACTGACCAGATTACTGATCGTAAACTGGGCTGCGCCTACCGCATGCGGCACTTTCAACGTCACTTGTGCGGTTAACGTGGTATTGCCGGTCACGTTGGTCGGGCGCATATAGACTTCAAACTTGCCGGCCGTATAGACGACCTTGGCTTCGATGGTCGGGCTTTGCGCCATGCTGACACTCGGGGTCAACAAGAGCAATAGGATGCCCAGGAGCCATGCGAATCGATACTGAATTTTATGCATACTTGCCTCTGTTCTACGCTGTTCCATGATGGTTGTTGATACACTGCTTGTTTGACTATCATTGGTGGCTTGGCTTGATCTAACACGAGAACCAGCGTGGCTTTCGGCATCGTCTTTATTTAACTAGCATTTATTTTGCGATTGTCAGCATATTGTTCGCTGCAACCGTCACCATCTGTGCTATCCTGCTTGTCAGCCGGTCATTGCAGTGCGCACCCCATTCGGGCACCGCTATCTGCCTTTTACCCGGTGGGTTGACGCTTGACAAACATTTTATTAAACTGATCCTGACGCGCTTGTGGCCTTCACACGCTCGCTCATGAGGCCGTTTGTTACCAGCAGACGGCCTCACTTTTTGCTCAAATCCGCCCAAACCGAATTAAATTATTGACTTGTTTTGGCAACCACCCCCTTTCTAGGCCTATCGCTCCCCACACCGGTCAGATTTTAAAAACCTGACCGGTGTACATTGTGGCCGTACTTCGATCACTTCGTCATCGTCCGACGCCAGGTCGGCGTCATCCTGTCATCTTGTTCTTCACATTAGGGCAGTTGTTGACGAATAATATAGTTGGCCGCCAGGTTGGGATTACCGGGGTGGGTAAACACATTGGTGAGCAGCGTGTTGACATCGTTGTTCGGACCCCGGGCAATCACGCTGCCGTCCAGGTTGAGATCCGAGCTTTTGTAGCCCAGCACAATATAGTTGGCGCTGAGTGCACTGTTGGCCGGGGCGCTGAACACCTCCAGCAAGATCTTGGTGTTATCGTTGTTCGGGCCGGCGACGACGATCTGCGTGTTGCCGTTGGCATTGCCCGCCCACAATAACGCCTGCGCCCCCACCGAACGCCGCGCATTCGTGCCGTAGACCGCGAGGGCTGGATTCGTGAAGTCGATCGGCGTGGTGCTGGCCGCCAGGCTGACCACAGCCGCGGTCATCACAGCCAGGTGGTTGCGATGTTTGACGGCTACATAGTAATTGCCCGCGCTGACCGACACGCTGACCGCGCTTGTACCATCCAGCGCCACCACGTCACCATCACGCTGGACAAAGGCCGCCTTGCTGGCGACAATGGTGGCTGGTGTCACGCTGTCGCGCAGTTCGACGAGCACCCAGTCCACAACTGCATCGTTGCCACTCACGGCCAGCACTGGGGCGGTGGTCGTTTCACCACCACCATACGGGCTGGTCAGCGGAAAGTCGGCCAGCGTACGCAAGCTGTCGCGCATCAGGCCGCTGCTGCTGTCATACGCCCCACCCAGCAGCACCTTGGTCGCCAGTTGCACCGCACCCACCGGGGTGGTCGGCGTCATGGGTGCCGCCGGATTGTTGGCGGTGTTGGTCTCACCCGGTGTGCTGCTCGTGCCGTTGAAGATGGGTGACGTGCCCATGGCGGCGGCACTCGGCGTCACCGGCACTTGAATCGTGCTGCTGCCACCGGCCGCAATCGGACCGGGTTGGGTGCAGGTCACGGTTTGGCCAACGGTCGTACAGGTCCAGCCGTTGCTGGTAAAGCTGGCCGGCGCACTGGTGTTCGCGGGTAGCGTCATGCTCGCCGTCACCGTGCCACTCGTTGGGCCAGTGCCGATGTTGGCCACCGTCAGCGGCACGTTGCTCACCACGCCGGCGATGAAGTTGGGCGCTGGTTGGCCGATGGTCGTCGTCAAGTCGGGTGTCGCAACCGCAACATCGCGGTAATCCACATCACCCGCACTGTTCGCGTTCGGATAGGTTGCACTTGGGTTTGTGATACCCGCATTGACCGGACCGAAGGCACTGTCGTTGGTGTCAACGGCATTGTCCAGACCATCACCATCATTATCAGCGCCGGCCAGGGTAAGCCCTGCTTCGGTTGTGTCACTACCCTGGGCATTGTCGCTGTCTGTGTCGAGATAATCGGGATTGTCTGTACCGTCAGTGTTGACTGGGGTCAGGCCGCTACCGTAGGCAGTGTCCACGCCATTGGCTGTAACTACGCCATTGGGCGCCGTGTAACCGGCAGTACTCTGGGCCTCAACATTATCTGGGATGCCATCACCGTCACTATCCAGATCCTGGGAATTGGCGGCGCCATCGTAGTCACTATCAACCGTAACACCTTCAACGCTATCCAAAATACCATCGCCATCATCATCCAGGTCAACATCAGTGAAGATGACGTCTTGATCGAGGTCGGCACAGTAGATGCCTTGCGTAGCTGGCGGATTTTGGACCAGGTCGATGGCATAGGCGAATAAGTTTGCTAGGAAGCGCTCCTGATCGGTGTCGACACCGCCATCAGCCGAAATCGCTGGGTTTAGTCCGGTCAGCATATCGACATCAGGCAAGATAACGTCACCCGTCGAGCCATCATAGACAACGGCAGGCAGGCCGGACGCATCGTTCGCCAGAATGGTCGCCCCTTGGCAGACGGGTAGCGTGACATAGCCTTGTAAGCCGCCCGCTTGTGAAATCGTGGCAACGGCGCCAAAGAGGCCAGCAAAGATGGGGTGACTGCTGCCTTGTACTGTAGGTGTGGCGGGATTGGTGGTCGGCGACGCCGTATTGTAGCCCCAACGTTGGGTGACCCGGGGAGGAGGGTAAGTAGCAAATCCGGGGTGCTCGGCAATGATGACCACCCCATCATTCTGGGTAGACCAGGTGTACAAGGCATCCAGTTCGGCAGTTGTCAGAGAATTTTGGTTAGCCCACCCGTGGAAGAAGATGTTACAGGGCGCCAACGTCGCAGCAGTGACTGAACCAACGGTTGCAAAGCTATCGATAATGGTAATGCTCGTGGAGACAATGCCACCACTGCCAAAGTTGGCAGGATTGAGTAGTTTGAGACGGGTGCTGTTGGCCATCTGAACACCATTGAGTGTATACCCAATGTCAACGGCTTGCCATCGCGCATCAGCCACACTACAGATCACCACTGATGTACTGGCGGCATTCACCGTGGTACTGACCGTGTTCGACGTGGCCGGCGTCGTATCGCCGCCACCGACCACGCTGGCGCTGTTGGTTTTTACCCCAATGGTTGTCGGATTCACGACGATAGGAAAGCTGCTGCTGCCGCTAGGTGCGATGGGCGCGCTGCTGGTGCAAGTAACAGTTTGGCCGCTGGCGCTGCACGCCCAGGCCCCAGGCCCGCCGCTGCCCGTGGACACAAAGGTGAGGCCCGCTGGCAACACATCCGTTACCGTAATCATACTGCCAGCACCGCCAACACCAGGCCCGCTGATAAGTAAGGAGACATTGTTCGGCGTATGGTGCTCAAGGATAGTGCCTTCCCCCAACTGCCCTGGCTGGTTGACGCCCCAGCATTGCATTGTGCCGTTGCTGAGGATGGCACAACTGTGTTGTAAACCAGTTGCAATCGCAGTGACCCCGCTGGTCAAGCCGCTGACATCGGCTGGCACATGATGGTCGGTAATCGTGCCATCGCCCAACTGGCCATTGCTGTTGTTGCCCCAGCATTGCACGCCACCACCTGTGCTCAGGCCACAGGTATGATAGTAGCCACCCTTAATGGAGTTGACCCCGCTGCTCAAGCCACTGACGTTGACCGGCGTGCTGCGGTAAGTAATCGTGCCGTCACCCAACTGCCCATTGTTGTTAAGACCCCAGCACTTCGCCGCACCGCCGCTGGTGATGGCGCAAGCATGCGCGAAGTCACTTGCCTCAATGGCAACCACCCCACTGGTCAGTCCACTCACATCGACCGGCGTCAGGCGCTGGTTATTGTTTGTGCCGTCACCCAATTGTCCGTAAGCGTTAAGACCCCAGCATTTCACGCCACCACCCGTGGTCAAAGCACAGGAGAAGTTCAGACCGGCAGCAATCGCCGTGACGCCACTGGTCAATCCGCTCACATCCACTGGCGTGTGGCGCTGGGTCAGGGTGCCGTCGCCCAACTCTCCGCTCTGGTTGTCGCCCCAACATTTGACGCCCCCGCTGGTGGTCAAGGCACAGGTATGTTGTTGACCTGCGGCGATGGCAACGACCCCGCTGGTCAGCCCGCTCACATCCACCGGCGTGTTGCGCTGGGTCTGGGTGCCGTCACCTAATTGTCCTACCCCGTTGTGGCCCCAACATTTCATCCCGCCGCTGGTGGTTAAGGCACAAGCGTGTTCATGACTATTCGCAAGCATAGCAACGCCGCTGCTCAAGCCACTCACATCGGTGGGCGCGGTGCGGGCGTAGCTCTCGCCGTCGCCCACCTGCCCATTGCCGTTGTTGCCCCAACACTTCGCCCCACCACTGCTGGTGACAGCGCAGGTGAGGTGCCCACCTGCGCTAACAGCGGTCTTTGAGGGCGTGGCAAACAGGACGGGCAACCCGCTCACCCGCACCGGTGTGCTGCGGTGAATGTGCAGGCCCTCGCCCAACTGGCCTTCGCCACCACGGCCCCAACACTGCGCTCCCCCGTCAGTCATGATGACGCAGGTATGCTGAGCACCTGTGGCAATGGCGATGGCCCCGCTGGTCAAGCCGCTGACAGAGGCCGGCACATGGTGCTCGATAGTCGTGCCGTCACCCAATTGTCCGTAACCGTTGTGGCCCCAGCATTTCGCCGCGCCGCTGGTGGT
>Ga0105046_10009850_pt1 | contig 14908 bp, 10 predicted proteins | sample MAT03_FD_78385 | JGI IMG/M metagenome (GOLD analysis project Ga0105046, IMG submission 78385) | Freshwater microbial communities from Lake Fryxell liftoff mats and glacier meltwater in Antarctica - MAT-03 (megahit assembly) | ecosystem: Environmental > Aquatic > Freshwater > Ice > Liftoff... | reverse complement strand
CGTGATCACGTGATCACGTGATCACGAGTCCGGGAAGCCGGGTGCGAGCACGCGGGTCATCCGTTCCGGGCGGCGCACGCCCTGATCGGACATCGCCAGGTCGGCGGAGGCGAGCAGCTCGGCGCCCGCGGTCGCGCCGAGGATCTGACCGCAGCGTCGGCGCGCCGCGGCGGCGTAGAGCGCCATGTCGACGGCGCGAAAGCCCTGTTCGGCGGCCCGCAGGCCCTGGATCGCGCGCTCTTTTTGGCCATACACGATCATCAGGCCGGCGTGGACCAGCTCGACGAAGGGCGTCGCCCACAGGGTCTTCTCGCCCTTGAGCGCGTCGAGGTCGGCCTCGACGGTGCGCAGCAGGCCAGCCCGCTCGCTCTCGCCGTGGTCGGAGTGCAGGCGACCGAGCGCCGCGCCGGCGCGTAGCGCATACAACATCACGCGACCCCACTGGCTCTGGAACAGGAAGCTGCGCGCGAAGTCCGGCCATTCGCGGGCGACGCGACCCCACGCGGCCGCCGGCTCGCCGCCATAGAAGTCGATGTGCATGCCGCCGATGAAGGTCCACAGGCGCTGCACGTTCGGGGCGTCGTCGGGCCAGCGCTGTTGCACGTACGCGAGCTCGGCGCGCGCGCGCGGGAGGTCGTCGTCGGCCAGCCAGTAGGCGACCTGCGGCCCGGCGCGCAGGATCGTGTCGGCCCAACTGTCGTCGCGCTCGCGGGCCTCGGCGATGAAGCTGGCCATGCGCTGACCCAGCGTGCGCAGCTCGCCGAGCAAGAACAGAGCCACCAGACGAAAGGCCTGCGCGCTGGTCACCTCATATCCGGTGCCGACGCACTCGCCGCGCAGGACCTGCTCGGCGCGGTCGAGCACGCCGATCGCCTCCTGCCAGCGCCCGAAGTGGAACGCCGCGATCCCCCGCACCAGCCCCAGCATGCCCCGTGGCAGCGCGTCCGGGACCCGCTGCGCCAGCGCGGTCGCCTGCGTCGCGGTCCGCTCGGTGCGCTCGCGGCCCGACTCGCCCTTGATCGACGCGTGCGCGACCTCGGTGGCCAGGGCGATCGCCGCGTGGAACACATGGCCTGTCTTCAGGGCCAGGTTGAGGTGACGCGCGTGGAACAGCGTGGCGAGCAGCGGGTCATGCAGCGCGATGCTGCTGGCGATCGTCCGACACACCGCGAGCCGCGCCAGATCGCCTCGGTCGATGCTCGCCGGGTCGCGCTCGCGCAACGTCAAGCCGCGCAGCTTGAGCCAGGCGCGCTCGTAGGTCAGCGCCGCGACGACCCCCCGCGGCGTCGCCGGGATCGTCAGGCCGACCTCGGCGACCACCTGACGCATCGTCACGATCCCCTCGGCGAACTGACCCGCGCGCAGCAACTGACCGGCGGCCCGACAGCGCAGATCGAGGCCGGCCTCCGCGGGCATCAAGGCCGCCGCCGACAAATACAACTTCGCCGCCTTCACGCCGCGACCCGCGTTGGCCAGCGCTTCCGCAAGACGACACGTCAACTCGCCGCGCGCCGGGTCGCTCTGCGGCTTGAACTCGAGGGCCAAACGGTACAGCCGGGCCGCCCGGTCAAACGCCAGACCCGCCGCCGCCTGCTCCGCGGCCATGCGCGCGTAGTCGGCCGCCCGCTCCCACTCCCCCGCCTCGCGAAAGTGCAAGGCCAGCGCGTCCGAGTCGCGGTCGCCCGCGGCCTCCATGGCGAACGCGAGCTGGCGGTGGCGGTCCTTGATGCCCTCGCTCCCGAGCGTGCCGAGCACGACCTCGCGGATGCGGTCGTGGTAGGTCTCGACCGCGTTCTCGTCGCCCGTCAGCACCAGATGTTCGCCGCGCAGGGTCGCCAGCGCGGTGCGGTCCTCCCCTTGCACGTTGGCGGCCGCGGCCGCGAGCCGAACATCGACCGGCCCACCCGCGACCGCGACGACCTCGAGCAAACCACGTGCTGCGGGCGGCAGCGCGTCGAGGCGGGCCAGCAACACCTGGTCGAGCGAGACCTCGCCCGGCCGCGACCCACCGGCGATCGCGTAGCGCACCAGCTCGCGGACGAACAGCGGCGAGCCCTGGGCCTCGTGGGCGATCTGCCGCGCGCGGCCCTTGAGCTGCGGCGCCTTCTCGGCCAACAATTGCAGCGCGAGGTCAGCGGCCTCCTCCTCCGAGAGCGGGCCGAGCTCGAGCGATCGCATGTCGACCTCACCGCGCGCGGCCTCCCGCAGCGCGCTCACCACCCCGCCGTTGCTGGCCTCGCTGCGATAGCTGGCGATCAACAGCAGCGCCGGCGCGTCCGGCGGGCGCAGCAAGTCAGCCAGCAGCGCCGCGCTGTCGCGGTCACCCCACTGAAGATCGTCGATATGCAACACCAGCGACTTGCGATCCGCCAGGCGCGCGAGCAGCTCCTTCAACGCCGCGAAGGCCCGTCGTCGCAGCTCGCGTGGGTCGGGGCTCTCGCCGACCCGCGGCGGCGACTGTGACACCGCCTTGACCCGCTGCAGCACCGGGAACACCCGCGCGAGCGCCAGGATGTCGCGCGGCATCAGCTCCGCCGCCCGCGTGTCGGGCAGGCGCATCAGGTGCTGGCACAACGCGTCGACCAGGCTGTCGAGCGCCTTGAACGACACCGACTCGCGCTCGTAGCAGCGACCGACCAATGTCACCGCGCGGTCGCTGCGTTGCAGTCGGACCAGGAACTCGCGCACCAGCGCCGACTTGCCCATGCCGGATCGCCCGCCGACGTGCACCGCCACGGCGCGGCCGCGGTGGGTCGCCGCGAACGCGTCCTGCAACGCCTTGAGGTGGACCTCGCGGCCGAGGAACAGGTCCCCGGCGTCGCGGCGTACTGCGTCCCGTGGGCGGATCCCGCTCGGCCCGGTGCCCACGCGCCGCAGCACCTCCGCGGTGCCGGGCCGCTTGCCGGGGTCGCGCTGCAGCAGATCGACGCACAGCGCCTCGAGGTCCGGTGGCACGCCCGCGACCATCGACCCCGGCGACGGCGCCTCGCGCTCCTGCTTGGCCAGCAGCACCTTGAGGCCCTTGCCGCGAAACGGCAGCTCGCCGGTCAGCGCGACGAACATCATCACACCGACCGCGTACCAGTCGCTCGCGGCCGACCCCGGCAGCCCCGCGGCCTGCTCCGGCGACAGGTAGCCCGGCGTGCCGATCATCGCCCCCGCCGCGGTCGACCGCAGGGTCTCGTTGATCGACTCCGACACCAGCCCGAAGTCGAGGATCACCAGCCGGCCCTCGCGCGTCAGCAGGATGTTCGACGGCTTGATGTCGCGGTGCAACATCCCCTGCCCGTGCATCACACCCAGGCCCGCGGCGAGCTGGCGCAGCGCGGCGCGCAGGCGTTCGTGGCGGACCTCGGGATCCTCGGTGATGTCGTCGCTGTCCGAGCCGCGCACGTATTCGACGAAGCCGAGCCCGTCGACGTACTCCATCGAGAAGAAGATCTGCTCGCCCTCAAAGAACAGCTCGTGCAGCGCGATGAGGTTCGGGTGGGTGACGTCGGCCAGCAGCCGGAACTCGCGCTTGAACCGGTACAGCGCCCCGGGACTGACATTGAGCAGGGTCTTGATCGCGACCGTCTCGCCGCGCTCGCGGTCGATCGCCTCGTACACCACGCCCATGCCACCCGCGCCGATCCGCCTGCGAATGGTAAAACGCTTGAGGCTCGCAAACTCGAGGAACTGCGAGCTCTCCCCGGGATCGGGGTCGTGCTCGTCCGCGCGCGGCTCCGGCTCGCCGTCGCTGGTATCGTCGCCGAGCTCGCCGCTGTCGATCAGCAGATCCGAACGCTCGAGCAGCGCCTCAAGCAGCGCCGAAGGCTTGCCAGCGCCGGTGCGTTGCGTATCCTCCTCGCCGCTCACCCTCGTTGCAGGGTACTTCAGCCGGCTCGCGCTGGCGCGAGCCGTCCGCCCCGAGCGCTGACCCAGCCGTGAGACCAGCCACGTCGCCCCGCCCCCCCGCACCCTCATCACGTAGAACAGGCCCAAACCCCCGCTGGGAGCGCGCTTTCGTGAGATCGCGCAAACTTCCTGCGTACCAGCGGCGGGGCCCGGACGTGGTACGCACGGGGCGCATGTCCTCGGATGCCCGCACGCCCGTCATCGTCGCCGCTGTCCGCACGCCGATCGGCCGGTTCCGCGGGGCCCTGGCGACGGTGCGCCCGGATGACCTCGCCGCCCACGTCATCCGCTCGATCGCCGAACACTACAGCGCCGCGATGGAGCAGCTCGCCGACGTGTACCTCGGCTGCGCCAACCAGGCCGGCGAGGACAACCGCAACGTCGCCCGCATGGCCGTGCTGCTCGCTGGCCTCCCGGTCGAGACCCCCGGCGTCACCGTCAACCGCCTGTGCGGCTCCGGCATGGAGGCCGTCCTGCAAGCCGCCAAGTCCATCATGGTCGGCGAGGGCGAGGTCTACATCGCCGGCGGCGTCGAGAGCATGACCCGCGCCCCCTTCGTCATGCCCAAGGCCAGCGAAGCCTTCGCGCGTGACGCCCAGCTCTTCGACACCGCCCTCGGCTGGCGCATGGTCAACCCGGCGATGGAGCGCCTGTTCGGCGTCGAAGCTCTCGGCATCACCGCCGAGAACGTCGCCGACCGCTACCACGTCAGCCGCGCGGACCAGGACGCCTGGGCCCTCGCCAGCCATCAGCGCGCTGCGGCGGCCCAGGACGACGGTTGGTTCGACAACGAGATCGTGCCGGTCACCGTCCCTGGACCTCGTGGTCAGGAGCCGACGCGCTTCGCCGCCGACGAGGGCGTGCGCCGCGACAGCTCGCTCGAGGCGCTCGCCAAGCTCAAGCCCGCGTTCAAGCCGGGCGGCACCGTCACCGCCGGCAACAGCTCGTCGCTCAACGACGGCGCCGCCGCCCTGCTGATCACCAGCCTCGCCAAGGCCCACAACCTCGGGCTGCGCCCGATGGCCCGCATCGCCGCGTGGGGCCACGCAGGTGTCGCTCCGGGGGTCATGGGCATCGGTCCAGTGCCCGCCTCGCGCTGCGCCCTCAAGCGCGCCGGCCTCACCAGCGCCGACATCGGCATCGCCGAGCTCAACGAGGCCTTCGCCAGCCAGACCCTCGCCTCGCTGCGCCAGCTCGACCTCGACCCCGCGAAGGTCAACCCCGGCGGCGGCGCGATCGCCCTCGGCCATCCGCTCGGCTGCTCCGGCGCCCGCATCGTCGCCACCCTGGCGCACGGCATGGCCCGCACCCGCGCCCGCCACGGCCTCGCCAGCATGTGCATCGGCGTGGGTCAGGGCATCGCGCTGGTGCTTGAGCGCACCTGATCGCCATCGACATCGTCTTGCTTCAACGAGCCCCGCGCGCCTACCCTGGTCGTATGCGCTTACTCGCTTGTACGACCCTGGCTTCGACGCTGCTGTTCGCCTGCGGCGACAACGGCGACATGCAGATCACCCAGACGCAGCCGACCTCGCTCGACACCGGCGGCTCGACCGACGCGTCCAGCGCCCCGCTGACCTCGACCGAGCCGGTCACCACGACCACGCCGACCACGCCGGCCACCACCGGTGAGGCCACCACCGACCAGCAAACCGGCGATCCGCTGACCACCTCGCCGACCACCGACGTGACCACCGACGCGACCACCGACCTGACCACCGACGGCGGCAGCAGCAGCGGCGGCGACGACATGGATCTCATGAAGCTCCACGGGTCGGCCTGCGCGACCGACGACGACTGCAAGAAGGTGCTCGGCGCCGACGGCGTGTGCCAAAAGGACATCCTCGGCGTCTACGCGCTGCCCGGCGGCTACTGCACCACCTACTGCCAGCTCCCCGATCAACAGACCACCTATCAGACCGACTCCGCGTTTTGCACAATGATGGCAGACTGCGTCGGGCTCATGGGATACTTCGAGGCCTGCGCGCACGAGTGTACCGATAACATCCAGTGCCCGCGCGTCGGCTACGAGTGCCGGGTCATGCCGCAGATCAGTAATCCCGGCGACCCGAAGTTCTGCCTGATGACCGAAGACAACATGATCCCGCCATGACCGTCATCGTGCTCGACGGCGCCACCGGCACGGAGATCGAGCGCCATGGCGGACCCCTGCACGCCCCCCTGTGGTCGGCCCAGGCCCTGATCGATGACCCCGCCCTGGTCCGCCGGATCCACCTCGAGTATCTCGAGGCCGGCGCCCAGGTGCTCACCACCAACAGCTTTCGCACCCACGCGCGCAACCTCGCCGCCGCCGGACTGGCCCACCGTGCACATGCACTCACGACCCTGTCCGTGCGCCTCGCCTGCGAGGCCCGCGACGAGTACACCCGCACGCACCCCGCCGGCGCCGACGTCCGGGTCGCCGGCGCGATCAGCCCGCTGGAGGACTGCTTTCGGCCCGCCGCATCGCCCGGCCGCGACGCCGGCCCCGAGCACCGCGAGATCGCCACCCAGCTCGTCCAGGCCGGCGCCGACCTGCTGTTGATCGAGACCATGGGCCGCATCGACGAGGCCCGCGCCGCCGTCGCAGCCGCGCAGGGTCTCGGCCGCCCGATCTGGCTCGCCGTGGTCGCTCGCGCCGACGGCCACATGCTCGCCGGTGAGACCCTCGCCGAACTCCTCGCCGCGCTCGCCGACCTCGAGCTCCACGCCCTCCTGCTCAACTGCACCGACCTGCGCCACCTGGGCGTCGCCCTGCCCGCCCTCGCTGCCGCCGCCGCGACCCGACCCGCCCTGTGGACCGGCGCCTATCCCCACACCGGCCACCACGACCCCGAGCGCGGCTGGTCGACCCACGCGACCGACCGCGACGCCTTCGCCGACGAGCTCGCCGCGTGGTCCTCTCGCCTGCCGCAGTTGCGGCTCCTGGGCGGCTGCTGCGGCTCGACCCCCGGGTGGATCGCCGCCCTCGCCCGCCGGCTGCACCCGAACGACGCCGCAAGAACCGTCGGCTTCGCCGCGCTCGCGGCCGCGGTCCCCCGCGCGCTTTCGGTATACTCGCCCGCGTGACCCGCCCCCCCCGATCCGCCTGGCCCAACCGTCGACAGTTCCTCCTGCAAGCGCTCGCGGCCGCAGCCGCGGCCAAAAGCGTCGCCTGCGGCGGCAGTGAAACCAGCGATACCGGCGATACCGGCGATACCGGCGATACCAGCGACACCAGCGACACCGGCGGTAGCACCACCGATACGCCGACCACCGGCGAGCAGCCCGTCCTGCCCTCCGACCCCTTCACCCTCGGCATCGCCTCCGGCGACCCGCTCCCGGACAGCGTGATCCTGTGGACGCGGCTCGCTCCGACCCCGCTCGAGCTCGGCGGCGGCATGCCGCCCGAGCCGTTCACCGTCACGTGGGAGGTCGCCACCGACGAGGCCTTCGGCGACATCGTCACCAGCGGCACCGCCGACGCCGACCCGACCTTCGCCCACTCCGTGCACGTCGACGTCACCAGCCTCTCACCCGACAGTTGGTACTGGTATCGCTTCAAGGTCGGCAGCTACACCAGCGCCGCCGGGCGCACCCGCACCACCCCCGCCCGCGACGCCAAGCCCGAGACCCTGCGCTTCGCCAGCGCCTGCTGTCAGGCCTATACCGACGGCTACCCGGCCGCCTATGTGCACATGCAAAAGGAGGAGCTCGACTTCGTCGTGTTCCTCGGCGATTACATGTACGAGGGCGCCGCCACCGGCCCGGTGCGCTCGCACGGCACCCCGGAGCCGATGGACATCGATGGTTACCGCGCCCGCTACGGCCTCTACAAGGGTCAACCCGAGCTGCAAGCCATGCACCAGCGCTGCCCCTGGGTGTTCCTGTGGGACGACCACGAGGTCGAGAACAACTACGCCGGCGAGCTGCCGCAGGCCGCGGACCCGAACTTCCTGGTGCGCCGCGCCGCCGCCTATCAAGCCTTCTACGAGCATATGCCGCTGCGCCTCGCCCCGCCGACCGGCGCCGACTACAAGATCTACGGCACCCTCGACTGGGGCGACCTTGCGACCTTCTGGCTGCTCGACACCCGCCAGTATCGCGACGACCAAAACTGCGACGATATGCCCGGTCCCGGCTGCGCCGACTGGCAGAAGTATGATGGTACCCTGCTCGGCGACGAGCAGGAGGCGTGGCTCGAGGACGGCCTGCAAAGCAGCGCCGCGCTCTGGAAAGTGCTCACCAACCAGGTCGTATTCTCCAGCGTCAACTTCGGCGGCGCCTTCGTCAACTTCGACCAGTGGGACGGGTATCCCGTCGCCCGGCAGCGCCTGCTCGACTTCATCACCGCCGAGGCGCTCGAGAACGTGATCATCATCTCCGGGGACCTGCACGTCGGCGGCGTCGGCGACATCGGGGCGATCGCCGACGACGAGGACTCGCCGGTGGTCGCCGCCGAGATCGTGACCACCTCGATCTCCTCCGCCTCGATCGACGACGCCGAGGCCGTCGGCGGCCTGGTCGCCGGCCTCAAACGCATCCGCCACTTCAACGCCATCTCCCGCGGCTACGTCTCGCACGAGGTCACCCGCGCGCAGTGGAAGATCAGTTGCTTCGTCATCGACACCGCCGACACCCCGACCTCCCCGGGTAGCGTCGAGGCCACCCTCTACGTCGACGTCGGCGTGCCCGGCCTGCGCCCCGCGTGACCCCATACCCGCCGGCCCGCGGCCTGGCTGCCAGGTAGGGCCCATCCCTGGTAGCCTGCGATGCGATGCTCTCGCTTCGCCCCACGCTCCTGCTCTGCCTCGCCCTGCCCGCCTGTACCCCCGACGCCGGCGACGACACCGGCGACACCGGCGACGCATCGACCACCGGGGGCACCACCGACCCGACCACCACCACCGACCCGACCACCGGCACGCCGACCACCAGCGCCGACACCGGCATCGCGGGCGAGTCCAGCAGCGAGGGTGGCACCACCGAGGAGCCGCTCGATCCCCTGCCGCCGCTCGAGTCATCGGTGCCCTTGACCGACACGCAGCTTCGCAACCCGACCCACCCGCGCGACGCGGAGCCGATCCTCGACCTGCGGATCCCCGCCGACGTCGCCAAGGCCCTCGCCGAGGGTTACGGCGAGATCGAGCTCGCGCCCGGCGAACCCGTGCTACCGCGGACCCTCGACGACCTCCCCGCGCCCGCCCCCGGCCCCGCGCCCAAGCTGCTCGTGCGCTTCGTGCACCTCGCCGACACCCAGCTCTCCGACGACGAGTCCCCCGCGCGCCTCGCCAACTTCGACGAGGCCGCCGGCGGCGCGTTTCGCCCGCAGGAGGGCCACCTGTGTCGCATGCTCAACGCCGCCGCGCGCACCGTCAACCGGATCCACGTCGACAGCCCCCTCGACTTCGTCCTGCTCGGCGGCGACAACACTGACAACGCCCAGACCAACGAGCTCGAGTGGTTCCTGAAGATCCTCGACGGCGCGCCGCGGGTCGAGTGCGACTCGGCCGTCGACGACGACGTCGTCCCCGGCCCCGACAACGACCCCAAGGACCCCTTCGGTCCGGTCGCCCTCGACGTGCCCTGGCGCTGGGTCACCGGCAACCACGACATCCTGCGCCAGGGCACCTGGCCGACCGCGAGTTACCTCGGCGAGCCGATCGGCACCTCCGCCACCGGCGGCACCCGCGACTACAGCCTGCCCGGCTCGCCGATCGTCACCGGCACCGTGCTCGCCGACCCCGCGCGCGCCTTCCTGCCGGAGGCCGAGCAGCTCATGCGCGTGGCCGCCGGCGGCGACGGCCACGGCATCACCCCGGAGGCCCTCGCGCTCGGCCGCGCCTTCTACACCTTCGACGTCGCCGACACCCCGCTGCGGATCTTCGTGATGAGCACCGCCGCGGCCACCGGCTCCTCCAAGGGCCTGATCCGCCAGGCAGACATCGACACGATCATCGAGCCGATCCTGCAAACTGCGGCCGCCGACGACAAGCTCGTCATCGTCACCTCGCACCACCGCGCCGCCTCGCTGAGCATCGGCACGGAGTTCGGCGTCGGCCAGGAGTTCGCCGACGCCCTCACCGGCGACGAGTGGACCGCCTACCTCGGCAGTCACGACCACGTGCTCTTGCACCTCGCCGCGCACTCGCACACCATGCACGTCGAAGCCAAGGCCCCGATCGGCGGCCACGCCCACTGGGAGGTCGCCTCGCCCGCCGTGGCCGACTTCCCGCACCAGCTTCGCATGATGGAGGTGTGGGACCAGGACAACGGCGGCCTGACGATCCGCTCGGTCGCCTTCGACTTCGCCGCCGACGACGACCCCATCGCCGACGCCGGCCGCACCCTCGGCGTCATGGACTTCACCACCGCCTGGGAGGGCGACGGCCGCGGCCCCAGCCCGGAAGACCGCAACGTCGAGCTCTTCATCGCCAAGCCGTGACCACCACCCCAGACCTCCCCGCGTACCTCGGTCAGAGGGCGGTCCAGAAGCCGTCGACCTGCGGGATGCGCAGGGTGTTGGTGGCGCAGTGGACGTTGCCCCAGCGGGTCTGGTAGGGGGCGTCGTCGAGGAAGCGCAGGCCCTCGACAGCGGCCCCGGCGATGGCCGTCGTGAGCAGGCCTTTGAGGGCGGGCGTGAGCGGTGTGAGCATATCGGGGTCGGTCTCGTCGGTGTCGCCGGTGATGAAGATGCCGTTGAGATAGACCGCGTTGACGGGGTTGGACCAGAGGTTGAGCGCGCCGAACTCGCCCGCGCGAAAGGCCACCGGCAGCTCGATCACCTGCGAGGGCGCGAGGCCGAGGGCCGCGATGGCGTCGGCGACCGTCGCGTCGAGCCTGGCCTGCAGCTCGCTGTTGTAGGCGTCGAGCGGGCGGACGCTGGCGGCGGCGCGCGGGCTGGCGACGATCATGCGCGGCTTCTGATCGGGGCCGGGCAGGAAGTTGAAGATCTCGTCGACGTGCTTGATGCTGAGCCAGGAGGTGTCGACGGCGAAGGGCGCCTGGAGCTCCTGGGCCGCGATGAAGTCGACGACCGCCGGGTGCAGCGTGGCGTCGGAGGCGGTGTTATGGCCGTAGTAGACGCGGCCGAGCGGGTGGCCGGCGACGGGCGGGCTGACCTCGAGGTTGCCGTACCAGTCGGCCCACTCGTCGCCACCGCCGAGGTCGCGGAATTCGCCGACCTCGAGGTAAGCGACCCCGGGGGCGAGCAGCGTGGGCGGGAATTGATCGGCGTTGGGGCCACGGTTGGCCCGCAGGACCACGTGCATGCGCTGGACACCGCCAGGGCCGGGGATCTCCGTGTAGCCGATCTCCATCGTGTCCTGCATCCACATGTCGCGCCAGAGCTCGGTCTTGTGCTCGACGATCTCGATCCCGCGGCCGAGGGCGGCGAGTTCGGTCGCCGTCGCGGCGAGCCCGTCGAGGAAGCCCTGGTTCGCGTAGGCGCCGGTGGCGACGTACAGGCGCCCGGTCGCGGCGGCGTTGCTGAGCACCAGCCACGGCGCGACGCGGAGCTCGGTGCTGACCGCGAGGCCCGCGGCGCTGGCCGTCAAGGTGCAGCGGCCCGGCCAGTCGGGGCCGGCGAAGCGCGTGGCCTCGAGCCCGAGCTCGAGCGCGCCGTCCGCGAGCAGGACGGGGCCGGCGAGCGGCGACCAGGTCTGGCCGCCGACGTGGACCCGGAGGACGGCGGCGCAGGTCTGTGCGTGCGCCCCGGTGAACGCGAGCGTGACCGCGGTGTCGGGCGGCAGGTCGGTGCCGACGACGCGCAGGCGCGCGAGGTCGGCGGCGTCGTCGGGCCCGTTCACGAGCGCGTCGTCGGCGTCGCGCAGGCCGTCCTGGTCGTCGTCGTCGAGGTTGGCGAGGACGAACGCTCCCGGGCCCTCCCAGCGCCACGGCACGGCGGCGAGCGCGAGGTCGGCGGGGGTGAGCTCGCCGTCGCGGTCGGCGTCGCCGAAGAGGGCGAGGCCAGGCGCGTCGCCGGCTGTGCCAGTGTCGGATGTGCCAGTGTCGGATGTGCCGGTGTCGGATGTGCCGGTGGCGCTCGATGGGTCATCGGTGGCGCTCGATGTGCCGTCGGTGGGGCTCGATGTGCTGGTGTCGTCGTCAGCGGGTGATGTGTCGGTCGCCGCAGAGGTCGTCGTGACCGGCGCGTCGGCGTCGCTGTGCGAACACGCAGCGGCCAGCACACAGAGGAGGCTCGGTAGCGAGGATGAGGGGCGCATCCACGGTCTCATGCCACAATCGGGCGCCATTATCCACTGTGTTCGATAGGGTGTGAATGGATCGGGCCGGATTCGTCGCCGGCCCAGGTGCAGGAGACTCGACGTGCCCGCCGCGCGTTGTCATGATAACGTCGGGGTCATGCTCCACCTGTCGGCAAGCGCCTGCCCGACGATGATTTGATGCCGCCAGCGATCACGTGCTCGTCCTCGGCGTCGCCCGCTTCAAGTACCCCCGAACTGGATCCCCGTCACCGCCCTGTACGCCGCCATGCAGCCCCACGACGCCGCCACCGGACGCCACCGCGGCTGGGCCTCGCTGCGCCGCAGTAGCCGCCCCGCCAGCCTGCTGTTCACCGCCCGCTGCGTCGGCAACGACGGCTTCGCGGCGTTCTCGAGCGCGATCGACCAGCTCCGGGCCGCGCTGACCAGCACCACCGGATCCTCGGGCGCCGATCTACGATCTGTCCTTCAGGTCATGTTCGCTGCGATCGCCGCCGACTTCCCGCTGGTCATCGAGGAGCGCTCGCTCGCTCGCCCGCTCCGAGCACGCCGACGCCGTCGTCGCCGTCGCCGCCTTGCTCACCGCGCTTCGGGCCACGCCAGTGTTCGCGGTCGTCGCCGCGACCGCGCCTCCATGGCCGCCCGAGGCCGCCGCCCTGCTGGTCCTGGCCCTCCCGCGCGAGCTCTGGTCGCCTCTGCCCAACGCCATGCGCGCCACCTGGCTGGCGATGCTCGCCCCCGACTCGCTGCCGGACCCCGTGCGCATCGAGAGCGATCACATCCACCGCCAACTCGCGGACCTGTGCACGCTCAGCCCCGGCGGCAGTTGTACCCGCTGCACCTGAGGCCCGCACGATCTCGCGCGAGCTGAGATCGACGCGCCCCCGAGCCCCCTGGGTTACGATGCCCCGCGGGGGATGACCATGGTGAAGCGACGGGTGGTTTCTTGGATCTGTGCCAGTGGAATGATGAGCTCCGCGTGTGGCGACGACGGCGGCCGCAGCAGCGCCGAGGACAGCGCATCGACCGTCACGACCGGCGTAACGACCCAGACGCCCACCAGCACGACGTCGGCCAGCGCGACCGACACCGACGACACGACCCCGACCACCGGCGTCAGCGAGTCCCTGAGCGGGACCACCGGCGGCGCGACCACCAGCGCCACCGACGCGAGCGCCGGCGACACCGAGCCCGCGACCTCCGCGAGCACCGGTCCCGCGCCGAATCTTCCGCCCAAGTGGGAGTCCGAGCCCGGCCTCGAGATCGTGCTCGAGGACATTTTCCTCAGCAACTTCGAGCCCGGCCAGATCTTCCTGTCATCCTCGCGCACCGATGAGATCCGGGTATTCGACGGCAACAGCCTCGCGTTCATCCAGGCTTTCACGCACCCGGCGTTTAGCGAGGTCCCGAACGACCTCTTCACATACGGGCCAAACGGCGCCTCGTTCAACGCGCGCGGCAACCTGGTGGTCGCCGCGTACACACAATTCGTCGAGTTTAGTGACTATGGGGTCGAACATAAGACCTACCCCAAGGTCGGCGACGAGGCGAACGAGAACATCATCTTCGACTCGCGCGGGAATCTCTACACGACCACCTCGACCGGCGGCACCGATAAGCTCAATCAATACCGCGCCTCCGACTACGCCTTCGAGCGATCCATCATGCTCCCGCCCGGCGCCGGCCAGTTCACCGGCATCACCTTCGACGGCTACGGCCGCCTGTTCGTCGCCAGCCAGTCCGACAACCTGATCCACGTCTCCGACTACAACGCCGACTTCGTCAACTTCACGTGGGTCAAGACCCTCCCCGGCGCCGGCAACGTCGCGGGCTTCGAGGGCCTCCAGTTCAACGCCAACGGCGAGCTGGTCGCCGCCGCCGGCGACCTGGTCCGCTACGACGTCATGGCCGGCGTCAAGCTCGGCACCTTCGACGCCCCGAACGACGCCTTCCCGGTCCCGCTGCGCGTCGACAACGAGGGCAATATCTACACCTCCGACTACGAGAACGGCGGCGGCACCGTGTCCGCCGACATCTTCAAGTTCTCGCCCGACGGCCAATTGCTCGGCATGAACAACGACCCCGGCCTGCTCGGCCCCTTCGGCCTGGTGATCTCCGGCACCGTGCTGGTCGGCGACCCACCGGTCGCGTGGAGCTATATGCTCGCCGCCACCGACCCCGACGGTGACCCGCTGACCTACGCGCTGATCGACGGCCCGCCCGACATGCTGCTCGACGCCAATACCAGCACCCTCACCTGGTACGTCACCAGCGAGGACATCGGCGAGCACCCGGTCACGCTCGAGGTCTCCGATGGCCAGGGCGGCTCCACCGAGCAGATGTTCACGCTGGTCGTCAGCGCCGGCTGACACGCCGCTGCAAGCCCGGCCACTCGGCATCGTCGCTCGCAGTGAAAAGGCGAAGGCCGGCGCGCTGCCCCGGCGAAACTCGACGGCCGCGCCTCACTGGTTCGCGCGCACGCAGCGGGCCAGCAGGGCCGCCTCCGCGGGCACGATGTGCGACTTCCACGGGGCGTCCGGCGGCATCGGGGTCGTCTCCGACACCTGCACCACCGCGCCGTCGTCGGCCCAGAACGGGCCCGGTCCGCGGAAGCTCGGGCTCAGGATCGGCAGCTCCAGTTGCGTCGGCAGTCGCCAGCCGCCGACCGCATTGCCGGCGAGGTCGGGCACCTGCAGGCCCGCGCAGAACCGGCGCGCCTCGTCCTGCGTGACCGCCTCGGCCACGCCGCCGAAGATCTGGAAGCCCGCCTCGGCGCGAAACAGCGGCACCTGGGCCACCGACGCCGG
>Ga0105046_10009845_pt1 | contig 14913 bp, 10 predicted proteins | sample MAT03_FD_78385 | JGI IMG/M metagenome (GOLD analysis project Ga0105046, IMG submission 78385) | Freshwater microbial communities from Lake Fryxell liftoff mats and glacier meltwater in Antarctica - MAT-03 (megahit assembly) | ecosystem: Environmental > Aquatic > Freshwater > Ice > Liftoff... | reverse complement strand
GTGCCAGGCGGTCTGGGCGTACTCGAGGCGGTGGTGCTCGCCACGCTGAGCCCCAGCGTCCCGCCAGCCACGGTGCTGGCGGCCTTGCTGGGCTATCGGATGCTTTACTACGGCCTGCCGCTGTTGGCGGCAGCGGTGGCTTACGCGGTGCTGGAACGTGCGGGCCCCAGCATCCCGGCCGGGCCACCGAAGCCCCGACCTTCGGGCAGCGAAGCTGTGGCATCTCCCGTGTCTTCATCCGTTGCCACGCTGCGGGGCATGCAGGGTCGGTGATGCACAGCCACCCAGACTCCAATCGGGTAGGGGGCGGGCGCACGCCAGCCAGGTCGCGCGGGCAGGACGCTGCCATCAGACATGTCCTACAAGTCGTGGCGGCCTCGACTCCTAGAATCTTTGCAGTAGATCCCGGTCCAGCGACTGCGGTCGTCACGCAGCACCGAGAGCCTTGTCATCTGATGCCGAACCTAAGGACCTTTCTCGTCGAAGACAGCCCGGTGATCCGTTCCAACCTGATTGCCGCATTGGAAGACCTGGCGCCGGTGGAGGTCGTAGGCACCGCAGAAACGGCCAGGGAGGCATGCATCCAGCTCTCGGATCTGGCAGCCGAAGGCGCCTGCGATCTGGTCATCGTCGACATCTTTCTCAAGTCAGGCTCGGGGCTGGATGTGCTGCGCTACCTGCGCGAGCAGGACCGGCCTTTGCGCAGCGTGGTGCTGACCAATTACGCCACGCCCGAGATCTCTGCACAGTGCCGCTTGCTCGGCGCCTCGGAAGTGTTCGACAAATCACACGACATTGAAGCACTGGTGCAGTATTGCACCGAGCTGGCGGAAGCTTGACACTGGGCAGGCACCACCCTTGCAGGTGCGCGCCATGGCCCGTCGGGCTGCGGCTTTGAAGGGGCAGCCATGAGCAAGCGCTTCGAAGATCTGACGCACTGGATGTCCAGCCGCTTCGTCGGCCCTGCTGCAGTGGCAGTTGCGGTGCTGGTGCTGGTGGTCAGCGAAAGTGGGTTTCAAAAGCAGCAGACCATTACCGCGAGCCGCCAGGCGAGTGTGGAAACGACTCTGGTGGCCAGCAGGATGCAGCGTGCGTTGCTGTTCATGGAAAACGCCCAGCGCGGTTATATGCTGACCGGGCGCACCGAGTATCTGGACCCCTACAAGGCGCAGGAGACGGTCGTTGCGCAGGCACTGGAGCAGGCTGCTCTGTTGGCGGCGCAGGGCAAGTCGCAGCGTGCCGACTTGCTGTCGGCCGTCGAGATGGCGCAGCGCAAGCGTTCCGAGATGAAGGAGGTGCTGCGCCAATTCGACGCTGGCGAGCAAGGCCTGGCTGCGGAACTGATGATGAGCGGCCTGGGCCTGGAGATGATGACGCAGTTCAGCGTCTTGACGGAGGATCTGATCCGCGAGGAAGCCGCCTTCTACGAAGCGAACGACCGTGCGCGGGCGCAGGCCTTCATGTGGACGCGCATCGGCATCTGGCTGCTGGTGGCGAGCACCGTGGCCGGTGCGCTGGCGCTGATGCGGGCGGGGCGCGGGCGAGAACGCGATCGACGCGTGCATCTGCTGCAATTGCACGCCGAGCGGGACAAGCTGGACGAAGAGCTCAATCGCCGCTCTGAAGAGACCGTGGCGCTGGCGCGCCACATGGAGCGCGTGCGGGAGGATGAACGCGCCCGCCTGGCACGCGAACTGCACGACGAGCTGGGTGGTTTGCTGACGGCGGCCAAGCTCGACGTCGCACGCATCCGCAAGCGCCTGATCGGAGACACCGGCAACATGCCGCAATTGCTGGAACACCTGGGTCAGTCGCTGGATTCGGGCATTGCGCTGAAGCGGCGCATCATCGAAGACCTGCGGCCCTCATCGCTGTCCAACCTGGGGCTGGAGCAGACACTGGCGATCCAGTGCGCCGAGTTCGCCCAGCGCGCAGAGCTGAAAGTGGCCACCGAATTGGAGGACGTGCGTCTGTCCGACGACAAGGCGCTGGCCATCTACAGGCTGGTGCAAGAAGCGCTGACCAATATCGCCAAGTACGCCAAAGCCCGGCACGTGCGCGTGGCGCTGCGCCAACTGGGCACGCGCATCGAACTGCTGGTGGAGGACGACGGCGCGGGCTTCGACACCACCTCAGCAGCCAACGCAAGTGGTCACGGCCTGCAGGGCATGCAGTTCCGTATCCGCGCCTGCGGCGGCGAGGTGACACTGCGCTCCGAGCCCGGGCATGGCACCACCGTGCGCGCGCTGCTGCCGGACGATTGATGGGGAGGCTTGATGGTGACGGGCGGGACCCTGCCCCTATGATCACGCCCTCTGTGCACTCACTTCGATTGCCATGACAACCGGTCGCGACGAGCCTGAATTCCGTGCTGAAGCTGCGGCGGCCAACTTCCTTGCCGGCGGTGGCGAGATGGGCCGTCACTTGCGCGCCTTCGATTGGCGCGGCCACACACTGGGCCCGCCTGCTGGCTGGCCGGTGTCGCTGCGCACGATGGTGCGGGTGATGCTCAGCACCAACCACCCGGTGTTCATCTTCTGGGGCCCCGAATCGATCTGCCTTTACAACGATGCCTACAGTCGCTCGTTGGGCCCCGAGAAACACCCGTCGATGATGGGCACCCGCGCAGAGCAGGCCTGGGCCGAAATCTGGCCCGTGATCGGCCCGCAGATCGCACATGTGCTGGCCGGCCGCGGTGCCACCTGGCACGAGAACCAGCGGGTGCCGATCCTGCGCCACGGCGAGCTGCAAGACGTCTATTGGACCTACAGCTACGGGCCCATCGACGACGCCGATGCACCACAGGGCGTGGGCGGCGTGTTGGTGTTGGTCACCGAGACCACGGCGCAGGTGCGCGCCGAACAGGCTCAGCGCGCGGCCGAACAACGCTGGCGCTTGTTGTTCGAACAGGCACCAGGCTTTCTGTGTGTGCTGGAAGGGCCATCACACCGCTACACCTTTGCCAACGCGCGCTACAGGCAGATGATCGAAGGGCGCGAACTGGTTGGCCGCACGGTGCGCGAGGCGGTGCCAGAAGCTGCCGAGCAGGGTTTCATCGCCATGCTCGACTCGGCTTTCGCATCAGGCGTGGCGGCCAGCGGCATGGCGATGCCGCTGGATCTGCGGCGCACCCAGGGCGAGGGCATCGATTCGTTGCATGTCGATTTCGTGTACCAGCCGATCAGCGATGCGGCAGGCCGCGTCACCGGCATCCTGGTGCAGGGCACCGACGTCACCGACCGGGTGCGTGCCACTGCCGCGCTGGCCGAGAGCGAGGCACGCTACCGCGCACTGGCCGAGCAACTGCCCGGCGGCGCGGTGTTCGTCGTCGACAAGGATCTGCGCTACCTGATGGCCGCTGGTGAGGCGCTGGCACACCAAGGCGTGAGCAGCAGCGCGCTGGTCGGACGCACGGTGGCCGAAGTCGTCGCAGGGTTTGAAGGCGAAGCGCTGACCCTGCATCAAAGCAGCTACCGGCAGGCGCTCGCTGGCCATGCCTTCGAGACCGAGCACACCGCCCAGGGACGCGCCTATCTCACCCGCGGCGTGCCGCTGCGGGATGCCACTGGCCAGATTCATGCTGTGTTGGCGACGTCTTTCGACATCACCGATCGGCGCGATGCCGAGGACCGGCTGCAGCTCGCGTTGGCACGCTTGAACGGTGTGTTGTCCGCCGCCGAAGTCGGCACCTGGATCTGGGATCTCGACACCGACCTCATCGAGCAGGACCTCAACCTGGCGCGCATGTATGGCCTGGGCACGGCCACCCGTTCCAGGCCCGAGCAGCACATCGCGCAGGTCCACCCCGATGACCGCGCGGGGGTGCGCCTGGCGATCGAAGAGGTACTGGCTGGCCGGGGGCCTCTGCTCAGCGAGTTCCGGGTGCGCGACGACGAGGGCCATCTGCGCTGGATGGCCGCGCGCGGCCAACTGCAGACCGGTCTGGCAGGACGGCCACGCGTGCTGGCCGGCATCGTCATCGACATCAGCGAGCTCAAGCGGCTGGAGGAGTCGCTGCGCGCTGCCGACCGGCAGAAGGGAAGATTCCTCGCCGTGCTGGCGCACGAGTTGCGCAACCCCTTGGCGCCGCTCTTGAGTGCTGCAGGCATCCTGCGCAGCGAAGCGCTGGACACGAGCCAATTGGCGTTTTGCCGCGCGCTCATCGAGCGCCAGGTGCGGCACATGGCGATGCTGCTCGACGACCTGTTCGACCTTTCGCGCATTCGCCATGGGCGCATGCGCGTCAAACGTGCGCCAGTGCATCTGCGCCATGTGGTGGAGACGGCAGTTGAAATGGTGCAACCGCTGCTGAGCGCTCGCCAGCACCGCCTGGAGGTCGCGCTGCCGCAGGAAGCGTTGACGCTGCAGGCCGATGGCGGCAGGCTGGCGCAGGTGCTGGCCAATCTGCTGAACAACGCCGCCAAGTACACCCACCCGGGCGGCCTCATCACGCTGACGGCGACCGTGCAAGGCGCAACCCTGGAGATCGCGGTTGCCGACAACGGCATCGGTCTGTCACCCGAGGATCAGGCCAGCATCTTCGTGATGTTCCGCCAGGTCGAGTCCGAGACGCAGGAGCTGCAAGCCGGCCTGGGGATCGGCCTGTCGTTGGTCAAGAGCCTGGTCGAGTTGCACGACGGGCGTATCCGCGTCGAAAGCAAGGGCCTTGGGCAGGGCAGCCGCTTCGTGCTGGAGTTGCCGTTCTCAGGGTCCGAAGCCAGCGCCGCCACCGTGGTGCCAGCGGCAGTGGCCGTGCCGTCATCGTTGGCGCGACGATTCCTGATCGTCGACGACAACGCCGACGCTGGCGAGTCGCTGGCGATGTTCTTCGAAATGATTGGCCACACGGTACGCGTCGCACACAGCGGCACGCAGGCCATCGAGCAGTTCATCGCCTTCAGACCCGAGTTCGCAGTCATCGATATCGCCATGCCCGGCATGAATGGCTACCAGGTGATGCAACTGTTGAGGGATAAAGGTCTGGCCGACGGCGTGGTTTGCGCTGCGCTGACCGGCTTTGCCCAGCCCGCGGACAAAGAGCGTGCGCGCGCCGCCGGTTTCGAGCTGCACTTCACCAAGCCGGCGGACCCGGACGAATTGCTGCAAGGCTTGCTGCAAATGAAGCCGGGTCGAGCCGACTGAGCGCCTGGATGTTGCCTGCGCTTGGAGCCAGGCCAGGGTGGCGGCGAGCAGGCGTTCAGCGATTGCGGCGCCAGAGAGCTGCGGCCAGAACGGTGGCGAAGGCGACCCATCCCAGGTACGGAACGTCCGCGCGCAACGCGCGCGCCCGCAGCCAGTCGAATCGCGTGACTTCCGAGCCCGAAGCTGTCTGCTGCCCGCTGATGTCAGTCTCAGGGGCTGCCAGGCCGTCCTTGCCTCGGGCGAGTGCCGGCGGACGGCGGCTCGCCGGCGTCGCCGACGGCGCAGGCCTGGCCTTCCAGCAGCGGCAGCAGGCGCGGCGCCAGCACCTTCAGCAGTTGCGAGGGCAGCGCGCTGGTGAAGCGGTAGCGCGCTGCATCGGGCTCGCGGACGAACGCCATGATCGTGCCGAAATGGCGCTCGCCGAGCATGAAGACCATCGTTGCCGAGCGGCTGACGATGCGCGAGGACAGCAGTTGCCCGCCACGGCCGTAGGTGTCGAAACGGTGGTCGCCGGTGCCGGTCTTGCCGCCGATGACCACCGGCGTGCCATCGGCCAGCGTCAACGCGCCCTTCAGCCGGCGCGCGGTGCCGACCTCGACCACCTGGGTCAGGGCGCCACGCACCGCTTCGGCCACCGCCGGGTGCAGCACTTGCTCGGCCGGGGCGGGGCGCAACGTCAGGCGCGTTTCCCAGGGCGTGGCGCCAGCAAAGTGCAGTGCCGAGACGCGCGCCGTCGGCAGCCGCCGGCCGCCGGCGACGATGATCCCCATCAGTTCGGCCAGCGCCGACGGGCGGTCGCCGCTGGCGCCCAGCGCACTGGCGTACGACGGCGTCATCGACTGGAACGGATAGCCCAGGCGCTGCCACGCGGCGTGGATCTGGCCGAAGGCCTCGATCTCGAGCAGGGTGCGGATGCGCTGGTCCTGCGCCTCCTTGCGCCGCGGCTGGAACAGCCAGGCATAGACCTCCTGGCGCTCGTTGCCGCTGGCCTGCAGCGCCTGCGTCAGCGTCGCGCCCGGGTTGTGCCGAAGATGTCCAGTCAGCCATAGCTCCAGCGGATGGATGCCGGCCAGGTAGCCGCGGTCCTGCAGCGAAAACTTGCCCGCGCCGTAGCGGTCGTGCAGGTTCTGTACCGATCGCTGGCCCGAACTCTGAACCGAGCTCTGACCGTTTGGCAGCCGCCGCGTCAGGAAGTCCAGCAACTGCAGCACGTCGGCCTCGGGTTCGAGGATGTAGAACGAGGCGGCCAGACCCACCGGGGTCGGGCGCTGGCCTTGCAGCAGCAGTTCCTCGGCTTCGGTGGCGCTTTTGCCGCTGTATTTGCGATAGAAGCGCGCGAGGTAGACGCTGCCTTCCTGGTCGGCAAAGCGCTGCAGGTAGGGCAGGCGGCGTGGGTCATCGACGTCGTCCAGCAACTGCGGGTCGGCCGATGGCCTGTCGGCGGCCACGCGCTGCACGAGGTCGCGCATCAGGCGGACGAACACCAGGTTCACCGAGCGCGTGAAGGCCTCGGCCACCGTCATCCGGCGGTGGTCGTCGGCGGCCTCGAAATTGACGAAGCGGTGCAGCCCGCCGCCGGTGAAGAAGGCTTCGCCGTTGTCCGCCGAGTAGCTGCGTTGCAGCGCCGCCTGCAGCATCGCCGGCAGGCTGCGGTCGGAGGCCGTGCGCAGGTGTTCGCGCGCCCACTGCGCGATGGCATCGCGCCTGCCGACCTGCAGCGCGGCCAATGCGTTCGCGTCCAGCGCCTGCCAGCGCGCGTGCAACGCCGCGACCTGCTCGAGGTACGTGACGAGCGTGCGCAGCTTGGCCGTCGACCCCAGGTCCAGGCGGGCGCCTTCGTTGATGTCGAAGGGCTGGTCGCGGTTGTCGGTCTGGGCGCGCAGCAGGTTCACGCCGTCGCCACGCTCATAAAGCGTGAAGCTGAATGCGATCGGTCCCGGCTCGCTCTGTGCCCCCAGCATGCTGGGCCCGACGAGCCCGGCGGCACGCGCCCCGGCCGGGTGGTCCAGGCTCTGCAGCAGCGCCGTCACGCTGCGCTGCACGCTGTCGGCCAGTGGGGTCTCGACGGCCAGGTCCAAGCGGTCCAGATCGTAGGCGCGCGGCATTCCCAGCAGGCCCTGCAGATGGCCACGCAGCGCGGTCGCGGCCTTGCGCTCGGTGAAGGCCGGCTGTACCGGCGGCGCGGCGCGCGGCTGCACCAGCAGGGCCAGCGGCAGCGCGCTGTCGCGCAACTCGGCCGAGATCACCCCGGCTTCGGCCAGCAGCCGCAGGTGGCTGTCGGTCAGCTGGCGCAGCGCGGCCCCGCCCTCACGCGACAGGTAAGCCGAAGGCCGGCGCTGGGCGACGATCAGCGACAGCGCCTGCTTGAAGGCCAGTGCGGCTTGAACCGGATACTCGGTGCTGGCGGTGCTGGCGGTGGTGGCTGTGGTGGCTGTGGTGGCGGCGGCGGCTGCTGCGACTTCGGACGCGGCCCCGGCCGGCGGCTCGGGCTGCGCCAGCCAGCGGTTGACCTCGTCGAAATCGCGGCCGTACCAGGCCCACAGGCCGTCGCCCAGGCCGTGGACCTCACCAAAACCGGCCTGCGCCGACAGCGGCACCGTGTTCACGTAGTCGAGCACGATCTGCCGCCGCCGCCCCAGCGTGTCCTCGCCGTCGAGGTAGGCGCGCATCGAAGCCGACGCCATCTGCCGCAGCTTGTCGGCGACGCTCGTCGTGCGACCGCCGGGCGAGTGCCGGTATTTCTCGATCTGCGTGGCCAGCGTGCTGCCGCCGGCGGCATCGTGGCTGCTGTCGATCCGGTGCAACCCCTGGTCGACGGTGGCCTTGGCGAAGCGGTCCCATTCGACCGCCGGGTTGCGCTGCGCAGGCTCGTCCAGCAGCTCGCGGTTCTCGATGTAGAGCAGCGCGTCGACGATGCGCTGCGGCACCGCGTCGAGCTGCGGATAGACGCGCTGGGGGTGGCTGGCGGCGAACAGCGGCTCGCCACGGCAGTCGAGCAGCGTGAGCCCGGCGCTCGCCTTCTCGCGGTAGGGCACGTACAGGCCGCGGTCTGCCCAGTCCAGCATCTGCGGCGACATCCGTGACTGCGCCGCGACCGCGAAGCCCTGGCTCTGCAGGCGCTGCACAAATTCAGGCATCGTCGAATAGCCCAGTCGCTGGTCGAAGGGGCCGCCCTGCGGGAAGCGGATCGCGTCACTGATGCCCGCAGCGACCGTGAAGCGCTGCTCGACGGCACGCTGCGTCAGCCAGGCGGCCTGCCGGCGTGAGCTGGCGTTCTCGTCGACGACGAGCCAGGTGCCCAGGCCGAACGCTGCCGCCAGCAGCAGCGCCAGGCCGGCCAGCCACGGCCGGCGGCGGGCTTTGCGTTGCCTGAAGCCCGCCGGGCTCGACGTTGCCAGGTCGGGATCGGTCAGAGGCGTGGATGGCGGCGGCGCGGAACCACCCTGCGGCTCGGCGCGCGGGGGAACAGGCTGGGTCGGAGGCGTCTCACTGGGCATGTGGGGGCGGGGCTGGCACGGGCGTTGCCGGAAGGAGGTCCATCCCGGGCGCTCCATCGAGTGGCGGGCAACGCGTGTGCCCGGACCCCTCCCCGCCCATTACTCCGTGACAGCCGCCAGAGCCTTCAGGGCGTCGAGAGTCACGCTGCTGGCTCGCAGTGTGTACGGGCCGAAGACCTGTTCGGCGGGCTGTGCGCTGACCGTGCCCGCTCCCGGGACCAGCACCAGATCGGGCGCCAAGCAGACGCGGTGGCCCGCAGGCGCGAGAAAGGCTGTGCTTGTGCAGGTCATGACCAGAGTCCAGGTTGGGGTTGAACGGCAGCCCTCAGCGGGCAGGGGTGACGCGCCAGAGCGTGTTCGACAGGTCGTCGGCGACGATCAGCGCACCGCGCGGATCCAGGCTCACGCCAACCGGCCGGCCACGGGTCTTGCCGTCGGTGCCGCGGAAGCCCGACACGAAGTCGATCGGCGCACCGGCTGGGCGGCCTTCGCGAAACGGCACGAACACCACCTTGTAGCCGACTGGCTGGTTCCGGTTCCAGCTGCCGCGCTGGCCGACGAACACGCCGTCTGCAAATTCGCCGCCCATCGCAGGCGTGGAGAAAGCGACGCCCAGCGGAGCCACATGCGACCCCAGCGCGAAGTCGGGCTTGATGGCGGCAGCAACTTTCTGTGGGTTCTGCGGTCGCACGCGCGGGTCCACGTTCTGGCCCCAATAGCTGTAGGGCCAGCCGTAGAACGCACCCTCGCGCACGGAGGTGAGGTAATCGGGCGGCAGGTCCGGGCCAAGTTCGTCGCGTTCGTTGACCACGGCCCACAACTGGTCGGTGCCGGGCTGAATGGCCAGCGCGGTGGGATTGCGCAGGCCGGTGGCGTAGGGTTTGTGCGCGCCCGTCTGGGCATCGACCTGCCACACCATTGCGCGGTCGGCCTCGGCAATCATGCCGCGCTCGGTGATGTTGCTGTTGGAGCCGATGCCCACGTACAGAAAGCGTCCATCCGCGCTGGCGGTCAGCGCCTTGGTCCAGTGGTGATTGATCGCCGACGGCAGGTCGGTGACCTTGACCGGCGCCCCGATCGCCCGCGTCTGGCCGTCGGTGTAATCAAAGCGTACCAACGCATCCTGGTTGGCGACAAAGAGCTGGTTGCCGATCAGCGCCAGCCCGTAAGGCGCGTTCAGGTTTTCGGCGAACACCGAGCGGTTCTCGTAGATGCCGTCACCGTTACCGTCGCGCAGCAAGGTCAAGCGGTCGCCGCCCTTCACCGAACTGTTGCCCTGGGCCTTGATGTAGCCGCCAATCACGTCCTTCGGGGTGAGCTTCGGCGCCCCGCCGCCCTTGCCTTCGGCCACCAGGATGTCGCCATTGGGAAGCACCAGCGTCTGGCGCGGAATCCGCAGGTCGGTGGCGATGGCCGCGATCACGTAGCCGCGCGGCACCGTGGGCCGCTGATCGCCCCACTGCGCCGGGCTGGCAATGTGCATTTTGGGGAGCAGCCCGCGCTGCTGCCCGGGCAGGAAGGGTTCGGGGCCGACACCTGCCGGTCCCTGCTGCGAGATGTTGGCTTCGTTGCCGCAGGCGGCCAGCAAGACCGCGACGCCGAGCCCCGCCCAAAATGCCGGCCGCCTCATGGCACATCTCCCACGCGAAGGTTGAACAAGCCCATCCATGCCGCCACGCAGGCGAGCAACAAAACGATGGCCGACAGAACCAATCCTTCGGGCATCACCGCCCACGCGTCCTTGGCATGCATCAGCGCATTGATGAAACCCAGCGCCCAGGCCCCAAGCAGGATCAGGCCATACAGAAGATAGCGCCACTCACGCTGATCGGCGTGTCGCAGGCCCACCACGGCGAAGACCAGCACGACGGCGCCAGACACCAGCCCGGCGGTAATCAGCCATGAAGCAAAGTTGGTCCACTGCACCTGGTAGCTGGTTGCGTAAGCGAGGTCGCTCAACAATGCGCCCAGAAACAGCGTCACGGTGGCGGCAAGAAAGAACCCATGCACGGGGTGCAGCGGCCTTTGACGAGGTCGGTCGACGATGGCAGGCAAGGTGGCTCTCCTGGTGGCGGGCGTCTTGATCGATACGTCCCCGGCAGGCCCTAAGTTAGAGAAGGGATGACGCGCCGTCTGTTCGGTCGCGCACTCATGGAATCGCCTTCGCGCTCACCGGCTGTTGCACTTCGCGACGCTGCCGTGAGAAGGCTCGTGCCGGCTTCACGGCTGGGTCGATTGAGCCGCCGATCGCACCAGGTTTATGCGTGGCTCGGCCGGTTCGCCGTCAACGGGGGCGAGCGCGGCCGATGGCATCGTTTCGCTGATCTTTTCCCGATAAAGCAGTCGCCGTGAAACTTGGGATCGCGCTGCTGACGAGTCGCTGGCGATGGTCTTCGAGATGATGTCGGGGCGCCGTCCTACAGCGCCGGGAACAGCCATTGCCAGTAGCTGCTGCGGCTTCGTCGCGGGTGCCTGATGCCATCAAGCCAGGCACTTCATTTCGATCATCAAAGGACTTCTGACATGCAGATCAAACACTTCACCGTCGCTTCCATCGCCGCAATTGCCCTGTCGACTGCGGCAATGCTGGCTTTCGCGCAAAACAACACGAACAACATGAGTGATCCCAACCGCTCGACCATGACTCCTTCTGCGACCAGCCCGGCGACCAACCTGGATCGCAGTACCACCAGCCCCGCTGCGGGCGACACCGCAGGCACCATGAACCGCAACCCCACTGCGGCGGATGGCTCGAGGATGAACAGCGACAACAGCGGGCGCACGATGGACCGCAATTCAGGCAGCGGCATGAACCAGGGGATGGAAACCCGCCCGGCACGCGCCGATCGCAACTGATAGAAGGGCGCGCGACGCCTGCCCGCGCTGCGGCCACCCCTGGTGGTGGCCAGGCTCGGCACGCGCCAGCGCTTGCCTCACTGCTTGCCCACTGCTTGCCCCACTAAAGGCCGCACCATCGGGCGATAGTGTTATGGTCGGTTCGCCAGCGCACAGATGGTAGGCCGTTTGGATGTCAGCATCAACGATGGCGATATCCGTTGCAGTTCCCGACTCGCTCAGTCCCGAGCGCACCCGTGGCGTGAGCGAGGCCTCGATGCCGAGCGCCGGCATGTTCATCCGTGGCATCGGCACGGCCGCGCCGGCGACGCGCTACACGAAGGCCGAGTGCCTGGCGGCCTTCGAGCAGTCGGATTGGTTCGGCCGCCTGGACGCCCGCTCTCACCTGATCGCGCGCACCGTGCTGCAGCGTGACAACGGCATCGATGCGCGGCGCCTGGCCGTGGCCACGCTGGACGAGGTTTTTCGCATCGACCCCGACACCTTGGCCCGGCGCTTCCTGGCCCACGCGCCCGTCCTCGCCTCCCAGGCCGCCGCGCAGGCCCTGCAAGCCGCCGGATTGGCGGCACAGGACATCGACGCGGTGGTCGTCAGCACCTGCACCGGCTATCTCTGTCCGGGCCTGTCCGGCTACGTCGCCGAGCGGCTGGGCCTGCGCCCCGACGTGCAGGCCTTCGATCTGGTGGGCCAGGGCTGCGCCGCTGCGCTGCCCAACATGCAACTCGGGCGCGCGCTGCTGGCCAGCGGCGCCTGCGAGCAGGTGTTGTCGGTCTGCGTGGAGGTCAGCAGCGCGGCGATGTACCTCGACAACGATGCCGGGGTGCTGATCAGCGCCTGCCTGTTTGGCGACGGTGCCGGTGCTGCCGTGCTGTCGCGCGCGGCACCGCCTGCGGGTTCTGCCGGCCGGCGCATCGAGTGGATCGACAACAGCTCGCTGCTCGACCCCTCGCAGCGCGATGCGCTCAAGTTCGAGACCCGGCAGGGCATGCTGCGCAACGTGCTGACGCGCGCCGTGCCCGTGCTGGCGGCCGAGCACGCCCTGCGCGTGCTGCAGACCGTGTTGCCGCGTGCGGGCTTGCACCCTGGGGACATCACGGCCTGGATCCTGCATGCCGGCGGGCGCGATGTGCTGCAGGAGGTGGCGCGCCGCTTCGAGTTGCAGCCCGCAAATCTGCGCTACAGCGCCGCCATGCTGCGCGAGTACGGCAACCTCTCCAGCGCCTTCGTCTACTTCGTGCTGCAGGCGGCCATCGCCGACGCTGCGCCCGACGGCTGGTGGTGGCTGTCGGCCTTCGGCGCCGGCTTCAGCTGCCACGGGGCCTTGCTGCGGGTGCAGCAGGGATGAGCCGCACGCTGACCCACGCGGTGGGCTTGAAGCTGCCCCGCGTCGTGCTGCCCGAGATGCTGGACGGACTGGCTGCCGAGGACCAGGCCGCCCAGCGCTCGCGCCGCGATCTGCAGCGTGTGCACCACGCCATGGGCACGCGCACCCTGCTGCTCGGCGCGCTGCGCGCACTGCCGCTGCTGCGCACCCGCAACGCGTCGGCGGCTCCGCTTCAGGTGCTGGAACTGGGTGCCGGCGACGGCAGCCTGATGCTGGGCGTCGCGCGCGCGCTGCAAGGCCAGTGGCCGGCGGTGGCCCTGACGCTGCTCGATCGCCTGCCGCTGCTGACGGCGGTCACCCAGGCCGCGTACGCCCGGGCAGGCTGGACCGCCACGGCCTTGGTCGATGACGCGCTCGACTGGGCAGCCAGGGCAGGTGCAGAGCCGCAATCCGAGCCGCAATTCGAGCCGCAATTCCAGCGCTGCTCCGAGCGGCACTCCGAACGTACAGCACCGCAGGCTGGCCAGCATTGGGACCTGATCGTCGCCAACCTGTTCCTGCACCACTTCAAGAGCGCTGAGCTCGCCACGCTGCTGGCGGCGGTGGCCAGCAGCAGCGATCACTTCGTCGCCTGCGAGCCGCGCCGCGCCTGGCTGGCCTGGGCAGGCAGCCACCTGGTCGGTGCACTGGGCGCCAACGCGGTGACGCGCGAAGACGCCGTGCTGAGCGTGCATGCCGGCTTTCGCGGCCAGGAACTGGCTGCGCACTGGCCCGCAGCCGCGCCCGGCTGGCATCTGTCCGAAACCGCCGGCGGTCTCTTCAGCCACTGCTTCGTGGCCTCGCGCGCCGCAGGCTCGACGCTGGGGGCTGGCTGATGCAGACCCGTTTCGACGCACTCATCATCGGCGCCGGCCCGGCGGGCAGCAGCGCCGCCATCCTGCTGGCCACGGCGGGCTGGTCGGTGGCCCTGATCGAGAAGCAGGGCTTCCCGCGCCGCAAGGTCTGTGGCGAATGCGTTGCTGCAAGCAATCTGCCGCTGCTGGACGCCTTGGGCATCGGCGGCGCTTTCGCAGGCCAGGCGGGGCCCGGGTTGAAGCGCGTGGCACTGATGCGGGGCACGCAGAGCGTCTGCGCCGATTTGCCACCCGCTGCCGACCACCACCACCCCTGGGGGCGGGCGCTGGGTCGCGAGCACCTCGACACGCTGCTGCTGGCCCGTGCGCGCGCCGTCGGCGCCACGGTGTTGCAACCTTGGGCGGTGCAAAATCTCAGCGGTGTCGCCGGAAATCACCACTGCACGGTACGCGAAGCGGCGGGTGGGCGGGTGAAGCTGTTGCAGGCACCGGTGGCGATCCTGGCCCATGGCTCGTGGGAGCACTTGCCCGCAGAACGTGCTGCGCAACGTCTGGCCCGCAATGGCAGTGACCTGCTCGCCTTCAAGGCCAATTTCTCCGGCGCCCGCCTGGCCGCCGGGCTGCTGCCGGTGCTCGCTTTCGATGGCGGCTATGGCGGCATGGTGCTGGCAGACGGTGATCTGTTGACATTGGCTTGCTGCATCCGTGCCGACCGTCTGGATGTCCTGCGACGGGCTGCGCCGGGCAGAGCCGCAGGCGAGGTCGTGCAAGACATGCTGATGCGCCAATGCACAGGTGTGGCCGAGGCCCTGGATGGCGCGACACGTGTCGACGCCTGGCTTGCATCCGGGCCCCTGCGCCCGGGTGTGAGACTTCGCGATGACGACGAGGTCTTCCGCGTCGGCAACGCCGCCGGCGAAGCCCATCCCATCATCGGAGAAGGCATCAGCATGGCCTTGCAGTCGGCCTGGCTGCTGTGCGCCCAGCTGGAAGCCGCGCGGCCAGGGCGCGACGCTGGCGCACGGGCCGCCTGGCAGCGCAGCGCGCGCCAGCATTACACGGCCGCCTGGCGGCGCCGCTTCGTACCCCGCCTGCGCTTGGCGGCCGGTTTTGCCCACCTGGCGATGCGGCCGGCCGGCGCGACAGCCTTGATGGCCACCTTGAAGCGCTTTCCGAATCTGCTGACCCGTGGCGCTGTCTGGAGCGGCAAGGTCAGCACCGTCGACGAGGGCGCCGTTGT
>Ga0105046_10009843_pt1 | contig 14914 bp, 9 predicted proteins | sample MAT03_FD_78385 | JGI IMG/M metagenome (GOLD analysis project Ga0105046, IMG submission 78385) | Freshwater microbial communities from Lake Fryxell liftoff mats and glacier meltwater in Antarctica - MAT-03 (megahit assembly) | ecosystem: Environmental > Aquatic > Freshwater > Ice > Liftoff... | reverse complement strand
AAATGTCTTTCTCTTTAAGAATAGGCCGATTAAGCGGCCATTCCATTGTGGAAAAGTATCTGCTTCTCCTGCTCAATAGAGTAAGAGCGACGTTACGGGATCACAATGGGGTGAACACCCCCCGTTTTCGCTTGTAGCTTGCTCCTTTTAACTTTCAACTCTCCGTCCCCCAGCTCCTCCCTTTCCCCTCCTTGGTGTCAGAACTTATGAGGCCATTCGCACTTGCACACACAAATCTGGATTTCTATCGGCATGTACGTCATAATCGGCATTGCAAAAAAGGAACTCGGAGTTAAAAAATCTCTCCACGGAATTCTCCAAAAGTCAGCATGTGTGTTTTCGTGTAAGTAACTCATTGTGGGCTGCTTACAAAAGTTTATTCACCAATGTGAGAAGACATGGATTGGAACCAGTTGCAATTCAGTTGCTTGTAACCAGCTAGTACTGATATATAGTCTTTATGCATGCATTATGTAAACCTAACCCACCAACAGCATACCTCTAAAATATCAAAAGTGAATTCTAGAAACTACCAAATAAATATTTTTCATTTCCTCTCTATTTTCACGGCGTTGATATTTGTTACATCGATCATTTACTCACAAGCAAAGACTTTCGTGATCGATTATACTGATCATCCACAGGAGAGCAATTTGCTCGCATTTGATTTTTCAATCGTGGGTTACGATGCTAAGATTAATATTGAGCGATTACATAAAAACAAGCGAGAAGTATACGGGTATATCAGTGTCGGTGAACTCGATCAGGATGCCTCATTCCGCAAGCAAGTGATCGCCAAAGGCGTCCCGCTGAAGGGCAAGAATCCTATTTGGAAAAGTGATCTCGTCGATGTGCGTTCCCCATTATGGAATGATTTTGTCGTGAATGTTCTCGCTAAGACCTTGGTGGAAAAGGGGTTTGATGGTTTTTTTCTGGATACAGTGGACACTGTTGATTCACTGGCGGCAAAAGATCCGGGGCAAACTCAGGCTTACCGGGGGGCCATGGCTGGCTTGATCAGCGGGCTGCGAAAGGCTTATCCGGATAAGAAAATCATTATCAACAGGGGATTTAGCGTCTATGAGTTAGTAAAAGGAGATATCGATGGTTTTTTGGTGGAATCCCTATTTGAAAGCTTTGATTTTACAAAGAAACAATACCGTTCTGTTGGAAAAAACGAAACAGAAGAGCTTCTCAAGTTGTTACGTCCCATCAGAGAGTCGGGTTGCCCAGTTTATATCACCGATTTTGTGAATCCGGAAGAACCGACTAAGGCGGAGCAAACCGCTGGAAAAATCGAGAATGAAGGTTTTTATCCGCTCATTTCAGATCCCTACTTTAACGGTTCCTTTTATGCACCCGTCTCCTTGTATCCGAATCGGATCAAAATCGTTTATGGTAAACCCGGTAATCTCTCAGAATCGGGGAGTTCATTCTGGCCTTATGATTCATGGGTAGGACATCGTATGCAATCGGTGTTAGAATGGTTGGGGTATGAATCTGATTTTGTAAATATAAATGATGCCCCCCCGGAGATCGGAGAGGAAGGTGTGGGGATTATTTTTGATGCTTACCTAACGATTCCCCAAGGAACCCAGATGAAGTGGGCACAATGGGCGGTGAAACAAAAAAATGCCGGGAAGAAGATTATTTTTCTCGGGACAATCCCATTTACCTCAAAGGAGTCGAGGGAGCTGGTATTCAGGGAGTTTGGGATCAAGGGACAGATCGAGCCTGCTGAGAAATTAAGTGTCTCAGGGGAAATCACTGTCAAAGATAACCAAAAAACCGGGTTGGAAGAGCCCGTCCGGTTTAGGAATTACCAGTATGAAGAATTCATCGCCCCCGAAAAAGCAGAGAAATGGATCAGCGTTAAATTCATGGATACCAATAAAGAATCGGGGGTTTACGACGCGGTATTTACGACGGATTGGGGTGGAGTGGGACTGGACCCTTATGTCCAGTTTCTGCGGCCGGACATGGTTTATCTGTGGCTAGTGGAGCCCTATACATTCCTGAAAGAAGCCTTGGGTTGGAAGAATGCCCCGGTCGCTGACTCAACGACACGGGAAGGATTACGTATTTTTTTCAGTCATATTGACGGGGATGGTTTTGCCAATAAATCGGAGATTGCACCCGATATGTATTCTTCTGAAGTGGTGGCAGAAAAGGTTCTGAAAAAATATCCACTACCCATCACTGTTTCCGTTATCGAAGCCGAGATGAGAGGACACCTGAAAGGCCAGACACCTCAAGATGCACTTCGTCTGGAGAAGATCGCCCGTGATATTTTCATGTTACCAAATATCCAAGCAGCTTCGCATACCTATTCCCATCCCTTTATTTGGATGGATAACGATAAAACCTCAACACTTTATCAAACGATCAATCTTGTTTTGGCCACCGAGTATGCAGAGAAAAAGATCAACTACCTCAAAGAAATCAACGGGTCGATCGATTATATACAAAAAGAACTGCTTCCTCCGGATAAAAAGGTGGAGATATTCCTCTGGTCGGGCAATTGCCGTCCAGGGCCTGAGGCACTCAAGATCGTGAATGCCCTAGGCATGGAAAATATGAATGGGGGGGATACCATGATCAGCCGCCGCCGCCCATCGCTGACCGCTATTGCACCCCGTACCGCCTTCTGGGATGGTGAAATGCAGATTCATGCCGCTGTGCAGAATGAGGTTGTCTTTACAAAAGGTTTTGAAGGCCCCCGTTACGGAGGGTATAAGAATGTCATTGATACATTTAAAATGACGGAGTCGCCCAAACGTATCAAGCCGGTGAATATCTATTACCATTTCTTTTCTGCGGACAGGGGAGAAGGGTTAAAGGCACTGGAAATTGTTCATGATTGGGCCATGAGTCAGCCGCTTCATGCGATTACCGCCAGGGAATATGCTCAAATTGTGCGGGATATTCGAGACACAAGGGTTTATCAAGCCGGGAAAGACCGCTGGTTATTGATCAATCACGGAATCGCCCGAACTTTCCGGATGGATGCCGATGGAAAAGTCCCTGACATGGCACAGTCCAAAGGGATACGTGGCTATAATCAAGAGGGAGATTTTATCTATATCAGCACGGATGGCCTCGATGTATCAAAATTAGTGATGACGGACAAACCCGGCGCGGGACTTTACATGATGAGCTGTTCTGGCCCCGTGAAATTCAGCCTGCGGGACAGGTCAAAAGCCGTGTTTACCGTAAAGGATTATCGGCCAGTGAAAATCATTTTTGGCGGAGTCTCTCCTAAACAGAATGTCTCTTGCACAGTCAATGGTAAGAAAATCCGGATTCAAACTGATGGACGAGGAAGATTGACTTTGGATTTACCCGCGGAAGCCACCGTGACTTTGGAGATTCCTGCTCCATGAAAGTCGTCATGACCAAAGTAACTGTGCCTGTAGTCTCGATCCTGATCTTTTTCGGACTGGTCTTAGGTATGGTTTTGTGGGTGCTCCCGGACCGGGATAATCTTCTGATGAGAATGCTCGCTGATGAGAATCTAGACCGTGCGGAAGAGCTTCTGGCTGCGACACCTCAGGATAAAATCTCTCAAAAAAAAGAGTTTTATATTCTCGCTGAAAACAAAGTCAAACGGGGCAGGGAAAGTGAAAAGAATATTTCCGGGTTATTATCCCCCGAGCAATCTTCGACTTTGATGGAAAAAAACTGGAAGGACTATCAAGACCTCGAAGAACAGAAAGGTTTCCTCAATGAGATGGTGATCGTCTTGGCGAAATCTGTATGGACGGCATCCGCTAAAAATTGGTTGGATCGGATCAGAGGAGAGGTTTCTGCCGAAGATTTTGTGAAACTCATGCAGGAGATGAAGGAAAAAGCATTAAAGTTTAAAAATCCGGCAATGGCAGCACAATCTAAAAGGGATTTAATCACGAGCGGAGTCTCCGGACCCTTCCGGCATTTACAAGAAGCTGTCTCCTATTGGCGACAGGCTTCCCTGCCGGAAGAGGCTTTGAAGGATCTCGACCATTACGAGATAAAAGGTGATTTGGAAGATGATACTTGGTTGTGGGAATTCCTTCAATTAAAAGTCGTTGTTTTGCGGGGAATGAATAGAAATGATTTAGCTTTGGCCCTTTATCAGAATCATCAAAGTCTCTTTGAGCGCAAGCAAGGCCAAGAGCAGGCCCTGCAATTTGCCGCATTGATGGCGGAACAAGCGGGTAACCAGCAAGAGTCTCTCCAGTATATCAATCAGATTCTTGAAGGGAATCCCCAAAATCAGGCGGCATTGGAGAAGGCAGGACGTTTGGCGTCCGGGCTTAAAGAATTCGATCGTGCAATTAATTACTACAACAGACTCATCAAGCTTTCTGGAGGTGATAACGATAAAAGACATTTTTTAGCGCAAATCGAGGAATGGAAAGGCTCCCCCGTCCAAGCTTTTGACCAATACAAAGTAAACGCGATGGAAGGAGACCTCCGTGCCATTGAAAGAATGCTAGCACTCAACCCTGGTCTTTACCGGAGTGACGAATTGATTGATGCCTTAAAGGTATTTCTTTCTATCAAGGATAATAGTGAATACAGCCTCATTCTTGCCGATATGCTCACACAAAGGGGTGATTATGATGAGGCCAAAGAGTACTATCGTGCGCGACTGGAAAAATATCCCGATGATGCGGCCACACTTTTGAATTTGGCCCGGAACGAAGCCGTGCAGGATCGTTTTGAAGAGGCCTTATCGATTTATCAAAAACTATTTGCCTTGGGTAAAGGGGGGGAGGAACCAGTTAAAAAAATGATCGATCTGGAGATTAAACTCGGGAAATATAATGATGCTTTTGAGTTAGCCAGGCAATTTGCTCCACTATCGAAGGATGAAGAGATGATTCGCCAATATTTGAATCTCGCTGATATCATGGGAGAATTAGAAGACCAAATGATCGCTTATCAAATCCTCGTTGATACAGAGGGTCTCGCCGAGACCGAAGATTACATATCCTATGCCTATTTATGTCATCTACTCGGGAAGGAAGATCAAAAACGGCAGATTCTCAAGATGGGTGCTGAAAAACGAAAAGATGGAGAGCATCTGAGATATCTTTATGCCATCGCAGAAGGGGACAAGGGAAATTACGCCAGTGCTCTAGAAATCATGCGTTCTTTGATTTTAGAAATAAATAATCAGACAATCCGGATATACTTTCTTCAATTACTGATCATGAATAGTCACACCTCTGAAGCTCTTGACTATGTGGAGAAAAACTTTTCCCAAATTGATTATCAGAGTAGTGTCGAACTGACTAAAACGGTGGCCCAGATCTATGAAATGGCGGGCGAATACTCCAAGTCACTCCCGTTCTATGCATCTATTTATCAGCAGACACCGCAGGATACTGCCAGTCTGGTTGATTATGCGCGAATACTCCACCGAATGGGGCGCAGATCCGAGTCGGAAAAGCTGATCAAGAGCCTTAAACTTAAAGATAATCCTCAAACCATCAAAATCGTCGCGGCGTGTTATCTCGATCTGGAACTGTATGAGGAAGCCGCGAAACTCCTGGAACAATACAAGAAACTGGTTCCCAATACCGATATGCAGGTACTTCGTTGGCTCGGAGACGCACGTCTTTCCAGTGGAGATCCTCGAAAGGCAAAACGAAGTTACAAGCAGGCTTTACAAAAAATGACGCGTGAACTGCAGGTGATCAAATGAGATTAATCCGAAAGCTGTTTGTTTTGATCATGCTGTTGTCCGGATCGGGCAATTTATTGCAGGCGCAGTGGGATCAGCAGGATATTCCTGCACCGATCAAAGAAGATAAAATAGCTGATGATCAGCTCGTCATATCAGCCATTCCAGACATGGATCTAGAGACACGCAAAAATCTTTTGTATTTATATGCTCGGCTGAATAAACCAAAAGTCGCTGAGGCTCTGGCTAAAATGGTCTGGCAAGAGCTACCTTCAGACCGCGAAACCCTTTTGGTCATGGGAAGCATGTATCTAGAAAGGAAGGATGCCTCCCAAACCCTCCAAATCGGCAGAAGAGTTTTAAAGTATTATCCGGAAGACGATCAAGGGTGGTATTTTATCGCATCGGCCTTTGAATTAATGAACCAATACCGTGAGGCAGAGTCGATCTTCCGCAAATTGCGCGAGAAACAATTCAAATATAAGCCCTTTCCCTACGATATTGATCTGGGGAATTCGGCATTAAATGCTGGGAATTGGAATGAAGCCATGAGGGCCTATCAAAGAATCCTCAGTGACGAAAAGTCCAGTCCGGTGCTCAAAGAACAAGCAAGAATTGTGCTCGATGGTATTTACCGCAAGCACCTGCCCCAGATGAAAATAAAAAGTGACTGGATCAGCCTGGATACAGGAACCATATGGAAAAATAGTTTTGACTATGATTTTGCTGTGAATGAAAGAAACCGCCTCTATTTGAGCGTGATCAATCACAATATCAGACAGGAAGACACCGAGTTCACTCTAGAAGGGCAAAGGTCATTGATAGAAGGAATGGTCAAGGTTCGCACTTTCTGGCCTTCTCAATGGTATTCGGAAATAGGAGTGGGAGGCTTTGACGGCGGCTGTATCGCCAGCGGTGCCATGTGGTATCAGTTTGAGCCGGAATGTAAGGCGGGGTTATCCCTAGAATATCGTGCTCAGGTCCAAGACAGCCTTTTGCTTGAACTCATTGATGGACGCCAGTCCCGGGTGAGCGTGCCTGTCGAGTGGTTATTATTACCTGACACCCGCTTTAGCGGGGATGTCTTTGCCAGGCGCGTGGAGGCTCAAAATGAATTCGTCGGAAATGGTTATGGGATTAATGCCAGCATCCAGCAAACAATTTTGAAGAATCCCTTTCAGTTGGACCTAACCTACATGGGACACTACGAACGATTCGATAACGCTGATAACCCAGCGGTCAACACATTGACATCACCTTATCTAAAAGTGCCTTTGGGCAGTCTTCCTTCAAACTCAGACGTTCAACTCATTAATGAATTGATCAACCGACATGATATGATGTTGTCGATGAAAGGGGATATTACCAAACAATTCAAGTACGATACCGGGGTGACAGGCGGATATGTTTTCTCTGAATTAAGTCCTGATTACGGTTTTTATCTTGAATTTAGTTATTATTTCACTAAAAGTATCGCCTTCAGTGTCCGGGGCGGTTACGATAGTTTGGGTAGCCAAAGTAGCGATTCGGCTACCACCTACGTAAACACGTCGTTTTTTGTGTGGTTTTAATTTTAATAAGGTATCAGTAATGAATCATCGCGCTCTCTCACTTTGTCTGGCAGGTTTTCTCATTCTTTTGGGCGGGTGCGCCTCCACATTGAGCACCAGCAAGAAAACATCTCCTATTCAAGGTGCTATTTTATTGGCTCCTTATGTAAACTCCACTGATGATGAGCATGCGGGCACAGCTTTGACAGAGATTACTGGGACTACACTCATGCAAAATGGTTATGATGTTTATAATGTTGATCAAAATAAGATCGCAGAAGATGATACCCTCCCTGATTTAAAGCAACAAGCTTCCGAAAAAAACGCCACTTATATTGTGCGTGGAGTCGTATATGAGTACCGTTATAAAACTGACCTAGACGGCGATCCTGCGGTAGGGATCACTCTGAGGGTCGAGCATGCTCAAACGGGAAAACTGGTCTGGCAGGGGAGTTCTTCTCAAGTGGGGATTGGGTTCTCCTCCCTGAGCTCTGCAGCTCAAGAAGCTGTTTCTGATCTGGTCAAAAAGTTAAGCCACGCCTCTAGCAAGTCAAAATAAGGTTCTCACTCATGCTCTCGTCGTTATCAGAATACCTCAAACGGCGTTACTTACGTCCACCGCCTGAGGGATGGAAGGGGCCTGTCTTTGATTTTATATCGTTGTTTGTCTTGATCGGCGGACTGAACTTTATCGTTGACCGTTATTCCTTTGGTTGGCTTTCCGTCCAGCCTAGTCCTTTCATTTTAATTCCGGTATTTATCGGATTCCGGTATGGCGTGATCAGTGGATTGGGCTCATCAATACTCACTATTTCGACAATTATGGTGATCCAGTGCCATTATCAAGAAACGGGGATATCTTCTTTCTTATCCACCCATTTATACACGATTATCATGTTTCTTTTACTGGGTGGATTCTGTGGGGAACTCCACAGATATTTTGCGAAGGCTGCTCAAAGGGAAAAATTCTTGAGGGCAGAAAGCTTAGAGCGTTTAAGGTTTCTGGATGAGGAGAACTATCTACTCAGGGAATGCAAAGACGAGCTTGAATGTAGTCTGGCTGTCGCATACGCCGAGACATCAACTTTGGATATGGAAATCAGAAATCTCTATCAATCAATGGGGGATGATTATTTTGATGGATTATTGGATATCTTCTTCCGTAAATTTCATACAAGTGCCGCCGCGGTATATTTAATCAATGATCAAGGCGTTTTTTGCCGCAAATCGATGATTGGACATGAAAAAACTTTCCCCTCAAAACTCTTTTCCCAAGAAAGCGGGCTTTTACGCAAAATATTGGAAACAGGAAAGACGGTTACTCTTCCTCAATATTGGTCTCCGGATTATTCGCAGCTTGATGATTTTCTCCTCGGGTTGCCTTTTATCGGAGAATCGGGAAATGTCAGTGGTGTCGTGCTGATTCACACTATGCCGTTTGAACTCATGGACCGGCGAACCATTAGTTCCATCGATCTAATGTGTCGCTGGATCAGCCATCTGATTAATATCAGAGAATCCAATGGCCATTTCCGTCCGGCAGGAAGTAGCGGGATCCAGAAAGTATTCCCGCGAGAACAATTTACGACTTCCCTACAACTAGCCCGGGATACCTTTGAACAGTTCGAATTGCCTTCTTCTTTTTTGCTGATATTCACTGATGGAGTAGCGTCTTCCCAGTTAGGAGTGGAAAATATCATCCTCGCTAATGTGCGGACAACGGACACCGCTATTCATCTCCAATCAGATAGTCCCCATCTATTGGTCTTTATGCCTCTAACCGGGGCGCGAGGGGCGGAGTTAGCCCGCGAGAGGGTCCTTGGTTATTGCGTTAAAAAAGAATCGGTAATCACAGGAAAATTTCACGCCGAAATTTTTGTCATAGATCGTAACGGGCTAGCTCAATCTACATTTGATGGAATACAGAATGCATTAAGGATTCCGCTATGAGCCTATTTTTTCTGATTCTTTGGATTGTCATATTTTTTCTGGATTTTAACGCACTGTGTCTGTTTTTGGTGGGGAATACAACTGCCGCGCTTTTGATCCACCTTTTTGCCTCCGTGATGCTGGTGGGGATGATTATTTCTCAACAGAAAGCATTACTTACCGAAATCGGATACTCATGGCTTTTGATCGTTTTCCTTATTTTTCTACCTTTCCCTTTTATCGGGTCTGTCATGGCCTTTTTTATGGTTTATTTTTCAACGGCACTAAGTAAGGTTAAAATGCCTGCAGTGGATTATTTTATTTGGGAGGAGGATTCCCGTGGAAATGAAGTTTACCGTCCCGACAAAAATCTCAATAAGCCGATTATCGCCCTTTTGTCGGAACGTGATCCCCAGATCAGGCTCAAAGCAGTATTATCCCTGAGGGATATAGAACATCCAAGAACGATTCGTATTTTAAAGAGAGTGATCAGGGATAGCGACGATTATGTCCGTTCTTATGCGCAAAACCATCTCCAGAATATCATCTCCGACATCGATAAAAAAATCCTGCAGCACAAGAAATATTTAGAGGGGCACCCTTCTAATCCACAGGCCAACCTGGCTTTGGCGGAACAGTATTACAAGCTGGTTTATCTGGGGCTTGTCGAATATGAGAGTTTTAAAGAGATCTTGGAAAATTCTTTAACCTGCCTTGATTCCCTGAAATCGGATGATCCTTCTCTTCTGAGCGCTTGTGAGCTAATGAAATTAAAATGTTTTCTTAAAATGGAGATGCCACAAAAGGCTGAAATTTGTTTGGAAAAGTTACGAAAAATGGGGTTCCCACAACGTTATCTTTTTACTTATTCTTTGGGAATTGATTATTTGAACCGGGAATGGCCCGGTTTTTTCAAGAAGCTCAAATCAATTCCTTATGGTGTTATTCCTTCCCATCTCCAAGCCGTTGTCTGGGGCTGGAGGGACTTGGTTTTAAACAAGTAATTTTATGCTCAAGAGTCCACATGCCGATATATGCCTTGTTTTAGAAGGGACATATCCCTATGTCCGAGGTGGCGTGAGCTCCTGGGTACATCAAATACTCGAAGAGTTCCAAGAGTTCACATTCACTATTTTTTTTATCGGAGGCGACCGGAAGGCTACAGAGGTAATGCGATATGAGGTGCCTAAGAATGTTCTGGGGGTACACGAGTTTTTTCTTTTTGAGGAAGGAGATCAGGGGCAACTGAAAACGGGTAAAAAATTGCCCACGGCGTTAAAAAGTGAATTTCACCAGTTACTCCGGGAACTCCGGGATTGTGCCACGATTGACGAGTGTGCCTGTTTTTTTCTGAAATTTGCCCGGTGGATGGATGAAAAAAATGACCCGTTTGATTTGGAATGGCTGCTTTCCGATCCCATGGTGTGGAAAGCAATGGTTGAAAAGTATGATGACTTTTGTCCTTACGGTTCCTTTATTGATTACTTTTGGACTTTCAGGTTTATTTTGATTCCCCTTTGGAAAATCCTCAAGGCACGTCATTTGATTCCTGTTGCAGGGGTCTATCATAGTGCCTGCACGGGGTATGCAGGAGTATTGGCCGCATTATCGGCGAAAAGATATTCCAGACCTTATATCCTGACGGAACATGGTATCTATACCAAAGAGAGGATTATTGAGATTATTGATGCTCCTTGGATTTATGAGTCCCCTAAAAGATATTTTAATATCCACAGCCAGAGCCGTTTTCTCAAAGAAATGTGGATTGATTTTTTCAAGATCCTCGGGGCCGTTTCTTATCAAGGTGCCAATGAGATCATCTCACTTTCTGAAGGAAGTCATATCGCCCAGCAAAGCTTCGGAGCACCAAAGGAAAAGTTAAAAATAATTCCCAACGGAATTAACCTCGAAAAATTTGAAGCAGCGAGGATACAACGTCAAAAAAGAAGGTTTGAGAACAGGGGAGAAGGGCCTGTGGTTAGCTTTATCGGACGAATTGTTTCGATCAAAGATATCAAAACACTGATTCGGGCTGCTTATCTTGTGAATCAAAAAATCTCGGATGTCACATTCCAGCTTTTTGGGCCAACTGAAGAAGAACCGGAATACTTTCATCAATGTGTGGAGTTGGCGAAAATGACAGGGCTCGAAAACGTTATTCATTTCAGGGGAATGACACCGATAGCAGAGGCATTATCTCAGTCGGATATTATGGTAATGACCAGTATCAGTGAGGGGTTACCCCTGGTGATCCTCGAGGCTTTCGCCTGTGAGGTGCCGGTAGTGGCGACGGATGTGGGTGCGAGTAGGGAGTTGATTTTAGGCAATAGTCCCGAGAATAAGGAACTAGGATCGGCAGGCTTTTTAACAGGAATATCCTCGCCTATCGAAACCGCACAAGCTCTGATCAATTTGCTCCGTTCCCGTTCCCTCCAAGAAAGAATGGGGGATTCAGGCCGCAAACGGGTAGAAGCGTATTATCAGGAAAAACTAATTATGGATCAGTATCGGCACCTTTATAGGGGTTGCCTTGAGAGTCAGATCAAAGAGATCAATCCGAAGGAAATGAAGGAGCAAAGTTGATTTATGGCTGGAATAGGATTCCGTTTGCGCAAAATCATGAAGGCCGGAACATTTTCTGCCGTGACACGGGCTTATCTTTATGCCGCTCTCATTAGTAGCGGTCCCTTGGTCATGGCGATCATATGTCTTTCTGCCTTGGCGGCGATCTTGTCTTTGCTTGGAGGCCTTGAAAAGTTCAAGGTGATTTATGCGACCACCACTTATATTTACGCATTCAGCCTGATTATCACCTCTCCTTTTCAGCTCATTCTTTCTCGTTTTTTTGCGGATTGCGACTTTGAGAAAAATAGGCGTAAGTCACTCCGTTTTTTCACGACGTCCTTGGCGTGCGTAGGATGTGCGGCACTTTTTTTAGCGTCATGGTTCTTCTTTTCCCTGCCCGAAGGTATTTCACTGATCTATCGCATGTCCGCGATTTTCTTCTTTGTCACACTCTGTTGGGTCTGGTTAATGACCGCTCTGGTCACAGCATTAAAACATTATAATCAGGTTTTGTTCGCTTTTGCATCTGGATACTTGACCACACTACTATTAAGTTTTCTGTTTGTTACACTGTACGGCAAAGATTGGTCTCTTGCGGGGTTTGCTATTGGCCATGCCGTTCTCTTCCTCCTGCTATTGAGGATTTTCTTTTGCGAAGTAGATAGCAGAGGAGATTCCTCTTCACAGGGGGAGAAATACTCCTATCGGAAGATTTTTTGGAAGTATATTGACTTGGGTCTTTCAGGGTTATTCTATAGTATCGGGATATGGTCTGATAAGATTGTTTTCTGGTTTTTGTCACCCGACAGGGAGTTAGTCGGTCAAACATTCTGGGTTATGCCTTTGTATGATCAGGCTGTCTTTTATGGGTTCCTGAGTATTATTCCGGGCATGGCCATTTTCCTGCTTCGGACTGAAACGGAGTTTGCCCAACATTATGAGGAATATTTCCGGAGTTTGATCGGAAGGAAAACTCTCACGGAGATTATTAAGATCAAATCACGCCTTATTGACTCGATGAATAGAGAAATATTTGTCTTGGTGAAGATTCAAGGTGTTTTTAGCCTGATTCTCTGCTTGCTTGCCCCCTCCTTGACTACCGTTTTAGGTTTAGGGGCACTCCAGACGGGAATCTTCCAAGTGGTCATCTTGGGATCATTACTCTTGATGCTCTTGTTGGTATTTTTGACAGTCTTATTCTACCTTGATAAAAGGAGGGATGCCATGGTTTGTTGTCTGATTCTTTTTTTAGTAAACTCATCCGTTTCATGGGGGACACTCTATATGGGAGAGGCTTGGTATGGTTTAGGCTTTGTTCTAGCGACTTTTTCAGCGGCTACCTATGCAGCCATCAAGGTGAATGTCCATCTTCAGAATATGGAATATGACACTTTTGTAAAACAGCCGCTGGTGTGAGGGAGGGGGGAGGCTACCGTTTTGAAAATTACCTTTTGTTTTGATAAAATCAGTTGTTTGATCACATTTTCATTGTTAACTTTTTTAGAGGAAAAATGACTTTTTACAGTATGACTAAGACAATCAAAAAAACACGCATTTTGGTTATTGAGGATGATAAAATCACTCGCAAATCTTTGACTATTAATATGCGCCGGGAAGGTTATGAGGTCATCGAGGCTTCGGACGCAATAAAAGGTATTGAGTTATTTATCACAGAAAAACCCGATATTGTCCTTTTGGATGCGATGATGCCTGTCATGGATGGATTCGAGTGCTGTGAAAAACTCCGTGAAATCTCAGGGGAAGAAACAACTAGAATCTTGATGATTACCAGCCTAGATGATACTGGCTCTGTGGATCGGGCTTTTGAAGTCGGGGCGGCAGATTACATTAAAAAACCTATTCATTGGCCGGTATTAAAACAAAGAATCAGACGTATCATAGAGCAATACCACCTTTATCAAGAATTGGCCAGAGCGAATCAAAAGCTCCTGAAGCTAGCCATGTTCGATGAGTTGACTCAGGTGGCAAATCGCAGGCATTTTGATGAGTGCTTGTCATGGGAGTGGGCGAGAATGACGATGAACCAGAGGCCGGTTTCACTGATCTTCTGTGATGTGGATTGTTTTAAGCTCTATAATGACACTTACGGACATCCGACGGGTGATGCTTGTTTAACCATGGTGGCAAAAACAATTGTTTCCAATGTCCGTATGCCAGGGGATGTGGTCGCACGTTACGGAGGGGAAGAGTTTGCGGTTATTTTGCCTGATACACCACATGAAATAGCCTTGGATATCGCTGAAAGAATCCGTCAGGCTGTCGAGCAGTTACGGATTCCCCACATACGTTCAATGATCAAGAAATCAGTAACAATCAGTCTAGGGATTGCGTGTACGATCCCCGATGACGGAGAGGATCCCGTTGCACTGATCAATAAAGCCGACAGGGCTCTTTACGATGCAAAAATCAAAGGCCGGAATCGGGTGTCTGGATAACTGAAAAATAAAGCAATATAAGTCACTCATGATGTGTGAAATACACCAGAAAAAAGGTGTGACGCACTTGAAAAGTCGTCATGCTTTTTTGCATGAATTCTGGACGATTTGTATTGACGCAACTTCTCGATCATATCCACCAGAGAAACGCTGGACCGCCTTGCGGATCATTACAACGCCGACTCTAGAGTCCGACATTTTGGCTGCCGCCAGAAATTCATGGCGATGGCTTTTGCCCAGCTCACATGGAGAGAAGGACTCAGAGACATCGCCGACTACCTCAACGCACGACCACCCACCCGATATCATCTGGGTTTCCAGAGCAATTTGCGTCGTCCCTCCCCTCTTTTAACTTGCTCTTTTCAACTTTCAACTCTCCTTCCCCCATCTCCTACCCAATAATGACGTAAAAAACGGAGGCTGGATGAAATTGAGGAAATGAAAATGCCCATAGGGCTAATCACTCACACCGAGACTCGAATCAAAAAAGTCGCGGTGAGAGAGGCATTGCCATGGAAAATGCCTGTGACAAATGAGGCGGTGTGGGGGGGATGAATGCCCTCTGGGCGGGTCATGAACCTTTTCCGGTACCCTCTCAGGGTCGAATCAAAAATGAAAAATGGCGGTGAGAGAGGGATTCGAACCCTCGGTACCTTTTACGGTACGGCGGTTTAGCAAACCGCTGCTTTCGGCCACTCAGCCATCTCACCATGATTAACCGGTTTTTTTGGATAAACTTATTT
>Ga0105046_10009841_pt1 | contig 14916 bp, 14 predicted proteins | sample MAT03_FD_78385 | JGI IMG/M metagenome (GOLD analysis project Ga0105046, IMG submission 78385) | Freshwater microbial communities from Lake Fryxell liftoff mats and glacier meltwater in Antarctica - MAT-03 (megahit assembly) | ecosystem: Environmental > Aquatic > Freshwater > Ice > Liftoff... | reverse complement strand
TAAAAGAAACAATGAATAAAGCACTTTATGATAAAGTGTATGCGGTTGCAAAATCCGGCACCCCTAACAAAAATGATCGAAAGGTTATGTTTGGTGCAATTAAAGAAGTATACATTGCTTCTCTTGATGCCGATTATGCCAAACAGCAGGCAAGTCTGATTTCAACGTATTATCATGACATCGAAAAAGATGCTATGCGTAACGCGGTTATGGATGAGCGAATCCGGTTGGATGGACGCAAAACAGATGAAATCAGACCCATATGGTCAGAGGTAGATTATCTCCCATCTGCCCATGGTTCCGCGGTTTTCTCACGAGGCGAAACGCAATCTTTAACCACAGTTACTCTGGGAACCAAGTTGGACGAGCAAATGATTGATTCAGCTATGCGTTCTGGTTACAACAAATTTATGCTTCATTACAATTTCCCTGGTTTTTCAACCGGCGAAGTGAAGCCAAACCGTGGTGTTGGACGAAGAGAAGTAGGCCATGGAAATCTTGCATTAAGAGGCTTGAAGAAAGTTCTTCCGAAACAAGATGAAAATCCATATACCATTCGGGTAGTTTCTGATATTCTTGAGTCAAATGGATCGTCTTCGATGGCAACCGTTTGCGCAGGAAGCCTTGCTTTAATGGATGCCGGACTTAAAATCTCCGGTCCTGTTTCAGGCATTGCAATGGGATTAATCACGGATACTAAAACAGGTCGTTATGCCGTTCTTTCTGATATCCTGGGAGATGAAGATCATCTTGGTGATATGGATTTTAAAGTTACAGGCACTGCCAAAGGTATTACCGCTACTCAGATGGATCTTAAGGTAGACGGTCTTAAATACGAAATTGTAAAAGAAGCACTTGAACAAGCCAAGCGTGGCCGTCTACATATCTTAGGTGAAATGGCCAAAACTTTGGCTGAACCAAAACCCGATCTTAAGCCATCGGCTCCACGGGTTGTTGCTTTAAAGATTGAGCGGGAAATGATTGGAGCGGTTATCGGACCTGGAGGAAAAGTTGTTCAGGAAATTCAAAGACAAACTGGCGCAACTATCAATATTGAAGAAACGCCGGAAGGTGGATTGGTGTCAATATTTGCAGTGAACAAGGATGTTTTGGATGCTGCGGTGAAATGGGTAAGCGGAATTGTTGCTGTTCCAACCGTTGGAGATGTTTATGATGGAAAAGTAAAATCCATTCAGCCATTCGGTGCTTTTGTAGAATTCATGCCAGGCAAAGAAGGCTTACTTCACATTTCTGAGATTAAGTGGGAAAGACTTCCGGACATGGAAGGAGTTCTTGAAATCGGAGAAGAAGTGAAAATAAAGCTGATTGAAGTGGACAAGAAAAGTGGCAAATACAGACTTTCGAGAAAGGTGCTTTTGCCAAGACCCGGACAGGAAGTGGCTCAGGCATAAAATAAAAAACCCATCCCCAAACGGATGGGTTTTTTATTGATGTACAATTTGATTGTTTTACTTCGCCTTCTTAATTAAATGATGCCCGATTCATTTCCTGAAATCTGCTTTGCTCAGAAACCGATTGATAAACGAGATCGGATTTTTATTTTGGGAAGCAATGTGCCTGTGAGCCCGCATGAGGATGTGTATATCCGGATTCGCAGAAAAGAAGGCCACCTGCTAACTGACGGACAGGTGATTGCTTTGCCGGAGAAAGCACCGGATCCATCGTTTATGAAACTTTGGAAAATGAGGAAAGAAAGTTCTGAAACTGTGATTAAAAATCTGAGAGCTAAGAATAAAAAGCTCACTATTCTTGAACTGGGTTGCGGAAATGGTTGGTTCAGCCATGCCCTTTCTCAGATTCCAGACTCTGAAGTGCTGGGAATGGATCTGAATTTTACGGAACTGAACCAGGCGTCACGCTTATTTTCAAACAAAAATCTGAATTTTGCTTTCGGAGACATCGAAAAAGACATTCTGGTTTCTGAATCATTCGACATCATTACTCTGAATGCATCCATCCAATACTTCCAATCGGCTCCGAATCTCTTGAACACATTGGTGCCATTGTTAAAGATTCAAGGTGAAATTCATATTCTGGATAGCCCATTTCACAAATCTGTGGCTGACCAAAAGGAAGCCAGAGAAAGAAGTCGTATTTATTTTGAAAAAATGGGGGAATCTGAAATGATGAATCATTTTCACCATCTGTTGTGGTCAGAAATTGAAACTCATAATCCGGAAATTCACTTTTTTAACCGCAGCCGACTCAAAAAGATTTTACGGATTCCTCAAAATCCTATGCCCTGGATCATCATCAGAAGCTAAAACCCGAAGAATTTCTTCTTATAATAGTATGGACTTCATCGCTGTTCCAATCAAACCCTTCCTGTTTCACTAGTAAAATCTTGCGGTCAGGTCCAAGTAAATAGGTGGTTGGGTAAACATGAATTCCCATTTGTCTCATGTTTTTATCCGACTTATACACCGGTAGTTTTTCCGCGTTATGAAGAGGATCCAAATTTTGAGTAATTTTTCTGAATTTCTGGATTTTATCCCAAGGCTCATCACTAATAAGGATAATCTTCAGGTGTTTTTCACCGTTCGAAAAAGCCTGTAAAATTGCCATTGAAGGAATTTCGGTGATGCAATCTCTGCACCAACTTTGCACATAACTGACTAAAATAAAGTTTGCCTTCTCCTTCTTAATATCAAATACCTCCCCATTTTCATTCGTGAGAATGGTTTGAGCAAGAGGCAAATCAGGTGCATGCAGAAATCTGAAATACAGCTTCCAACCCAGAAACGCCACAGCGATTAAAGGAAGAATCCATTTAATAGAAACTTTCATTTACGTAATAACCGGCTCATTTTCGGGTATTGACATTTTAAACGGATTGCGCTTTCTCCAGCCTTCACTTTCTTTACTTCGGTAGGAGCTGGAAAAATAACGAAATGCCAGAGCGGGAATCCCTCGTTTAATCTTATAGAAATGATTCCCTGAAACCGGAACTGCACCGGCACTCGCTTTGGCATCGTAACCTGTACGACCAAGCATGAGACAAACGGCATTATTTTTTATTGCTTCCTGGATACCATCAAAAATAATATTGAAATACAAGGCGAATTTCTCATTCATCTCATACTCAAATCCTATATAGTGTATTTCCAGTTTGTTTCCCGGATGCGTAAATAAACTCGAAAATGCGATCATCTTGCGATCCAAAAACCAGGCTTTAACCATGAAGTTTTCACCCAAAGCCTTTTTCATCAGATAAAAATATTGCGCATTTAAGGCTCCCAACCTGAATGTTTGCTTCGACCGGACATTCTGATACAATCTTTCAATATCCGTGGAGAATTCTTGAATCTCATTCAGACTCAAAAAGCGTACTTCCAATGTCTCCTTCGCTGTTAGAATTTTAGAAGCCCTTTGACGGTACTTTTTGCTGAGAGAATCAACATAGTAATCTAAATTCTGCCAATCGGATCTGATCGGGATTTCCATCAGAACATCCCTTTCAAATGGTTGGAAATTGGTCTCCTTTGCTTCAGCCAGATTAAGTTGCGAACCGGAATCTTTAACCAGAATCCCTGAAACTTTTACCGAACAGCGTCTTTGAAAGTGATGAAGAATCTGAAATAACAGACTCTCGTCCTCCCCTTCTTTAAAATAAAACCCGGGCTCTTGCAGGTGAAAAAGATTTCCACATATCAATAATCCTGTTTCTTGCCTCAAAATAAAATTCCGGACAAGTTGAATACTGGTCTGATCTAAAAGCTCGGCACTATAGTGGCCTGAATGAAACCTAAAAAGTTGGCAATACAACAAACCAATGCAGTTTCCATTTCTGAATACCTCCATGTACACAAAGGAGACATCCTCCAGATTGCTCTGCTGCATAACCGAAAGTCGTGTGCTTTTAAGAAAATGACCATCAGGAAGAAATTCGTCCCAGTGTGCGTGTATTGTTGAGAGGCCCGTATAAACCTTATAAGAAATGTTTTTATCAAGAATCTGGCAGATCCGCATGGTGATTTATTCAGGAACGTAAAGTGGTGTAATTTTTAGTATGTGGTACATTTACGTTCTATACTCTTTACAAATGAAATGCCAGAAATTTGTTTTGAAAAACGATAGGACGGCTCAAAAAAACAAAAGTGAATAAACTAAATGATATCCTGTTCACAACAAATTTTTCAAATCGGCAAGCGTATGAGCATGTTTTGTATCGGTATTCTCTTTGAAACTGGAGATAAAAGGATTTTGCAAAAGAATACCTGATTTATGTCTGAGAGAAGGTTGAATCCCTTCAAAACTTATCTCAAAAACAAGTTCCGGTTTCACCGTCCTGACTGGTCCGAATTTCTCCAACGTGTTGTTTTTTATGAAAGCATTTACTTTAAAGGCAATAGCCTCATCCTGAAGTGAATTTACTTTGGCAACCGGCACCAGATTTTCTCCGGACCAAACGGCGATTGTGTAAACATCGGTCAAATCAGTTCCTACTAAACCGGATTTTTGATAGTACAACAAAACACCATCGATCTTAAGGAGTTTCTGCTTCCAAAACCAAAAGTCTTCTGTGGTCTGCCCTTCAGCATACTTTGAAGAAATTTTCTTGAGATCCAAGCCTTGCACTTTCAATTTCCCGGAATCGGAACGAACCAATTCCAGATCTGACCAGGAAGAAAAAGGAATGGAATCTGAAAATATAAAAGAAGAGTTTTGAGAAATTTCAAGAATGCATTTCAATTGGTTTTGCCGGATCCGATACGGTTCATTTCTGTAATCGGTATTTTCAAACTCAAGAAGATCGTTGGCAATAAAAACCGCAGAAGCTTCATCAAGCTGCTTTTTTTGGGGACTTTTTCGGGAAATCCGATTTTGAACTGCCTGTTGAGTAAGAATGTTTTTTTTATGAAACAAGAGAACATCGCCCTCAAGCACGATATCATCCGGTAAAGTTGCGGCGGCAGAAACCAATTCAGGGAATTTATCCGTGATCAATTCCCCGGCTTCATTCCAAAGAAATACTTTTCCTTTCCTTTTGACGAGTTGGCACCGAATCCCATCCCATTTCCACGCAGCCTGCCATTCTGCCGGATCTCCCAGCTGTAATGGTGAAGAAAGATCATTCGCCATAAAAAACGGATAGGGACGGCTTAGGAGATCATCCCCATTTCCGGACAAAATGAATTGATGAAAACGGGTATTTATTGGGTCCCAATTGCTGCCGAGTCGGTGGGTGATTACAATCGTGTCCAAATTAAATGCATCCGCTATCCCTTTAATTAACAATTCCTTGGATAGGTTGGACCTGAATGTACCTGTGATAATTTTAGTAAAGACCAGGCATTCATCTGTCGACATTTTTTGCCAAAGACTTGTAATTCGCTCTTTTTTTTCTTCTTCAGAAATGCTGGAAAATGTTTCTAAACAATCCGTCCACTCTTTCAAGGAAGTATCTTGGTTGGACCTGGTTTCCCCTGCAAGGATTTTTGAAATGGTTTCCATCTGATCGCCCACCACCCGATAACTTTCCTCAAACAACCAATCCGGAATTTCAGAAACTTCGCAAGCCCAGCTTTTAAGCAAACTTGTTTTGCAATACCGTTTTCTCAATTGGCCTGTCAGCAAAGCCAGAGACCAAATTCTTTCGTGGTCATCGGCCTGTTTAAAAAATTCTGCGATGGCTAAAATCTTTTCTGCATCACTTCTCTTTTGATCGAGGTGAAAAAATAAGGAAGCGAAATGATTCAACGGGATTGAAAAGATGGTTTTTGGTGAATGTCTAAGACCTGAAGGTGGTTTTGAATAACGAAACAAAAAAGGCCCCCTTTTAAGAGAGCCTTTTCTGTATCAATTGAACCCGATTTTTCAGGCCAGCACTTCTTTAATTTTATCTGCGGCTTCTTTCAAAAGTATAGCCGGGAACACTTTCAAACCAGAATCAGAGATGATCTGAGCACCCAGTTCTGCGTTGGTACCTTGCAGACGGACAATAATCGGAATATTTATTTCCCCGATATTTTTGTAGGCTTCAACCACTCCGCTGGCTACCCGGTCGCAACGAACAATTCCTCCGAACACATTAATCAGAATAGCTTTCACATTTGGATCTTTAAGAATAATTCGAAATCCGGCTTCTACAGTTTTTGCATTTGCCCCACCCCCAACATCAAGGAAGTTTGCAGGTTCGCCACCCGATAGTTTAATCACATCCATGGTTGCCATAGCAAGACCCGCACCGTTTACCATGCAACCGACGTTTCCGTCCAGTTTCACATAGTTCAATCCGGATTCTCCCGCTTCCACTTCTAAAGGATCTTCTTCGGCAAGATCCCGGAGTTCGGCAAGAGCAGGATGACGGTACAAAGCGTTGTCGTCCAGATTAACTTTCCCATCTACAGCCAGAATTTTATCATCGGACGTTTTCAAAACGGGATTAATTTCGAACATGGAGCTGTCGGTATCTACATAGGCTTTGTAAAGTGCATCCAGAAATTTCAGCATTTCCTTAAACGCATTTCCTTCAAGACCAAGTGCAAAAGCAATTTTCCGGGCCTGGAAAGGTTGGAAACCCACGGAAGGATCGATCCACTCTTTATATATTTTCTCCGGTGTTTCTTCGGCTACTTTCTCAATTTCAACTCCTCCTTCTGTGCTGGCCATGATCACATTGCGGCCCGTACCCCGATCAAGTAGAACACCTACGTAGTATTCTTTGGTAGGACTTGCACCTGGATAATACACATCCTGTGCTACCAGAACTTTACGAACTTTTTTTCCTTCCGGACCTGTCTGATGCGTGATCAACTGCATTCCCAATATTTTTGAAGCAATTTCACTCGCCTCAGAAGGAGACTTTGCCAATTTCACCCCACCTCCTTTTCCACGTCCGCCTGCATGAATCTGGGCTTTTATCACACACCAATCTGAATTGTATTCCCGCTTTAAAGATTTTGCAGCGGCTTCGGCTTCATCTGCGGTATGTGCCAGGATGCCTTCCTGAATTCGAACTCCGTATTTTTTAAGGAGCTCTTTGGCTTGGTATTCGTGAATGTTCATCGAAGAGAATGAAGTATTTTTTTGGAAGCCCAAAATTAGCCGCTCCATCCGGCTTTCCAAAGGAGAATTGAGGTAATATTGATCGTCTTTTGAAAAAAGGAAATAAAGCTATCTTTGTACAAGCCTATGAAGCAATCCCTTCTCCTAATTCAGTGGATTTTGACGGTGCTGCTCGCCAGCGGTACATTTTCCTGCTTCAAAGAAAGAAGTCCTAAAAAACCGGAAGAAAATACAAGTTGGATTTCACCTACGGAACCTTCGATTCTGACCGAAAATCTTAAAAAGGCGGTAATTGAACTAAATTTCAATAATTACCGTCGTTGCCTGGCCACTGATATTTTCAGGTTTAAAGCCGATCCAACCATTACGGCAAATAATCTCGGGCTGTTTAATGCATGGTCATGGGACAGCGAGACCCAATATTTTAACAATCTTACGCAAGCCGCCAAACCGGTGAACACCAATAATTCACTGGTTTTTACCAATACCCGAATTATAAATATTAGTTCCGATTCTCTGGAACTGACCACTGACTATAATTTGTCGCTTTACCACAATGCTACGGATTATCAATCCGTAACATTTATTGGACTTTTGAGTTTGCAATTGAAGAGAAACCGTCAAAATGAATGGCAGGTTGTAACCTGGCAAGACAATAAAACAACCGCTACACCATGCTGGACCGAATTAAGACAGCATTTCTTTGCACCCTGAGTTTGGGGATGCTCTGTTTGACGATACTTCTGAGTGGGTGTAATCCGTTTGCGCCAAAACTTGAAGATATAGTCGTAGACCGGAATCAGGTTTTAGGAAACCGAAATTCCATCAACGGATTATTTGATTGGTTCAGATCGTCTTATGAACTCAGAGACACGTTGTTGTATGGTCAAATGCTTTCACGGGATTTTCAATTCAGTTATCTGGATTTTACAAACAACAATACCGTTTACTGGGACCGCGATATTGATATGCGCACTACGTATAATTTATTCAGAGCCGCAAAATCAACCACAGTTCAATGGCAGCATTATGTATATGCGGATACGCTTTTAAATGATACAGCTGCAAGTGTGGAACGGTATTTCAATGTGACGGTCGTACTTGACGATCAAAGTATTTTCCGAAGCACAGGAAGTGCCAGAATGGTTTTACGTCGTCCGAATAAAGATGCTTTCTGGCAAATTGCCAGTTGGTTTGATAAGTCTGATTTTTGATTTTCACTATTTGTAATTATTGCCAGATAAAAAATCATTATAGGCTTTAAATGAGATCGTTGTTGAATATTTTCCAGAAACAGATGCAAAGGTATTTGATGAAATATTTCAAAATCCTTTCACTTCAAATTTTCAAAATACACTTCATTGTGCGAATTACCTCCATTTTGACCTCACCCCAGCCCCCCTGAAGCAAGTTCGGGACAAGTCTCCAAAGGAGAGGGAAATTTGATTAATAGCGGTTTATGATTGTTCAATTAGCTGCTTACTTTTTCAGTTTCCCCTAAATAACCAGGCCGATCAGTGGGCCACCTGAATCAACACATTTCCGGTTTTCATTCCGGTTTCGACGTAGCGATAGGCTTCGACAATTTCATCAAGAGCAAAAGACCGGTCAAGTACGGGTTTATACTCACCGTTTTCGGCAAGACCTTTCAGAAAAATCACATCTTCTTTGCTGATCGTTGGTATTGGAAACAACAGTTTTTTGCCCCCAAGAATGGGCGTGATCATTGCCAGAAATGGATTTTCAAATCGCGGACCAAATTCTGTAGACATGTAAATACCTTTCTCTACGAGCAAGGGTTTACATTTTCCAAAGTTGCTTTTTCCAACGGCATCAAATACGACATCAAACTTTTTACTAAGCCGGGTAAAATCTTGTTTGGTATAATCAATCACTTCGTCGGCACCCAATCCGGAAACCATCTCTCTGTTTTTTGTATCGCAAACAGCAGTGACTTCTGCCCCCAGGTATTTCACAATCTGGACAGCCGCTGAACCAATTGCCCCGGTTGCCCCGTTGATCAGAACACGATGTCCTTTTTCTATTTTTGCCGCCCGTATGTCGCACAAGGCATAATGCCCTCCTTCAATCATTGGCGCCGCTTCTTCAAATGAAAAATTGGAAGGCATCGTTGCGATCGGGCCACTTTCTGACATTACTTTGTATTGAGCATGACAGCCAAATCCAACATCATCGTACCCAAAAACACGGTTGCCGACTTTAAATGATTTTACCGATTTTCCAATCGCTTCAATCTCACCTGCAAATTCGTTACCCAACACGTGGTTTTTAGGATTGATAAGTCCGCTAAAAAAACGTGAAACAAAGTATTCAGCACTTCGGAATCCACAATCGGTTCGATTGACTGTGGCTGTATGAATTTTAATAAGAACCTCTGAATCCCGGGGAACCGGCTTTTCAATTTCACCGATGTGTACGACTTCTGGTGGTCCATAAATAGTATTAAGGCTGGCTTTCATAGATTTGCGATTATTTGGTACCGGTTGGAAAATGATTCTCTAAAAATTTTGATCTAACAACATTCAAAAGAGCAAACAGGCCAGTGCAGTATTCGAATAAAAAGTGACAAAAGGAAATTCACTTGCCGATAAGGTTAGCTAAAAAAGCATTCATTCATTTGATTTTCTCTAGTTTTGCAAGCGTACAACACATATAGAAATCCTTTCTAAACCAGGATGTTAACTTTTTATCTGGCCTATCCTTTTCTCTATCTCATTGGATGCCTTCCGTTCCGGACCCTTTATTCCCTTTCTGATTTTTTATATGTAGTTATTTACAAATGGATTGGGTACCGAAAAAAAGTAGTTCTGGAAAATCTGAAGAATTCATTCCCAACTAAATCCGAATCCGAAATCAACCAAATCGCCGAAACGTACTACCGATATCTCTGCGATTTGATCCTTGAGACAATAAAAAAAATCAGCCTGTCGAAAAAAGAAACCAATAAGCATGTGATCTACCATGTGACGCCTGAGGTAAAAAAGCTGGTTGAAGAAAAAAAGAGTTTGATTCTGCTCATGGGCCATTATGGAAACTGGGAGTTATCCGGAAGTGCATTTACTTTATCTGCCGGCACCCAACTTTATGTAGTTTATAAGGCTCTATCCAATCCGTATTTTGAAAAATGGATGGTAAAGTCGAGGACTATGTTTGGCACAAGGCTAATTAAAATGGAAAATACGTTGCGAGATATGCTCTCAAACCGATCGAATCCAGCGGCTTATGCATTTATTGCTGATCAGACACCCGTGGTTCCGACTTCACTTTGGCTTAATTTTTTAAATCAGGACACGCCTGTTTTTACGGGAGCAGAAAAACTGGCACGAAAACTTAACTACCCTGTCCTTTTCATCAATATTAAAAGAATGAAACGTGGGTACTACGAAATTTTCACCGAAGTGCTATTCGAAAACCCGAAAGAAACAACAGAAAACCAGATCACAGAAACCTTCTTCAAACGACTTGAGAATGAGATTGAAAAGGAACCGTCAACCTGGCTTTGGTCGCATCGGAGATGGAAATATCGTCGATAAAATTCTACTGTTTAAACAATTCTGTTTTTCTTGCCGTTAAGGATAGAATTTAAAAATAAAAAATCGCTGAAAATTCATTGAGAACCGGAAAAGAACTGATTATGGCATCGAAGCCATTTACACAGGAAGACAAATTCAAAAGCTGGTTTTATACCACCAGCACTCTTTGCTTCCTCGTTTTCTCATTAAGTGCTACTATTTTTGTTGAACTACTGGCAATCCGATTGCTTTTCACTCTTTTGTCGGGCCTGTTGTTGGTGAGAATGTTTGTGATTTACCACGACCATCAACACCACGCTATTCTGAATAGCTCAAAATTAGCCGGTTTTATCATGTACTGGTTTGGCATTTATATTCTTGCCCCGACGAGTATTTGGAAAAGGTCGCACGATTTCCACCACAAGCACAATTCAAAACTTCACGTTTCGGATGTAGGATCTTTTCCAACTATTACAAAAGAAGAGTATGAGTCTCTTTCGTCTTTCGACAAATTCAGGTATCTGGCTGCGAGGCATCCTATCAACATTGTTTTTGGGTATCTCACTATTTTTATGTTTTCCTTTTGCATCAACTCCATCGTAAAAAGTCCTAAAAAGCATCTGGATTGCGGACTCGCTTTGATCATTCATTTTGCAATTGGCTACTGGCTCTTCCAACATGGAGGCATTGAGGGCGTGGCCCTTACGTTGTTTCTTCCGCATTTGATCGCCTGCATGCTCGGATGTTATTTATTTTATGTTCAGCATAATTTCCCGGGTGCTTCTTTCAAATTAAGGGAACACTGGAGTTACGATTTTGCAGCTACTCATTCTTCCAGTTTTTTTAAAATGAATTCTGTAATGAATTGGTTCACCGGCAATATCGGTTTTCACCATGTGCATCATCTCAACTCCCGCATTCCATTTTACAGATTGGAAGAAGCCATGAAAGCCATTCCTGAACTGCAGACTGTTTCTGTTACTTCCTTTCGCCCAACCTGCATACTTAATGCTCTAAAGCTCAAAGTCTGGGATCCGGAATCAGACCGGATGATTCCATTGTAAGACACAATATTGGTTTATTCTCCGGACCCCACAATTTGAGAGGTAACTCCTGCTATAAATTGTATTTACCGGTTTAGCTGTCTGGTGACGGTGTTTCTTTGTTTCCTGCTCTTATGTTAAAGCACTCAAAAATGCCGATAGATATCATGTTTGATCTGCTACTTCCTGAAATCAAATAAGAGTTAAAGAAAATTCTGTAACAGAACGAACCCATCCCATTCTCACCTTTGATTAATGAAAAAAGTGGTTAAGTATAAACAGATTCCAACTCCTGGAATGATGTGACAGGAAGGGAAATCTTCTCACTGATCCAGGTTAAATGCTAATGTAAATCACAAACAATCCTGATTCTACTTCTTCCAAACGATTTTTCAAAACCAATCATGAAATCAATACTAATAGCAACCATCATTTGTATAAACTATTCGGCGTTACTATTTATGGGCTGCCAGACTTCGAATCAAAAATCAGAAGAGGCCAAAGAAAATGTAGAAGTTCCCCGGCACTACCTGGCTGATGTAAAGAAGGAAATCAAGAAAGATTCGATCTTAACTGTCAGAGTGCAAGAGTGGAAAATTTTCAGAAACGATGCAGAAGCATCCATACGAAGCAATGATTTGCGGATTGGAGCAATTAAGAAAAAAATGAGCAAGTCCGGGAATACAAAGGATGGATCGTATCCTGAAACCATTTTAGTTCTCGAAAACAAAAACAAAGAACTGGAAGACCGAATGAATGGGTACGAAAAGAATGGCAGCGACTGGGAATTATTTAAAAGTGAATTCAACCAGGATATGGGCCAACTGGGTCACACTTTAAAAAATTTCAGGGTAAACAATAAAAAAAGAACGTTATTGTCAAAGACAGTCGCCATACAATAAATTTCATTTTAAAAACATAAACCTACAAGACCCGGAAACTCAGAAATTATAAATTGTAAAACACACCTGATTTTTGGAATCGTTAAAGACACGCCAAATTCCCTGTCAGGCAAAACCGGTATTAAAAGAATAATGTGAAATTTGATAGTAATAGAAAAAGTATTTACTCAACTTGAACTCAATACGATCAATCATTTAAAACTATATTTTTTTCAAACAAGAAAAACAACCTAACCTGATTTGAAACTTTACATAAAATACATGGTAAGCCTTCGCTGTAAGATGGTTGTGAAGGCAGAGTTGAAAGATCTGGGGATTCCATTCTCAACGGTTGAGCTTGGAATGGTAGAAACCCAACGAGATATCAATGGGGAAGAGCACGATCAACTTAAAGTCAATTTGTTGAAATCAGGGTTGGAATTGCTTGACGATAGAAAGTCCATTCTCATTGACAAAATCAAGAATGTGATCATCGAACTGGTTCATTATTCGGATGAGTTTCCAAACGTCAACTACTCCGATTACATAAGTGAAAAGGTAGGAAATAACTACAGCTATCTCTCCAATATTTTCTCCGAAGTTCAAGGTATAACCATTGAACATTTCATCATAAACCATAAAATAGAACGGGTGAAAGAATTGCTCCTTTATGATGAGCTCAATCTCACACAGATTTCTCAATTGATGAATTACAGCAGTGTAGCCCACCTTTCCAATCAGTTTAAAAAGGTTACAGGATTAACTCCCACCTACTTCAAACATTTGAAAATGTTCAAAAACAGGATTGCCCTGGAAAACCTGTAAACTATAACAATTATAGTCCGAATGCTATAAGCATTGCATTTGCCCTTGATGGTAAATTTGATATATATCTTCTTGTATTTCAGCACTGAAAAATGATTCAGCATAATTGAATCGAAGAAGGATATTGTTGTCAGATACAAAAATTTTCACTTTTCATTCTTAGCACACGATGGTAGAGGTTAAAAAGCATGGCGTTCTTTTTTACAAAACAGAACTTGGATTCGAAAACGAAGGGGTTTTAAATCCGGCTGTTTTTGAAGTAGGTTCTGTGATTCACATTTTTTACAGAGCGGTGAGCAAAGGAAACTACTCATCCATTGGGTATTGCAAACTAAGCAGTCCGTTGGTTGTTGAGGAACGATACGACAGGCCCGTTCTATTTCCGCAGGAAGAATCGGAATCGCATGGAATTGAGGACCCACGGATTTCGCAGATAGACGATCTGTTTTATCTAAGTTATACAGCATACGACGGCGTGAATGCACTAGCCTATTTGGCTACTTCGCACGATTTAGTGCACTTTGAAAGGAAAGGGTTGATCGTTCCGATGATGACTTACGATGAATTTAGCCATTTGGCTTCTGTAAAATCGCCTCTCAATGAAAAGTATCTACGATTCAACGGCCACGGAGGCATTCGTGAAAAAGAGGGTAAAAAGGCATTCATCTGGGACAAGAATGTGGTATTTTTTCCAAGGCGCATTAATGGAAAGATCACGATGCTTCACCGAATCAAACCGGATATTCAGATAGCCTGTTTTGACAAGATCGAAGACCTGACTCCTGAATTCTGGCGTCATTACTTTCTGCACCTGGAAAACCACATCGTAATGGCACCCAGGCACAAACATGAAGTGAGTTACATCGGTGGTGGATGTCCTCCTATTGAAACCGACAAAGGCTGGCTAATTATTTATCACGGTGTTCATGACACTGTAAATGGCTACGTATACAATGCATGTGCGGCTTTACTTGATCTTCATGATCCTCAAAAAGAACTTGGAAGACTTCCCTATGCACTTTTCAAACCAGAAATGGATTGGGAACTAAGAGGTGAGGTAAACAACGTATGTTTTCCAACCGGTACCGTGCTGGATGGGGAAACGCTATATATATATTATGGTGCAGCCGACGAGCAGGTTGCAACCGCATCTGTTAATGTTCAGGAATTACTTAATGAAATCCTACTTTTTACCTCAAAAAATGGAAAATAACATGTTATCAAATCTGCAAGAGACCAGCGCACTGGAAGACCTTCTTTACAGCAACTCAGGAGGAAAAATGTATTCTTCCAATGGGGTTCGGAAGAAACTCCCTGAAATTCTGTTTATCACTTCTTATCCTCCCAGAGAATGTGGAATTGCCACTTATTCACAGGATTTGATAAAAGCCCTTAACAACAAATTTGAAAATTCATTTCGTATAAGGGTCTGCCCGATTGAGTCTAAAACCGAAAAGCATAGCTACGAAGGAGAAATTAAATACATTCTTAATACCGATGTTTCCGGTTCTTTTTCAGCACTTTCAAATCAAATAAATGAGGATGTAGATCTTCAGATCGTGGTTGTGCAACATGAATTCGGATTTTTCGAAAACTGTAGTACCG
>Ga0105046_10009840_pt1 | contig 14916 bp, 16 predicted proteins | sample MAT03_FD_78385 | JGI IMG/M metagenome (GOLD analysis project Ga0105046, IMG submission 78385) | Freshwater microbial communities from Lake Fryxell liftoff mats and glacier meltwater in Antarctica - MAT-03 (megahit assembly) | ecosystem: Environmental > Aquatic > Freshwater > Ice > Liftoff... | reverse complement strand
GAACTCACAACGGCTCTTGTAGGGACATGATGTATCATGCCCTGGGCGCAGCACGCTGCCCCCCTACATAAATACCCTCTGTGAGCTTTCGTGAGCCAAGAAATTTAAGATGCAATCGCCCTGATAGTCCTGTTGCACGCCATATTTAGCTCTCATTTGTGACGATGCCAAGCAAAATCACTGCAATCACCCCAATGAGGGCGACCAGAATCGGATCGACCATCGGGCGCATATACCAACCATAGCCTGCATAAGCGATCATTAGCGCGGCAATGATCCATACAATCGGGGCGACGCGCCACCCGTTGCTGTATTGATAGGTGCCTGAGACGATCAGGATGACTCCCACCGCCGCCGGAAAAAAGTAAGAGGGAATGGTTTGTAACCACTGCCCATAGTTGAGCAGGGCAAAGATCATAACCAGAGCAAACCAGGTCACACGTTCCACACGCGCTTCTTTGGTTGTTTTACGGGGCATAGCGATTCCTTTCTCTCAGCAAAACGATGTTCGCATATTATGCACGAATGGGCAAACAAACGGTGCCTGAGACAGCCCGAACAAGCCCCCTGTACGCAGACTCCAAACAATCTTCAAACGGTAAACCCTTTGCGTCACGCGCTTATGATCCCTACAATGGAGGTCTATGAACCATATCAAGGGATATACTGCGTGAGACGATGGATAGGGCTCTTGAGCCTGCTGACGATGGTTGCTCTGGTGGCCTGTGTCCCGCCAACAGAGACTCCGAACAGCGGCCTCAAACTCGTCAGCGATGTGACGCTTGCCCCCGCAACTGCTCTTTTACAACTTCAGCCCCAGGCTGTGACCTCTGTACCTGCGACACCAGAAATTCTCTCCCCTTTGCAGCAGATCACGGTGGATGCAAATTTTGTGCTGGTGACCCCCACGCTGCCGCCGAGCAAAACCCCGACTCTTACGCCGACGCAATCACTTACGCCAACACAAACACCCTCTCCGACCTCAACGCTGCCCGTCAGTGCAACAGCGCTTGTGCTGCCAACCAGCCTCATTATCCCTATTACGCGGGAAGTGGCCGTTGCGGCGCAGGAGGTGTGTGCAAGCACATGGTTTTTCATCCAACCGCGCCCGCCCTCCTGCCCAAACAATCCACCCAACGCCTCGCAAGGAGTCTATCAGAGCTTCCAGAATGGCTATATGGTTTGGGTAAGCAGCCAGGATGCAATTTACATCCTGTACAATGATGCCACCTACCCACGCTGGGAGGCCTCGCGTGATTATTTCACTGAAGGCATGCCCGAAGTTGTGGGTGAATATCTGAATGCGCCTGCCCCCGGCCTCTGGCAGCCGCGCCGAGGCTTTGGCTTGCTGTGGCGCACCAATATGACTCTGCAATCTCGTCTGGGGTGGGGCACAATGGAATGGGAACAGCCGTACAGCGTCAATGTACAAACGGGACGCGATGGCACCCTATTCCTCAGCCGCCCGACAAGCGGAATTTTTGCTCTCATGCCAGGGAACACCGCGTGGAATTTGTATGATGGTTCGATGCCTGGAAATAGTGTCATTCTGCCAACTGCCCTTGCTCCGTCGATGCAGGCGATACCCTTTCCAACTATGATTCCCGTGAATCAAGGCAATTAACGGTCTTTGTGTTTCAGGTATGAATATCTGTCATACCTGAAAGACTCATATTTTCTCTGGTTGACTTATGGCATCGGGAGAATTAAAAAGGATGACTGTAAAAACGATTGTAAGGAACTTATGTGCCTGAACGTGTCTCTCAAACCTCATATCGATTGATCTTGATTCTGCTTCTTCTGGTGATTATCACAGCCTGTACCCCAACTCCAACACTTCCATCTCGGCAGGTTCTCATCACACAGACTCCTCTGGTGGTTGCACAGCTTTCGACGCCTGATTTGTCTCTCACAGGAACCGCGCCTGAGAGTGTGGCGCAGGCAGCGACACCCATTACCCTCGACGCAGCGACACCGAACCCCCTGGCATCGCCTGAGCCTGATGCGATTGTCGCCATCTCCGATGGGGTGCTTCTGCGCTCAGGCCCAGGCGACGTTTTTGAATCTTACTACGCTCCTCTCCCTGCCAACACACCGCTCAAACTTGTGGCTGTCTCAAAAGATGCACTGTGGCTCCAGGTGGAGGCTTTCACTGGGGAGCATGGCTGGGTCCCCCTCAACCTGCTCACGCTTTATAGTGCCCTGTCAGATTTGCCTGTGATTGATGTTCCTGTGCCAACGCAGTCTTCTGTCGTCGTGGAGCCACCTGCTGTTATGCCATCGCTCTCAGCAGCCGATGTGCAGCCGCCCCCCACATCGGTTGCATCGGTTGAAAACCAGAGTGTCATTAGCAATCGGGTGCGTGATATCTTTGCCCTGGGCCAGGAGATGGGCAACAATCCGCGTGTGTTCATCAAAGTGGGGGACAGCACGACTGAGCAGCAGGCCTTTATGATTGGCTTTGGCACAGGCGAGTATAACCTCGGCTCGTATACGCAATTGCAAGCCAGTATCGACTATTTCAGCCATGACGCCTTTACACGCGACAGTTTGGCATCAGAGTCGGCCTTTAACTCAGCCTCGGTGCTGGATTCATTCCGCGTACCAGAGGAGGGGAAAGACATTTGCCAGCCCGGTGAAAAACCTCTGGAATGCGAAGTTCGTGTGATGAAGCCCGCCTTCGCGTTCATTCTGTTTGGTGGCAATGAGGTCAGGAGCTTCGATATGGGGCTTGATGTCTACAGCAATCAGATTCAGCAGTTGATTGATGTCACCACAACGCGCGGCGTCATCCCGATTTTGACGACGTTTCCGCATGCCCCTGACTTTCACGAAAATGCCACAGCCTATAATGAGGCTCTGCGCAGCATCGCTGCCGATCAGCAGATTCCCCTGATTGATCTTGAAGTTGCTGTTCTCCCCCTGCCGAATGGAGGGGTGAGCGAAGAGGACGGTTTCCATATGAGCATGCGCGGGATACGTGGGGACATAACCGACAATTGGATACTACTCAACGGGGAAGAAACGCAGTATGGGGCCACCCTGCGTAACCTTCTCACGCTGCAAATGCTTGATATGCTGCGCCGAGAGCTGGGATTGCAGTAGACGAACAGGATTAGAATCAATTTCGCCCTCATATGCTGAGGGCGAAATTATTGGGGTTGAGAGATTTACTTCTGCCCCATAAACACTTCGTAGCTGCCATGCCAATCGCTTTCGTTGCGCATGGCCTTGTTAATCTCGATGTCTGAGAAATGAGGCAGCAGCTTGAGCATCGCCTGCGGGAGATCCTCCCACTTATTTTCAAGAAGCACTTTTTCAAGTGCGGGACGATGTGCCTGGGTCCACCACCACTTCTCCTGGAAGTCATCGGCCTTTTTGTAGTAATTGAGCTTCTCCCACGCCTTGACGGACTCGCCAACAGTCTCGTCAATCTCACGCAGGGCGAGGATAATCATTGCAACCATATCTTTGACTTCATCATCGACGCTTTTTTTCTGGCTCAGTCCGCGCAGAATTTCGGCAATCGTCCGCATAAGATGACTGCGGCGCTTGGCAGGGGCATTTGTATTTACCACACGGCCCATACAAGGTCTCCTTTAGGAATGTAAATAGGGACGAATACCCATATAGATTTTTGGGCCGCCCACTGTTTTCAGAATCGTCTGTGCATCGCGTCCGGTAATTTGTGACAATTCCAGCGGGCTGTGCGGCTGATTGCCGTTCGCGATGAAGACGCGAAAGAGGCTGTCCACAAGCGACGTGTGCGTATTGATGAAATCCGACTGATGGGCCGCCTCTTGCAGCGCAAGCCCCAGCTCATCCAGGCGCAGGATTTCGGCGGTCTCAGGGTGGATATAGTCCAGGGTCTGATCGGCAGTCGTCTTGTTCTGGAAATAGGCACGCTTATCAGGTGGTAGATGGCTCAACAGGTAAGTTCGCAAATCGCTGGGACGTTCGCGAGACCACCAGTCGTAATCAATCTGAAACTTGGTTTCAATCGTTGGCTTGATCATAGCACTCGGTTTGCCAGGCTGCATGATCTACCCCCTTTCTTGGCTTAATTTCCAGTAATAATCACCGACATCTTCAAACTCGGCATTGGCTTGCAAGATGGCGAAGATTGGCCCCGGCGGAGAACGGCGGATCACGTTAAACACACTGTAAAGCGTGGTCACATGCACCGTGCCCTGCGGCGAGAGCTTGGCTAGTTCTGTCATAATCATGCGCAGAATCGTAACCATGTTCTTATTCCGATTTGACTTAACCATTTGATCCAGTTCAGGGAGTTCATCGGCCCCAAAAAGATACAGATCGTCGTAAGCCGCGCCGATGGAGCGTTTGCGATTTTCAAAGGCGATATGATGGTCATTGGTCGGCACGAGCATGCGAATCCATTCCGTGCGTGCCTTGTAGCCTTCAAAACTCAGCTTGATCTGGCCGGGGTGATCGCCCTTTTCCACTGTCAAACGCCCGCCAACAGGAAAGTGATGTTTGGCATAGAACGGCTCCAACCCATACACATACTTATGCTCATGCACGACCCATCCCGTGAATTTTTCACCGTCTGTGGTGTCGAGCAGTTCAACATAGATGCGAGGGGTACGGGCTGAGGGGAAAATCATCTTCGTTTTGGCGTTGAGTGGCAGCGTTCCCGCACGGCGATGCGGATAGATCAGAGTGGTGGTGGCGCGACGCAGACGACCCTCGAAGTCAATATCAGTGAGTTCATCGTCGAGTTCTGTTTCCAGGTCGATCATGTCCTCAGACAGCAAATCTTCGTCGTAGGGGATTTCTCTGTATTCCAGCCATTCCGGCACGGTACGCACGATGGCAGGTTCCATACGAGCAAGATACCACCAGATCTGTCCGGTCGGGCCAACTTCATCGAAGCGGTTATCTTTGCTGAGGGCCAGATTGAGGGAAAAGATCTGAAGGCCGATGCCCGCCGTCCCCAGGCCGCCAATCTGCTCAAGAATTTCTTCCGGGCGCAGAGGGCCACCATCATTCATATCCAGCACAGCTTCAGCGAGATGCAGGGTTCCCGCATCAATATCCATCACAAGATCACGCACGAACCACTGTCCAGCCATCAGCATCAGTTCGCTGCGGGCTTTGAGAGAGGTTTGCAGCGTGCCGAGGATAATGCTGCGCCCTTTTTCCAGAATTTCAGGGGCAGTCATATTGGGCGCTTCGGCAGCTTCAACTTCTACAGCAGCCTGAACGAGAGCATGGGGAACTGTCAGACCAGTCGCAAATTCGCGGTAATCGGAGCTGTTGGTGTTGTATGCTTTGGTATCAAAGTCAACCGCAATGACCTGATAATCGCCATACTGTGTGTTATCACCCGCCCGCACATCCTTGACAGTCGCTGTGGCATAATCAAACTGGGGGAAGATGAGGCGTGCCCCATCTTTGTAGGTTTGGGCCGGGTTGTAAAGCTGTGTATCCCGATAACGGGCTTCGAGGGCATCGCTTTCGGCCTGGAGTCTTTGCTCCATCAGGATCAGCGCAAGCTGCTCAGTTGTCATGGGTGTCTCGCGCTCAAGAAGCAGGTTCACGAGGGAGTCAACATCATCTTCGCTCAGAGGAAATGAGCGTGTCCAGGGATGGGTCATCATAGGCGCAACGCCTCCATAGGTGTGTACGTGTCCAGAAGGGGGCGGGCGGCGCGTCTACCAACGGACGTCATGCGAGGGAGAGAGCAGGCAACCGCCGAATCCAAAGACAATTGAGGGCCTTGAATAGAAATGAGGAATGCGCATCAAGGTCGCAGTATAGCATAAGGGGTCTAATAGGGGATAGGGGAGAGTGTTAAGAGGCGCTATAATGAGGAGAAGCATGGGTTGATTTACCACGAACGTGGCTCTATAATCGGCCTGTTATGCAAGAATTTGCCTGTGCAAGAGATTCTAAGGATTAGACGCAATGTCAACAAAACGGACGTACCAGCCGAAGAAACGGCGTCGGGCACGTGTACATGGTTTCCGCGCACGTATGGCGACCAAAGGTGGCCGCAAGGTGCTGAAGGCTCGTCGTGCAGTAGGACGGCATCAGCTCACTGTAACTCCGAACCACGTCAAGCGTACCAACTGGAACGCGTAAAGTCTCCCATGCGGCGGCGGTTTCGGCTGCGGCAAGAAGACGATTTCAAGCGTGTTCGTGAAGTGGGACGAGCTTATCATCACCCCTGGCTTATCCTCAGCGTTGCCCCGGGTCGTTGGCCGCACAATCGTTACGGCTTTATTACGCCCAAACGTTTGGGCAAGGCCGTTCACCGTAATCGCCTACGTCGTCAGCTTCGAGAAGCCCTCCGCCTGCTGCAAGGCCAACTGCGCCAAGGCTTTGATGTGGTCGTTATTGGACGACCCGCAGGCGTGGCGCAGTCATTTGTGGCCCTTCAAACGGCCCTCGTCACGCTCTGTACCCAAGCGGGTCTGGTCATGCAGAAGGATGACACAGCATGTTAACATGGCTGGCACTCAAGTCTATTCGCTTTTATAAGCGATTTCTCTCTCCCCTTCTGCCCTCTGCCTGTCGTTTTACACCGACATGTTCCGAATATATGTACGAAGCGATCACCGTTCACGGTCTGCTGCGCGGGTTACGGTTGGGGCTGTGGCGCATCTGGCGCTGCCAGCCTATGTACCCCGGCGGAAGTGATCCCGTGCCTCCCAGGGAGTCGAGAGTTTGAATACCTTTACACGCAAAGTATCACGTCCCCTCGTGCTGCTCGTCCTACTACTGGTCGTTGTGGCATCGGGGTGTACATCGCGCATCGGGACAAGTTGGGCGGTGCTCGGAACTGTCGAGATGAACGGGCGTACCCAAATCATTGTCGGCTATAACACCGTTCTCTCCCTCCTGGACCCCTCTAACGGGTCGGTGACTCAACTTGAAGATGCTGAGGGCCGCACCCGCTCGGACGAGAATGGCAATCCGCGTCGCTGGCTCATCGATGGTGGTTCGATGGAGAAGGCTGAGTTCTTTGGTCGTCCGGTTGCCCTGGATGACGGCATCCTGTTGTTTCCCTCGATTAATAACCGTCTGCTCAAGGTTGATCTGCTGGCGGCCCGTATTGATGATCCTAAAGGCATTGCCCTCAATAATCCGATCATAACCGATCTGGTCGCCACGGATGATCTCATCTACGTTCCGTTGCAGTTTGGGGACGTTGTTGCTCTGGATCGCGATACATTCTCTGAAGCCTGGCGGGCCCCTGTTACGGGCGGCGTGTGGTCAGCGCCTGTCGTTCAAGATGGCGTGATGTATGTGGCTGGGGTCAATCATTTCCTGTATGCCTTCGATGCTACGACGGGTCAAGCCCTCTGGGCCGAACCTGTTGATCTGGGTGGGGTGGCTGGTGCGTCGCCACTGGTGACAGAAGATGCCATCTACATCGGCAGCTTTGCTCATAAACTGTTTAAAATCTCGAAAGAGGGCCAGGTTCTGGCAACCTTCGAGGGTAACAACTGGTTCTGGAGCACCCCTGTTCTCATTGATGGGACGCTTTATGCCACGGATCTGGGTGGCTATGTCTATGCCGTGAATGCGGATGACATGACTCAGGTGTGGGGCGTGAAAGCGGCAGGACGCGGTATTCGTCCGTCGCCCATCGTTTCGGGTGAATATGTTGTGGCGGCCAGCCGTGATGGAAAAGTTTATTGGCTGGATCGCGCCACTGGTGAAGTCATCAAGACCCGTGAAATTGAAGGACACCCGGAAATCCTCTCGGATATGCTTTTGCTTGAGCCGAGCGATACCCTGCAAATCAGTGAACCGCTTATCGTCGTTGGCACATCCGATACAGGCAAGCTGGCGGTTGCCTTCCCACTGAACCCGGAAAGCGGGTATCAGGGTTGGATCTACTCTCGTTAGTGTTGGAGAACATTGAGCTATGTGGGATCTGATCCTAAACCCGTTTGTGACGCTGTTGACATGGATGTACTCCATTTTCAACAATGAAATCGTCATTGCCATCGTCGTCTTTACCATTCTCGTCCGCCTGATTACGTTTCCGCTCCTCGCGAAGACGCAGCAGTCCTCGCAGCGTATGCAGGAGCTGCAACCGCGTATCAAGAAGATGCAGGAAAAGTACAAAGGCCGCGAGAAAGAACCCGAAGTGCGCGAGAAGATGGCGCAGGAGCAGATGGCAATCTACCGCGAAGCAGGTGTGAGTCCTGTGGGCGGCTGTTTGCCTTCGCTCATCCAAATCCCGATTATGCTGGCGCTGTATCAGGCGATTTACTTCGCTCTGGCCACATCGCCCTATCAACTGGTCGATCTGGCGGATCGCCTGCTGATTCCGGGGTTGGATCAACTGCTGCTGTTGAAGAATGTGTGGTTGGGTATGAACCTGACGCAGCCACCCGCGCCGCCTTTAAACCCCACCTATGCGCTGGTTCTGCCGGTGCTGGTGATGGTGACAACCTACTTCCAGTCTAAACTGGCTATGCCAGCAACCGTGCCTTCCGCCGATGGCGAAGTGAGCCAGACTGAGGCGATCAATCGTTCCATGACAACTGTCATGCCGATTATGCTCGGTGTGTTTGCTCTCTCATTCTCTGTGGGCATCTCGATTTACTTCATTACGGGCAACCTCATCAGCATCCTGCAATACAGCCCCCTGGGCAAACGGATGACGGAGCGCGTATTTAGCAGTGGCAAGGCGAAGAACGAAGAAGACGCGGAAGAGGCTGCACCGCTGTCCCGTAAACCCGTTGCAGTAACGGCGTCGGGCAGTGGCGCTAACAGCAGCATCAATAAAAAGACAAAAAAGAAGATCCGTCGTTAGAAAGATGCCGATTAGGAAGCAACTTTAAGAGTTCGCTTTCCCAATCGGCACTGTTTCGTTGATAATAGACGAACATATGGATCACAAACATGAGATTGATCGGGGGCGGACTGTATGATGATGCAATCCGCCTCTTTTTACACAAAGGGTTTATAGAATGACATCTATTGAAAAAACGGGCGAGACCGTCGAGGCGGCCATCCAAGCGGGCCTTGCCGAACTCGGCGTAGGTGCGTCCGATGTCATGGTAGAAGTTCTGGAAGAGGCGAGCCGGGGCATCATGGGCATTGGGGCTCGTCCGGCACGGGTGCGGCTTGTGTTGATGGGAAGTCGCCGTGAAACAACTACTTATTCTCCGATGGGCATGCCAGAATACAACGATGCGCCTGCAACCGAAACGCCTTTCCGCGCGGAGGATTATGAGCGTTACGATCCCAATGCCAACCGCACGAACCAACAGCGCGGGCCGCGTCCTGGGGGGCCACGCCGTGATGCAGGTGGAGCACCACGCCCAGGCGGTGATCGTCCCGCAGGTGGCCCGCCGCGTCGTGACAATACCCCGCGTGGTGATCGTCCCGCCGGAGGGCCGCCGCGTCGTGACAATGTGCCGCGTGGTGATCGCCCCGCAGGTGGCCCGCCTACATCGGCACAGGGAGCCCCCTTTGCAACAGAAGGACAGCCTGTCGGCAGTGATCATCCAGCAAAGCCTGATACAGGTTGGACGGATCAGCGCAAACCCTCGAATCGTGGCCGCCGCGATGGTGCGCCGCGTGCGGAACGTTCAGGGCCGCCGCGCCGTGATCGAGATCATGACAGCCTCAACCAGTATGATTATGAGCCAAACGACGATGACATTGCCGCGCCTGTCGGCCAGGAAGTCACCGACGCCGAAGCTGATGAAACGGCGCGTGTGGGCAAGGAACTTCTGTCGCTGCTGCTGGGCAAAATGAATCTTGAAGGAACTGTGACGATTCATCGGGCCGAGCCAACCCGCGAGACGGAAGAACTGCACTGGATTCTCAATATCGGGGGCGTGGAAATGAGCCGCCTGATTGGGCGGCGTGGCGAAACGCTCACAGCGATTCAGTATCTGCTGCGTCTGATGATCAGCCGCCGCCTGCAAACGCACGCCAATATCATCGTCGATGCCGGGGGCTACAAGGCCAATCGTGCCAATCGCCTCAAGCAGTTGGCGCAGCGCATGGCTGATCAAGCCATTGCCCAGAATCGCACCATCGTCCTGGAACCGATGCCGCCGCATGAACGGCGAATCGTGCATCTGTCGCTGCGTTCGCGGCCTGATGTAACGACCAAGAGCATTGGTGAGGGTGACAATCGCAAAGTAACCATCTCGCGCAAAGCGAATGCCGATGAGTGATATTCCTTATTTACTGATTGGGCATATGACAGCCGATATTACGCCTCAAGGGCGTGTGCTTGGTGGGACGGTTTCTTATTCGCTGCCTGTGGTACGACAGTTTGGATACGATCCAGCGGTTGTCACATCTGCTGCCCGTGATGAACCCTTGCTTGAAGCACTGGATTGTAATCAGTGCGTGATTGTGCCTGCTGCTGCGACGACGACCTACGAGAACATCTACGAAGGCAAGAAGCGCACGCAGTATATTCATGGTGTTGCTGCGCCGATTCGCCCGGATGATATTCCAGCGTCTTTTCAGACCGCCCGCTATGTGCATCTCGCGCCGATTGCGGATGAAATTGATCCGGAAATCGCCTTTATGTTCCTGGATGCCACCATCATGCTCCCGCCGCAGGGCTGGCTGCGCCGCTGGGATGACAAAGGCCGTGTACATTTCAAGCGCTTTGATAATGAGGCGGTGCTGCGGGCGGTGGATATTGTGGTCATGAGTCGCCAGGACATTGCTGAAGCGCCTGAACTGGAACAGCTGTATGCCGGCATTGTGAAGCATCTGTTTGTCACGGATGGGTCAAATGGTGGCGTGTATTATGAAAATGGCATGCCCACACCTTACAGCGCCGTTCCGGTGGAGGAAGTTGAACCCACAGGCGCAGGCGATGTGTTCGCGGCGGCTCTTCTTGCCAGCCTCGCGCATACAGGTGATGATCTGCATAAAGCCCTGCGCGTGGCCGCACGCCTGGCCGCCTTTTCAGTCACACGCACCGGAATCAATAACACGGTTCAAGCAGGCGAGGTCAAAGAGACGCTTGCGGAAGTCAATTCTTTTTAATACACAGACACCCTAAGAAACACGGGTAAGGGCATCGCGATTCTGAATTTGTTACCTTCGGTGACGACGTTCGGTACGCCATGCCCTTATGGATTCTTGCAAAATTGAGTTTCAATCAAGGAGAGTTATCAATGGTCGCTGACCGCATTCTTTACAACGGCAATATTTATACTCAGAACACAGCACAAGCCCGTGTCCAGGCCCTGGCGCTCATTGGGGAGACAATTGTTGCAGCGGGCTCCAATGATGAGATTCTCGCGCTGGTCTCAGCACGCACGCAAAAGCATGATTTGCAGGGCTCCAGCGTGATCCCTGGCCTGACGGATGCTCATATTCATTGGCAGTGGCTGTCTGTCTCTTTGCATTCGGTTGATGTGTATGAAGTGCCCACACGCGAGGAAGCTGTGCAGCGCGTTGGCGCACGAGCAGCCCAGACATCCATTGGAAGCTGGATTTTCGGCAGTGGGTGGACGCAGGATTTCTGGCCGGATCGGCAATTTCCCAGTGCCGCCGATCTGGACCCTGTGAGCGGCGAGCATCCGGTCTTTTTGCAGGCCAAAAGCGGTCATGCAGCCTGGGTGAACAGTGTGGCGCTTCAACGAGCAGGTATTATATCCAGCACGCCCGATCCCGAAGGCGGTCAGATTGTGCGCGACAGCCGCGGACATCCAACGGGATTGCTGTTTGAAGACGCGATGAAATTGGTCTCTAAACACATTCCAGCGCCCACGCCCGAAGAACTCGCCAGTATGATGCACCATACACAGGAGCGGGCGCTTGCCTATGGCATGACGGGCTTTCATGATTATGACAATCCTTCGTGCCTCTATGCGCTGCAATTGATGCGCGAACGGGGTGATCTGGCTTTGCGTGTGGTCAAGCACATCAATCAATCCTGGCTCAATCAGGCGCTTGAGTTAGGCATACGCGGCGGCTTTGGCGATGAGTGGATTCGGATTGGCTGCTTAAAGATGTTTGCTGACGGAGCGCTTGGCCCACGCACTGCCCTGATGGTCGAGCCATATGAGGGTGAACCAAATAATTATGGGCTTGTGGTTGTCGATAAGGAAACCATGTATGCGGCAGCCAGTCGTGCGAGCGCGGCTGGCTTGCCGACGACGATTCACGCGATTGGCGATAAAGCTGTGCACGATGTCCTTGATATTTTTGAGGCTGTGCGCAAGGAAGAAGCGGCACGCGGCGAAACACCGTCACAGCGGCGTCACCGTATTGAGCATGTTCAGATCATTCACCCTGAAGACAAACATCGTCTGGCTGAATTGCAGATTATCGCGTCCATGCAGCCCATTCATGCCACCTCTGATATGAACATGGCGGATTCCTATTGGGGCAAACGCAGCCAATGGGCCTACAATACGCGTCTCCAGCGCGATCAGGGTGTGATGCTGTCCTTTGGCTCGGATGCGCCTGTTGAGCACTTCGATCCATTGTGGGGCCTTCACGCCGCTGTGACACGCCGCCGTCGTGATGGCACGCCAGGGCCAGAGGGCTGGTATCCTGAACTGCGTCTGACGATGGCGGAGGCCCTGGAAGGTTACACACTTGGTCCGGCCTATGCGGCGGGATTGGAGAATCGACTTGGACGCCTTGCAGCGGGCTATCTGGCCGATCTTGTGGTTCTGGATCGCGATTTGCCTACATTGCCTGGGGATGAGATTCTTCAGACGCAGGTGCAGGCCACGATGGTCGGGGGCCGCTGGCGCTACGGGGATATTTAATCTTTCAACAAAAAGGGCGGCCTATACCTACGGTGACTGCGTATCAGGCCGCCCTTTTTGATTATGACCCAAACACAGCCACAGTGTTGATTGTGCTGTATTTGGTGTCGTATATCACAACGCTCTGGTACTCATCAATACTGAAGTAATTCCCCAGCGGATAGACAATCAAACCCGCCTGTCCCTTCAACAATCCCAGACCATACCAGCTGTTAAGAGACGCAAACGTTGGTGCAGCCTCCTTTGCCAGGGCGATGTGCAGCTCTGGCCCCTGTGTGACGTTGAAATCCGTGAGCTGCAAGAAAAATGCAATACCGCTCTTATAGATTTGGGCTTTGCCAGTTGCCCCATAGAGGGCGTTTTGCTGGGTAAACGTCCCCTCTTTGACCAGCGTGACCGCCTGCCCCGCAGGGACAAGAAATTTAATCTCATCAGAGAGTGTCAGGGGCTGCTGTAGAATCGCGACCGCTGTATCAGCAGCCTGCTGGGGATTCTGCTCAGCCATCTTGAGAAGCAGGTCACGCTGTTCGGTAGGCAGGCTGTCAATGGCTTTTTGCTGTTCGGGGGGCAGCTGACTAAAGCGTGTGGTAACGGGATCAGGGAAAGCGATGCTGCGCCACAGAGGGAAGGTAATCAATGCCAGCAGGCCTACCACCGCAACAACGAAGACAAGCTGGCTGCCGATACGGGCGGCAGGGGTCAGATTGCGGCGTGGGGCAATGCGGCCTGAACCAGGGGCAGGCGGTGGCTCACGCTTGGGTGGCTTGGGCGGAAGCTGGGATGATGATTTTTGGGACATTCAGAAGCCTCTCGGAGAAACGGCGCAGCTAGAATCGAATAATGCAAGTTTGTCTCATAGGGACGATATTCGTCTAATGATAAACATGCTGTCGTAGAATGGCAAACACGATCCCTGCTGCCCCCTGGAAAAACTGAGCCTCGTCGGTTAACGTTACCCTCGAATAACACGACGGTTTGACGCCGTGCTGATGATCTCAAATTTTTTAGGAGAGCGATTTTATGACTGATATGCGTACAGATCGTATGGCTCGTTTGCTCGTTAATTATTCAACAGCCGTAAAACCGGGCGATTGGGTGGGCATTCTGGGGGATGAGGGCTCGCTGCCGATTTTGCGCCGCATCTTTGAAGAGGTCATCAAGGCGGGCGGCAATCCTCATCTAATTCTCTCTGATGATGCGATGACACGCTCTCTGCTCAAGTACGGCAATGATGCGCAGTTGAACTGGGTCAATCCGATGGAGACGCTGTATTACGACAAGGCGGATGTGTATATCCGTGTGAATGGCAGCAGCAACACACGCGGTATGACAGGCATTCCGGGGGCCAAAATGCAGCAGTGGGCCAAGGCGCGGCGGCCTCTGCTGGATACACGTTTGAAACGGGCAGCCAAAAAAGAGTTCCGCTGGGTCGGAGCGATGTACCCGACCCATGCGTTTGCGCAGGAGGCCAACATGAGCCTGGAAGACTACGAGGATTTTGTGTATGGCGCGTGCTTCTGTGATCGTGAGAATACTGTTGAGTCATGGCGTGATTTGAGTGCGATGCAGCAGAGCAAAGTCGATTGGCTGGCGGGCAAGAAGCAGATCACGCTGCAAGGCCCGAATATCGACTTGAGCCTCTCGATTGAGGATCGTACATTTATCAACTGCGATGGTATGTATAACATGCCTGATGGCGAAATCTTCACCGGCCCCGTCGAAGACAGTGTCAATGGTTGGGTTCGCTTCTCGTATCCTTCTATCGTGGGCGGACGGTCTGTCAGCGGCATCGAACTCAAGTTTGAACAGGGCAAAGTCGTTGAGGGCCATGCCGAGCAGAACGATGATCTGCTGCAAGCCCAACTCAACACGGATGTCGGATCGCGCTATCTGGGCGAATTTGCCATCGGGACGAACTTTGGCATCAATCGCTTCACGGGCAGCATCCTGTTTGACGAGAAAATCGGTGGCACAATCCACATGGCGATTGGCATGGGCTATCCTGAATCCGGCAGCAAGAACAGCAGCGCCGTGCATTGGGACATGATCTGCGATATGCGCCAGGAGAGTGAAATCCGCGTGGATGGCGATCTCTTTTATCAGAACGGGGAGTTTGTGGTTTAGGTCTTTATCAGAGAAACGCCGTAAGACCCCTGGCTTTAGACATGGGGAT
>Ga0105046_10009838_pt1 | contig 14917 bp, 10 predicted proteins | sample MAT03_FD_78385 | JGI IMG/M metagenome (GOLD analysis project Ga0105046, IMG submission 78385) | Freshwater microbial communities from Lake Fryxell liftoff mats and glacier meltwater in Antarctica - MAT-03 (megahit assembly) | ecosystem: Environmental > Aquatic > Freshwater > Ice > Liftoff... | reverse complement strand
TCCGGTGGAGAAATTTTATCGCGACTCAAAACTTTGTACCATTGGAGAAGGAACCTCCGAAATTCAAAAGCTGGTTATTGCACGAGAAATACTTAAATAATTCACTCTATTCAGATTTTTCGTTTCTTCTTTGATAAATGAATAATGGAACACATGATTCATACAATTTATGGAAGACTAATTCAATTGAATGCCATTCCAGGAATAATTTAAGTGATATAAATCATAATTGCGTTTGACGACTGTCATACATCGGTCGTATAAAAGGAGATATTTTTGCTTCGTATATTTTGATCTATACGAATTATGTCGTTACATTTTTATTCCTATGCTCGTAAAGGTTACGAATTCATTGATGAAGTATCAAAAGAACTGAAAACAACAGATACCGACAAAGTTGGCCGTATGATCCGATGTGTTTTTCGTGCTCTGCGAAACAGGCTTACTATTGAAGAGGGTTTTAATTTGATGGCTCAATTACCAATGGCATTGAAGTCGGTTTTTGTGGATGGTTGGAAATTAAAATCTGAATATCAAAAGTTGAGTCATCTGGCTGATTTTATTTCTGAAACTATAAAGGAAGATGATCGTTCAGCGTGGAGGGATTTTTCGGGCGAAGAGGAAGCCAAAGCATCCATCTTGGCTGTTTTCAAAGTATTAACGCGACAATTCTCTACGACCGAAGTTGAAATAATTATTAGAGTTTTGCCGGGGGATCTTCAAAAACTTCTTCAAACAGAGGCGGTGTAATAGAATCACTTTTAAAAGCCTTCCCACTCCGGTTGTCGGTATTTTAGCCAGAATTTCTGAAGTGCTTTTATTTCGTAAGGCATTTGATACAATTCTGCATTGTAACGAGCAGAAGAAAGAGCTTTGATGGTTCTTTTTTGAAATGACGACATTTTGTAATCTGATACAGTAGGGTAATATCCATTGAGCACTGTCTCAAAATTTTTTATCAGATCAATCATGTAGGGTTTTAACCAGGGCGTAAGCGGATTTTTCCGGAGATCAAAATTTTCCCATCCTGCATCGAGCCATTCTTCAAGTTTTTCAGGAAATTTAAATCCGGATTTCTTTACCTGTTCATACATTTCAGAACCTTCTGTTGGCACCGGACTGTATACATAAATAATAATCTCGGTATCGGGATTTACTTCTTTTACTTTACGGATGAAAGCAATATCTTCTTTAATTCTATCATACACTTCCTTTTCGGAAGTAGCAGGAGTTCCCAGCACAAAAGAATATTCAGGAATAATTTTAAATTTTCGCAAGCGTGCAGCAAACTCTAAAATCTGTGCTCCGGTTTGTGTTCCTCCTTTGTCCATTTGTTTGAGCACTGCATCGTTTCCTGTTTCAGCACCAAAAAATATCATTTTGCATCCGGAATCATACATCAGATGAAGTGATTCATCAGAATACTTGTTGAGTGTATCAATCCTTCCTTCACCCCACCAGGTAATGTTTTCGTTTCTGATGAGTTTTGAGAATTCCACAGTTCTCTTTTCGGAAACAAAAAAGTTGTTGTCATGAAATTCAACAGCATCTCCACCATATTTATTTTTCAAATATAGAATATCCTCATAAATCAATTTAGCTGATTTGCCTTTCCACCTTGCATTGTAAATAGGTACCACCGCACAAAATGAACAGGTGAACGGGCACCCGAAACTCGAATGGTATGCAATAGTTTTCCTACCTAAATAAGTCTTACCTAAAAATTTTTGTACCGGATAGAATGTATTTAATTTATCATAAGGCAAAGAAGGCAATTCATCCTGATCGTAAATTTCGTCTTTGTGTGTAAAAATAATTTTATTGTCTTTTTTAAAGATGAGATTACTCACCACTGAAGGATCTCCTTCCGATTCAATCGTTTCTAATAGTTTTGGAAACGCTTTGTCACCCGGGCCATTTATTATAAAATCAATTGCATTAGAATCGATGGATGATTTATACTGGTTGGTTGCAAAATACCCACCCCAGATAATTTTTATATTTGGGTAGAGCGCTTTTATTTTCAAAGTATATGGAATTGCCTGCTTGAGCTGTGGTCCCGGCATAACGGTACAACCGAAATAAGCAAACCGACCCTCGTTAAGATATGCCTCGATTTTTGACCAGGGATCAGCCTCTAGGTTTCCATCTACTAAAACATAATCCCATTTGCCTTCAATCGATGCCGCTACCTGCAATATAGAATTGGGAATCCGAGGCTTGTAGTGGTTACTGCGCGGATTAAATAAAAGAACTGCTTTGTCTGACATGGCAGATTGAAGTATTGGTGTAAGTGTTCAGATGAAATGCTAAGATACTAAAAAAACACTCAGATTTGACGCAATCTGCAAATTTATATGTTGTAACATGTATATTTATCTATCTTTGAAATCGAGTTCAAACAAATATACAACCTCTTCACACCAACCTAAACCTTCCCATGGAAATTGAAAAGGAAATAAAGCAGACTTTAAAGTTTCAGTCAGCGCACCACAAGCTGGCAGTGAACATCTTATACACAGCATCATGGATTAATCAGAGACATACTCAAAAGCTGAAGAAATTTAAATTGACTCCACAGCAATTCAATATTTTAAGAATTCTGAGAGGGCAACACCCTTCACCGGCAACGGTCAATTTGCTTATTGATCGTATGATCGACAAAAGCAGTAATGCATCAAGGCTGGTAGACAGGTTACTGGAAAAAGAATTTGTGAGTCGTTGCATGAATGAAAACGACAAGCGGTCGGTAAATGTTCTGATTACACAAAAAGGTTTAGATACCTTAAAACAAATTGATGAAGAAACACATTTGCTGGAAGAAGTAACGGCATCGTTATCGAAAACCGAAACAGAGGAGTTAAACCGATTGCTTGACAAACTCAGAGGCTAATTCAATTTTAAATTGACCTTCCTTATTTCCGATAAATGAACTTCTGATAGTATTTTAAAAGTAGTTCCATACTATGTTTTAGATAAGTGTCTGTCATAAATTTTTATCACTGCTTGAACTGTATCTGCCATTAGTGGTACCTCTTTTCGGTTATATTCCTGCCGATACGTTAACAAAGAATGCATAGCTTTATACAACTCATCACTGCTGTTGCAAGGATAGGCACCGGGAACATTGGGAAGAAAACCTGTATTAAAACTCACTACTTTCATCCCGCTATAAAGCGCTTCCAGAAAAACATATCCGGCAGATTCATAACCAGAAGTATGCAGTAAAATTTTGGAAGAAGCCATATTTTGAAGTACATCTGTTCTGCTAAGTTTACCGGTGAGTGTCAACGAATCTTTAAGTTTATAATCACCAATTTGCTCTTTTAATTCAGCGAGAAGCGGTCCTTCACCAATAATTCTCCCTGAGAGATAAGGAAATTCGTTTTTTAGTTTTACAAAAATATCCACAAAAAGCATATAATTTTTAATTTGAGAAAGTGATCCCACACCCAGCACATCAATCGCCCTAATATTACCACTTTCGTGCTCTGAAAAATCAAAGGGCACAATGCCGAAAGGAACAATATGATGAGCCTGAATTTTAAAATTTTTTTTGAGTGAATCTGCTGAATTAGGGGAATTGGCAATGATTATTGCATCTTTCAGTTTTAGGTATTTCATGTATTTATTCGAAGGCAACACATCTTGGCCCATAACATGACAAATAAGTTTGGCGCGGGTCAAAACTGATACCCATCTTCCAACAAGAGCGCACTCTGTTAACCAAAAAGCATGAATAATATCAATGGGATTTTGTTCATGATATTTCCTGAGAAACTTCATTACCGTGGTCCACGTTTTCCACCGGCCCGGGAATTTTGTATTGTTTCCTCCGGCCGAAAAGCACGGGATCCCATTCCAAACATAAGAACCCATTGTGAAAGGGTACTGAAAAGCCACCACTTGAATATGAGCATAATGACCATATTGGACATTCAATTCTTTTATAAATAACTGAAGGGCAGGGATGCAAGTGGTATCCTCATTACTTTCCGGAAATCCCGGTGTGAGAATCACTATGTTTTTTGCGGATTTCATAAATTTCCCATCCATCACTAAAAGTAATAATTAAATTTGAATTAGAATGCTCCCGGATAAAATTATAATTCAACATCGGAATCTTACCTTTCCATTGTTTGTCAAAAACCGATTTATTAATGACCAGCAAAGATGAATCGGCGATATCGGTATAGAGGCTACCATATAAATTAATTATCGTCCCACTATATCCATAACTATTTAAGGCACCATCCATTCCAAGTGTATATACGAATGGATTGCTAATTGAAATAACTTTTGCGGTGATCTTTTGCTCCAGCTTATTCATTTTCAAAAAAGGCAAAATTGCTCTGTACAACAACATTGACTGAATACTGAACACTATAAAAAGTGAGACATTAAATAACTTCTTTCTGTAATGAAACCATGATAGTATGGTAAGGAAAGATGGAAAGCATATGACCAGAAAAAAAGGAACCACAGCAATCATAAAGCGGCTATTCTGGAAAGGAATTCCTGCGATGAATAATGTATATCCAGCTACCGCTATTAAAATCGGAAAAAACAAAAACGAAGGTTGACGTTTGTTATAAATCAAATAAAAGATAAAGATGATGCCGGTTAGAACAAAACCGGGATGAATAAATGACAACAATACGAAAACTACATTAGGTAAAGTGTAGGAGATTATACTATTAGAATCATCAAAACTATTTCTGAAAAAATTAAAAACGCTCCATTTCGAAACAAAATAATGATCAAAAATACTTTTTGAATCAGCCATTTTAAAATAAAGCGTAACTAAAAAAGGAATTAAAAGGAAAAAAGCTATAATTAAAATTTGTTTTATTTTTATATTTCTCAATGAAGTAATAATTATAAAAACAAACACAGGAATAGTTAGTGGCAGCAAAGCAACTCTGGTAAACAGGGCTGCTGAAACGCTAAATGCAGCAATGTAAAAATGATTTATATTTCGCAACTTAATATACCTATCGGTAAAATACCAGGATGTTATCAATAAAGCCAGTGCCGGAACATCAGACATAACGGAAACTGAATATCTGAAAAAATAGGGTGACATTCCCATGAACAACAAAGTATAAAGAGCAACTTCTTTCTCGCGCCCAGGGAATTCATTCAAAAGATACGAAGCCAGCATCACCAAAATCCAGGCACCGCTTAATACCGAAATGAACTGCAAGGCAAATTGTGGCCCTGTTAAAAAACCAATAATTGCACCGGCTAAAGGATACCCTGCTGTCCAGAAATAAGAACCGGGATGGATTCCATTAAGTAAAAAAAGTTGAAGACTTTTGCAATACCTGAGATATTCATGCCCATCCTGCCCGTACAATCCATTATAACCGGAAATAAAAATAAAAAGGAATTGAAATACAACATAGGAGATAAAAATAGAAAACAGAATCTTATGTTCGGATCTCATTTTAGGATTTATTTGATTGAACTTTTCTATTTTGAAATAAAAAAGTATCTGTTAGGCAGAAATATAGTGTTGAATACAGAAATCTCACCAATAATATATTTACAACACCAAATAGCAAATTAGTGTTTGTCGATATTAGCGCAACAACTTATCTGCAAAATTCTTCACGACAGCAACAACTAATTCCTGCCAGTAATTAGAAGGTAAGATTTGCTCCTATTGCTGGAAGGATAGGCAACTGATCAACCCTTTCGTTGGTAACACGATCTACATAAAATACATTTGCGCGATTATAAATATTGATCACACTACCTGTAACTTCGAGATCAGAATTTTTACCAACTGCAAATGATTTCTTAAGTGATACATCCAGGCGATGATAATATGGCAAACGACCATCATTCAACTCACCGTAAAGTATTCCCAGAGACCCGTTGTCATCAGATGGATCAACATTTAATCCTCCGGTGAAGTTTAGATACTCATAAAATCCTTGAGTTTGTGTGAATGGAAATCCTGATCCCATATTCCAACGTGCATCAAACTGCCAATTTAACTTCTTACCAAAAGTATACGAACCTACCAGATTTACGTTGTGTCTTCGATCGAAGTGAGGAACATATTCTCTGTTTTCATCACGTCGGGTGACAAACCCTAAAGAGTAAACCGCCCAGAAATAAAGACGTTTGTACTCGTATTTAATGGTCATATCAAAACCTTTTGCGGTACCTTCTTCAATAATATAATCAGACCTCAAAATTTCAGGTTCATCCGCATAGGCGGCTACATCTTCAAAAAGCTTGTCGCGATTTATATTTGACAGCTGATTAAATTCTTTAATGTAAACTTCCATATTCACCGACAAATGCCAAGGAAGATCCAGCTCAACTCCACCGATAAGATGGGTTGCTTTTTGGAGTCTTGAAGTTACGTCTTCACCACGATAGGTATCAGGAAGATTTTCGGGGCCGGATAAGAAACCATAGAATAAATTCACAACATCTCTATCGGAAACGGTACTGATGAGATTTTGAGAATAGAGTCCGCCGGCAGCTTTTATTCTGATTTTGTTGGAAACATTATATTTTACACCCAAACGTGGTTCTAGTGATAATTCAGAAAGGGAAGCATAATAATGGAACCTCATACCGGGTTCAATTACCAACTTTTTCATCACCTTTTTATAATTCAGATAAGCACCCAGTTCGGTGGTATTTTCTTCCTGTTCAATTTTTGTACCCAGGAAATTATAGTATTCAAAATCTGTTTTAAATCCTAACACTTCGAGTCCATATTTAAATTCATCCTGTTTAATGAAATATGTAAAATTAAGTCCGAGGTTAAATCCATTTACCAAACTGTTTCTCGGTTTTGCATCGGCTTCAGTTAACGATATGTCATACTGAGAAAATGCAAATACACCATCCATTAGAACAGCCGAATTTCCGGGCACCACTACAAAGCTGGTACCAAAGCCATTCGACTTCCATTTGTATTCAGATACACCATTGTAGGAAGCTTTGTCATTAAAGCTGAATCCAAATACATTGAGCTTACTACCACCCGAGTTATTGGTGGTTAGCTTTGCATAAAAGTCATTGAAGCTGTATGGCAATCCATCTTCATCAACATAGGAATAAAATGCTTTGGAAGTTTTATCAAGATACGATGTTTTACCTGAGAATACGAAAGAGATGTCACCATCACCTTCTTTTTCAGCCTTTTTGAGAGGCCCTTCGAGAAGTAATTTGGAGGTAAAAGGATTTGCAGAAATTTTACCTGCTAGTCTTTTCTTATTTCCATCACGAGTTTTAATATCCATGATAGAAGAAATTCTTCCACCGTATTCAGCACCAAAGCCACCTGCATAAACATCTGCATTACGGATGATATCGGTATCAAATACAGAAAACAAACCAATAGAGTGAAAAGGATTGTAGATAGTCATTCCATCGAGCAGCACTTTATTTTGAATAGGAGTTCCCCCACGTATATATAATTGTCCGCCCTGATCACCCGAAAATACCACACCCGGTAAGACCTGCAGATACTGAACCAGATCGGGCTCACCTCCTACTGAAGGAAGTTGTTTCAGTTCTTTTGGTGTGATTTTATTAACCGACATTTTTACATCAGTTCGTTGCTCCTGTTTTTCAGCCGAAATGTCGATAGTTTTTAAATTCACCAATCTTTTGGTTAGAAATAGTTTTTTAGTTACAATTTCACCTGCTCTCAACACAACAGGAGTTCTGAGTGTATCGTGTTCAATTGAAGAAACCATCAGATCATAAGAACCTACCGGGACTTTTGAAATGGAGTAATAACCATTCACGTCGGTAGCGGCGCCAAAAGTTGTTCCGGCAAGATAAACATTAGTAAATAAAATGGGTTCGCCGGTCTCTTTGGAATAAACGAAACCTCTGATAGTTCCTGTTTGAGAAGAAGCAGTTAATACTGTTAATTGAATAAGTACAAATAAAAATAGAGAATAAATTCGAAAGTTTGATTTCATAAATTCGTGTTAGTTATTTAGCGGCACCTGCAAGTTCGAGGAGCACATCATATTCAATTTTTGTTAATGGCATCACCGATAATCTTCCTATTCGTACCAGTGCAATATCTTTTAGTCGTGAATCCGATTTAATGATTTTCAGATGCACAGGCTTCTTTAAAGTTTTGTAAGGTTTCAGATCGACTGCCACCCAACGCTCATCGGTTGTTGTAGGATCCTGATAAGATTCTTTAAACACCTTTGCAATACCTACAACTTCGAGTCCTTCATTGCTGTGGTAAAACATAACAGGGTCACCCTTTTTCATCCCGTTAAGGTGAATTCTTGCTGCATAATTCCTGACACCACTCCAACATGTTTCGCCATCGACCAAAAACTGTGGCCAGGGATAAACCGAAGGTTCCGACTTTACTAACCAATAATTCATATCCACTTCAGGCAAATAGATTTTATACAGAGACCCTGAGTGGTGTGCAGAATTGACCAAAAGGGACGGCAAAGTAAGGAAATTAAAGCAATAAAAACACGGCAAATTAGATAAAAAGACAAAAAATGATATGTTGTATATAATTGTTTATCAATAATCTAACTATTAAATTAGAAATATCTATCTTTATAGAATGCAAGAAATGCCTAATTAAACTCTTGTGTTAATAATATTTGTTCCTACATTAAAAATATAAAAACCATGAAAAAACTAACCTGCATAATTGCTTTTACGATTATAGTAATCAATCAAAACAATGCATTTGCACAAACTAAAAGCTGTTGCGCCATGAATGCGACCGCTGAATTTGCGATGCTGGGAAAAGATGCTGACTTTCAAAAGGCCCATCTTGCTCCTGATCCAATAAATTTTACTCCTTCAACAGGATCAGAACTTACGTTTACTACATCGGATGGGACAAACGGTAAGGGATATATGATTAAATCGGAAGTTAAGAGTAAAAAATTCCTTTTTGTGATTCATGAATGGTGGGGATTGAATGATCACATCCGTAAAGAAGCCGAAGCTTTGGCCCTTGCGATACCCGAAGTGAATGTAATTGCAATTGATTTATATGATGGCAAAGTTGCTACCAATGCTGATGATGCAGGAAAGTTTATGCAGGAGGTCAAACAAGAACGGGCAGTTGCCATTATTAACGGTGCATTGCAATATGCAGGTACCGATGCCGAAATTCAAACAATAGGTTGGTGTTTTGGTGGGGCTTGGTCGTTGCAGGCAACAATATTGGCCGGAAAAAATTCGAAAGGCTGTGTGATGTATTACGGAATGCCTGAGAAAGATATAGAAAAATTAGAAAAAATTGATTCTCCTATATTAGGAATATTTGCAAGTAAAGATGGCTGGATCAATCATGCTGTTGTTGATGAATTTGAAAAACAGATGAAGTCATTGCACAAACCTTTAGCCATTAAATGGTACGATGCAGATCATGCTTTTGCCAACCCAAGCAACCCTTCAAAATATGACAAGGCTGCTGCAGAAGATGCCAATAAACTGGCTATAGCATTTTTGCTTAAGAACTTTTAGAATATAAAAGTAAAACTTTTTCTGCTTACTCCCACACAAAGGAGTAAGCAGAAAAAGAAATTTTATTTTTATCGAAACCACTAACTCCCCATATTTTCTTTTGTGCTTTGTTGGTGGCGTAATCGAGTTGAACCGGTTCTCCATTTGGAACAGGACTCGAATATTCGGTGATACGTCCTGCTTTAAAATCTTCACAAATTAAAACAAGTGCACGGTTATAATACACCACTACTTCGCGATCGAGGTCAATGAGGAGCATTTTGCATTTATTGCTTAGCCTGTCACTGAACCACAGGTCTCCTTTTTTTAATGCGATGTAAGTTTTTCTGTTACCGACTTTACGGATAAAATTATAGGCATATTGGTAAATGTATCCATTAGAATAATTCAAATACAGGTTATAGGAATAATCGAACCTCGTGTAATAAAAATCCTGCAGATACTCACGGTTATTATAAAATGTAGGAACGGATCCTATCTCAAAAAATTTATACCAATGGTTTTGATAAATGTACCAATCTTCGGGTTTATTATAGGGCAATTTCTCCATAGCCCAAGTTCGGTGATTGTAACGATAAATGGTTTTCTCCTCATTGTCCATAATAAGGAGATTATCATTTTCATCAAATTCCATATTGCGCACACAACCCTTGTATTCGAGTTTGATGCTATCAGTAATCACTCCAAACCTGATGAGATAAACAACAGGTCGATTACACGAATTAAAGGCGATTAATTCATCTGAATTGACTGCCATTTTAAAATTAAACTGTCCCTCTCCCATAATACTATTACGGTTTACTGAGAAGAGTTCTTGTTTTGTTAACTGTGCAATTGAAGTGAGGGGTGCAAGAACAATTGCAAGCACATATATTAATCGAAACATAATCAGTTACATAAAATTTAAACTCAGGTGATTACGACATGGAAGCAATTTCCGTTGCCGGATCAACAGGGATTCCATCATTTTGCTTTCTATTTAACTTGTTTGCCTTCAATTTCAATTTTGTTCTTTCACTAATCAAATACATAACAGGAACAAGGATAAGTGTAAGGAATGTAGCGAAGCCTAATCCAAAGATCATTGTCCACGACAGTGGACCCCAGAATGCTACACTATCACCACCAAAATAAATATGAGGATTTAATTCAGTAAAGAGTTTTACGAAGTCGATGTTCAAACCAACAGCAAGAGGAATTAAACCAAGCATGGTAGCTGTGGCTGTTAACAACACAGGTTTCATTCTGGTTTTGCCTGCTTCAATGATAGCAGCCCGCAATTCCATTCCCTGTTCCCGCAACAAATCCGTAAATTCAACCAAGAGGATTCCGTTTCGAACTACAATTCCGGCGAGGGCAACAATTCCTACACCGGTCATGATAATTGAAATTTCCATATCGAATATTGCATAACCCAAAAGTACACCGATCAAACTAAATATAATTTCGGTGAGAATAATTAAGGGTTTACTTACTGAGTTAAATTGAGTTACCAAAATGAGGAATATCAATCCTAATGAGATAAGCAAAGCGCTACCCAGGAACGACATTGTTTGTTGTTGTTCTTCCTGCTCACCGGTCATATCAATTGCAACACCTTCGGGAAGAACATAACTACCGGCTGCTGACTGCACATCAGCTACAACTTTATTAGGAGAAAATCCGGTCAGAATATTTGAATATAATGTAATGACACGTTTCTGATTTTTCCTTTTGATGCCTGCATAAGTTGATGAATACTTTATATCGGTGAAGGATGACAAAGGAACCTGACGAACCAGTCCGCCCATATTCATATCACGATAAGTAATTTTCATATTTCTTAGCTGATCAATATTATCGCGCTGCGATTTGGTTACACGGAGCTGAATATCATACTCATCATTATTATCGCGGAATTTAGAAATTTCCTTTCCGAAGATAGCAGTCCTGAGTTCGGAGCCAACCTGTCCGGTAGATATCCCTTCCCTATTAGCACGTTCGCGATCGATATTAAAAACTATTTCAGGCTTATTATTCTGCAAGTCTGATTTTAATTCTTCCACACCGGGAATTTGCAAAGAGTCAAGATATTGTTTCAATCCGGCTGAAGAGCTGATGAGATCTTCAAACTTATCACCACTTATCTCAATATTAATTGGTTTACCGGTAGGAGGTCCACCCTGTTCCTGATCGACAGAAATTTCGGCGCCGGGAATACCTTTTACATTATCACGAATTTTTGCTAGGTAATCTCTTGTTGAAATTCCATTACGTTTTCCGAATTCAACAAATGCAACGGTTACCTTGGCACGATGAGCATAAGTAGCCTGATCGTTTTCAGCAGGATCGGTAACACCTACCGCAACGTTAGAGATGATAGAAGAAACAATTTCATTATCAGCTCCAACTACATCAGTAACTTTTTTCTCAACAATTTGAGTAATAGAATCGGTCTGTGCCTGATCGGTACCTACCGGGAGTGTGAGATAAACATATATGAAGTTGGGCTCTCCCTGAGGGAAAAAGCGAGTATCGGGAGCTCTGAAAATAAGAAGCACGATTGTAAATATAAATAGCGCTACGGTTCCCATGATCAACTTCCAGGGACGATCAAGAGCCCATGAGAGTACCTTTTTATATTTTCCTGTGAATGCAGGCCATAATCTTTCCTGAAAATAAGTAATCGCCTTCAGAATCCACAATCGATAAATTATGTACAACACCAACATGGTAACAAAGAAATTACCAAAGCCAAAATTTCCTGATACATAAGAGATTAAGGCAATTGCAGCAAGTATGATAGAAACGATCTTTATGCTTTTATTTCTTTTAGAGATATCTTCATTGGCTTCATGAGGCTTCATAAAAGTAGCTGCAAATACCGGATTAATAATATAAGCTACCAGAAGTGATGCGGTGAGAGTAATGATGAGTGTAATGGGCAGGAAGAACATAAACTCCCCTACAATACCTTCCCAAAAAGCAAGTGGAACAAATGGCGCAAGTGTGGTGAGTGTTCCTGAAAGTACCGGTAGAAATACTTCGCCGGTGGCGGTCTTTGCTGCAGTAATAATATTCACCTTTCCGTTATTAAATATACGATGTGTATTTTCAATTACTACAATAGCATCATCTACAACAATACCAAGTGCGAGAAGGAAAGAAAACAAAACAATCATATTCATAGTAAACCCAATAGTGGGCATGAACAGAAACGCCAGGAACATAGATAGTGGAACTGAAAGTGCTACAAAGAGTGCATTAGTGGCACCCATAAAGAACATCAGTAATATTGTGACTAAAATAAATCCAATTATAATTGTGTTAATAAGATCGTGCAATGTAACACGAGTTTGGTTGGATTGATCTCCTGTAATTGTAATTTTCAAATCTTTCGGCAAAGATGTTTCCTGCATTTCTGTAAGGATATCTTTTATTTTGTCGGAAGCTTCAATAAGATTTTCCCCACTTCGTTTAACAACATTAAGAGTGATTACATTCTTCCCGTACAAACGTGCATAGCTTTCCTGATCTTTAAATCCATCCTTAACTTCAGCAATATCTCTCAGATAAATGGGAGCACCTTCAGTCGACACAACAACAATATTTTTAAGTGTTTCTACATCTTTAAACTCTCCTTTTACACTGATGGATCTACGGAGGCCATCCATAGCAACTGTACCTCCTGATATAGTCATATTTTCAAAAGCCACTGCATTTTCAATATCTCTCATAGAAACTTTTGCAGCTTGAGCCCGATACATATCTACGTTGATCTGGATTTCACGGTCGAGTGCACCCACCATATCAACACGGGTGATTTCTTTTAAACCTTCGATACGATCTTTCAAATCATCCGAATATTCTTTGAGTTTATCTAGTGGATAATCACCTGCGATGTTGAGGTATAAGATTGGAATATCAGAAAAATTAATTTCCTGAACATTAGGTTCATTGGGCAAATCGGTCGGTAAGTCATTGCTGGCTTTATCTACGGCATCTTTTACTTTAAGCTTTGCATCTGCAACATCCACATCGGTATTAAACTCCACAATGATGTTCGAGAAATCCTGAAGTGAGTTACTGGTAATTTTTTTCACACCTGAAATAGACTTCATTTGTTTCTCAAGTGGTTTCGACACCAAATTTTCCATATCCTCAGGAGAAGTTCCCGGGTAAATAGTACTTACAAATATCTGAGGAACGATGATTTCAGGGAAATTTTCCTTTGGTAATGAATTATAAGCTGCCAATCCCGACAGTGTAATGATAATGGTAAGTATATATATACTCGTCCGGTTATCAATCGCCCAGCTGGAAGGTTTAAATTCTTTAAATTTATCAATCATAACAATTTTATTTCAATTGAATTATTTAGTTCTGAGTTCTTGCCCTTCATTCAAATCACGGTAACCGGTAACAATTACCTGATCTGCTTCAGAAATACCACTAACCATTTCTGCTTGTCCGTTGTAAGTTCTTCCGGGAGTAACAATTTTTTTACGGGCAATTAACTTCCCTGATTCTTCATTTCCAACCATTACAAAATAGCCGTCGCTGGAACGTTGAAGAAGATCGACAGGTAAAATGAATGCTTTGTCGGTCTTGTAATCTACAATTTTCATTACCACAACCATGTTTGGACTAAATTCCTCCTGGTTTCCTGTCAACGGTACCTCTACATTAAAAGTACGGTTGAGGGTGTTTATTCCTTTTGCAGAGAAACCAACTTTTGAATTAATTTCTTTTTGCAGATCAGGGAAATAAAGAATAACATCATCACCCTTTTTAATTTTACCGGCATACGATTCGCCAACTTCACCTTTCACTTTCAGGTTGGTAAGATTCACAACAGACATGGCAGGCATTCCGGGCATCACCGATTGACCTATTTTAATACCCACGTTATCGATTGTTCCGTTAACAGGAGATTTCACTCTGGTTAGATCCAATTGTTCATTTATAGAACCGAGTCTTTTCTCCAGTGACTCTTTATTGTTCTTTGCCGTGAGGTATTGTATTTCGCTACCAATTTTCTGATCCCATAAATTCTTTTGACGATCGAAAATAGTTTTTGAAAAATCGTATTGTACCTGCACTTCTGCAAGCGACTGACGAGTGATCTGGTCGTCGAGCGTAGCTAAAACCTGCCCTTTTGAAACACGATCACCTTCTTTAACCAGGATAGAAGTCACAGTACCCTGTGTGCGCGGACTCACTGAAATACTCTCATCACCATCAACCTTGGCTTGTACTTCAACAAAATGACGAAACTCCTGTGATTGCACCTTTTGAATTGATACCAGGCGAATTCCTGTATTATCCTTTTCATTGCTGTTCATTTCACTTTTCAGCACTCTTATTTGATTGGCAATTTCAGCTTGCTGCTTTAATAATTTATCCAGCTGAGCCTGTTTATCACCTGATTCATTTCCGC
>Ga0105046_10009837_pt1 | contig 14917 bp, 6 predicted proteins | sample MAT03_FD_78385 | JGI IMG/M metagenome (GOLD analysis project Ga0105046, IMG submission 78385) | Freshwater microbial communities from Lake Fryxell liftoff mats and glacier meltwater in Antarctica - MAT-03 (megahit assembly) | ecosystem: Environmental > Aquatic > Freshwater > Ice > Liftoff... | reverse complement strand
CGCCTTCCGGATGAGGCAACCGCGACCGCTTTTCTACGTCGCGTGGCGGCTCGGTATGTGGCTCCGGATGAAAAGTTGCTAACGGTTCCCCAGTTCGATCCGAACAGCGATGGTGTCCTGTCTCCGGAAGAACTCATGCAACTCCGGGAACGCCCGGCTGACGTTCGTTTAAAGATCGAACTGACGACCGGCCAGCCGGAAGCATCTCGATTGACCATCAACGGATTCAGCGACGAGTTTGCCGGACTGAAGGACTCGACGAAGAAAAATCCATCCAGCCTGACGCTCAACTTCCCGTCGTTCAATCTGGAATTTCTGGCCGCACAAGGAACGACCAGCGATCAGATTTCCATTGGAGCTGTCAATGACGGCTACGCCATGCTTCAGGAGATCGATCCGAATGCCGACGGTCGTTTTTCCATCCGCGAGTTGCGGCAGTTGAACGAACGCCTGGCAGCTTTTGATCAGAATTCTGACGGACAAATTGGATCCGATGAGACTCATACGACGTTTCGAGTCTGCATCGGCCTGGGACCGACCGCCCATCAGCCACTGGCGTTGTTGCGTGAAATCAATTCACCGAGCGCCTTAGTTCAGGCCCCTGGCCCGGATTGGTTTACAGAGATGGACAAGAATAAGGATTATGATTTAACTCGCCAGGAGTTTCCTGGCACAGACGAACAGTTTAAGCAGCTTGATAGTGATGCAGATGAATTGATTAGCTCTGTGGAAGCCAATAAATGAGCCGCAAGGCGCTAGCCGTGGGTGCTGTATTCATCGTTTAACCCGACTCGAAGAGGAGGTGCCGAGTGCCCCGCCTCCTCTTCGAGTCGGGTTAAACGGAAGCGATCTCGGCCAAGACTAAATCAACTATAACCCGCGGCTAGCGCCTTGCGGCTCACAACTATAACCCGCGGCTAGCGCCTTGCGGCTCACATGATGGAATAAGACTGATATGAACCGAATTGACTCCCACCTTGCAACAGACCGAACTCGCACAGGCAGTGACAACGGGCACGCGAAGGCTCCGATAGTGGAGAATTCTCAGGACGTCGCCGAAGCAATCGACGCCATGCACGAGCAGTTCGTGGAGCTGCGAAGGCAGCTTGCGGGGGTGATTGTGGGGCAGGATGAAGTCGCCGAACAACTCCTGATCGCGATGCTTTGCAAAGGTCACTGTATTCTTCAGGGGATGCCGGGGCTCGCGAAGACAATGCTCGTATCAACCATGGCGTCGCTGATCGACCTGTCGTTTCGGCGAGTCCAGTTTACTCCGGATCTGATGCCGGGCGACATTACCGGCACCGAGGTTTTGCAGGAAGACCAGACGACGGGCAAGCGAGTCTTCCAATTCATCGAAGGCCCGCTGTTCGGCAACGTGATTCTGGCGGACGAGATCAATCGCACACCACCGAAGACTCAAAGCGCGCTCCTGGAAGCGATGCAGGAACGCCAGTTGACCGTGTGTGGCAAGACCTACAAGCTCCCGGATCCGTTCTTCGTTCTTGCAACGCAGAATCCTGTGGAGACTGAAGGCACGTATCCGCTGCCGGAAGCTCAGCTGGACCGATTCCTGCTGAAGATCCATGTGAAGTATCCGTCCCGCGCGGAAGAACTGGAGATCGCTCGTCGCCAGACAACGGACTACAGCTTCAAGACGAAAACCGTGATCGATATCGACCACATGCACGCGATGCAGTCGCTGGTTCGCAACGTGGTTGTCGCGGATCATGTTTACGAAGCAGCGCTGGATCTTGTTCGAGGAACTCGGCCTGACGAAGGTTCCATGGCGGCCGATCTTCAGAGTCTCATCCAATGGGGCGCTGGACCTCGTGCGACGATCGCCTTGCTGCTGGCCGCTAAGGCTCGTGCATTGTTGAATCGTCGATGCCATGCGACCACGGCGGACCTGGCAGCGGTTGCGTTGCCCGTGTTAAGGCATCGAGTGATTCTGACGTTCAATGCCGAAGCCGCCGGGATCGATGCGGATTCAGTGCTGAACAGAATTTTGGAAAATACGAAGTCGCTGCAGAAGGCCTGAGCCGCTGACCTGGTGAGCCGCTGACCTGGTGAGCCGCGAGGCGCTAGCCGCGGGTTTTGATTTTCCTCGTTTAACCCGACTCGCAGAGGAGGTGCAAAGTGCTGGCCTCCTCTGCGAGTCGGGTCAAACGAAAACACCCGCGGCTAGCGCCTTGCGGCTCACAAACTTGCGGCTCATGAATAGGGAATACAATGTTCCGTCTCTTCCGATCAAAACCGAATCCTCCGACGCCCGCTCCGGGTGCTGCGGTGGGGTACGCTTCGGAATTGCTTGATCCGAAGGTCATGGAGCAAATTGGATATCTTGAACTGCTGTCGCGAACCGTCGTCGATGGTCTGCTGGCAGGCAAGCATCGATCAACAACAAAGGGCGGATGTTGCGAGTTCGCTCAGCATCGCCAGTATGCTCCGGGTGACGAGATTCGCCAGATCGACTGGCAGGTGTTCGCTCGCAACGACAAGTACTTTATCAAGCAGTTTGAAGAAGAAACCAATCTCCACGCTGTGATGGCGCTCGACACCAGTGGGTCAATGAAATTTGGATTGTCGACGGTGAGCAAGCTCGATTACGCTCGACAGGCGGCGGCTTGCATTTCTCGAATGTTGCTGCGACAGCGAGACGCCGTCGGTACCGCAATACTGAATGAACAGACTCCAATGTTTCTGCCGCCGAAACAGAACGCGGCCCATCTGCAGGCGATCCTGTCGACTCTTTCAGCGGCAAAGCCATCGCATGGTGGTTCTCTGGCGACTCAGATCCGCGCCATGGTGCCGCGGATGCGTCGAAGGGGGCTGTTTGTTCTGTTGTCAGATTGTTTCGGGAACCTTGATGAACTGTCGACGTCGCTGCGCATCGTTCGGGCACGAGGTCATGATGTGGTTGTGATGCATGTGCTCGCGCCCGAGGAAATTCATTTCGACTTCCGGCACTGGTCGTCGTTTCAATCGCTGGAAGTTGCGGGACATCGAATGAATCTTGATCCGGCAGCGATTCGCGATGAGTATCTAAAACGCATTCGGGCCTTCGTGGAGAAACTGGAAAACATCGTCACTGGGCTCGGCGGTGACTATGTGAGGATGACGACGAACAAGGATCTGGCGGAAACGCTGGGATGGTTTTTGAGACAACGTGCGGCAAGGAGTTTGTAAGTGCGGCGCACAAAATAATTCTAAGGACCAATCACTAACGTGGGTTTTCTGAGTATCACATTTCTGGTCGCTTTGCCTTTGGCATTGGCACCGATTCTGTTGCACTTGTTTGATCGTCGACGCAATGTCACGATCGAGTGGGGAGCGATGGAGTTTCTGCTGGATGCCGCCACGCGCCGGACGAGTGCTCGAAAGCTCAAGCAATGGCTGTTGCTGGCTCTGCGAGTGCTCGCGATCGCCGCGTTGGTGCTGGCTCTGGCAAGACCGAAGCTGCCGGGACATTGGTTCGGAAACAACGATCGTGGCGAGACGGTTTTTGTCATTGATAATTCAATGTCCACGCTTCGCGAATCGGAAGATTCGACGATCTTCGCAAAACTCATCGAACGTGCGACGACAGAACTGAATGCGATGCCGTCCGGCGATACTGTTCGCATTCTGCTGGCGTCACCGTATCCGGTGTGGGCGACGTCCGGGGATTTGCGAGTTGACTCAGGCTCGCGAGACATGATTGCCGAACAGCTCAAGGAGATCCGTCCAACCAATGGAAGCAGTGATCTCCTGGCGGCGATGTTTACAGCCGTGCAGGCGGATTCCGAACAGAAGATCGAAAAGCGTCGAATCGTTTTACTCACCGATGGTCAGGCGGCGGACTGGAAAACGGCGGATACCAGCGGCTGGCAGCGATTTCAGGAAGTGCTCAGATCGGCAGCCGTTCCGACTCAACTGGATGTAATTGAGCTGGACGCGAAAACTACAAGGTCGACAAATATTGCTGTGAACACGCTACGATCGAATCGACTGGTGACGGGTATCGATCAGACGTTCACAGTCACCGCGCAGATTCAGAATCACTCGGCCGTCGATTTTCCGGGCTGCACGGTCTCGTGGCAGATTGGAACTCATGAAGAACAGACGGCCGAAGTTCCATCGCTGGCCGGCGGCAATACACATGAAGCCGTTTGGCGGCATTCGTTTTCAAATCCGGGCGTCTATTCGCTGTCTTGCCAGCTCAAAGCAGATGACAATCTCGCGCCCGACAACCGCGCGACGGTTGTGATTGAAGTCATCGAAGAAGTGCCGGTGCTCGTCGTTGAAAGTGCGGCCGGCCAGGCGGAACTTCAGCAGGATGCGTTCTTTCTTCAAGCCGCGATGGGATGGATCAACGGCGAGGCGATGGAGGCTCACAGCGTCTATCGGCCGGTCACAGTGAGCCCTGATCAGTTGGAAGGCATGAGTCTCGCTGCATACCGAGCCGTCATTATCCCGAACTTCACTGCGATCTCGGAACAGTCGGTTGCAGAACTGAAAGCTTTCGCGTTCAACGGCGGCGGTGTCTGGATCGCGCTCGGTCCGCGAGCCGACATCGAAATGTTCAACCAGTACGTGTTTGCTCATGGTGACGGATTGTCGCCGCTCGCCATTGATGGGATCGTCGCTGAGCAAAGTGCCGATTCCGCTCCGAAGATCAATGCCGGGTTGCGAGAGCATCCGGCGACGATGGCTTTGGCAGACAACGAAAAGCTGGACACGAGCGATATTCGAGTCCGCCGTCGATTTCGATTTGTGCCGCCACCACGTGATGAAGATGTGTCGGCCTTGTTGAGTCTCACCAACGGCGAATCGCTGGCGGTCGAAAAGTACGTTGGGCAGGGACGTGTCATCGTGCTGGGCATTCCTTTAACGATGCGCGACTGGAGTGAGCTGGCGAAGTCGCAGGCCTTCGTTGTGATGGTGCAGGATTGGGTGGCGTATCTGACGCAGCCTCAGGCGACGCGACACAATCTTTCGCCCGGTGATCCAATTTCAGTGCATCTTGCAGAAACCGATAGCCGCGACGCGTTTCTGAAAACGCCGCACGGTGACCAGATCGAACTCACGGCCGACACGGTTCCTGATGGAGTCATCTTTCGCTCAAGCCGCACGATTCTGCCAGGGGATTACAGTCTGCAGCTGGGCTTGTCGGGAGATTCCATCCCGTTTCATGTGCAGCGAAATCCAAAGGAGTCGAATCTCACAGGGCTTTCCGAGGAGGATCACAAGCTTCTCGCGGATACGGCTGGCTTGAGTGGCAGTTTGTTGAATCCAAATCTGAGCAGTACCAGTCAGAGCGATCCCGTCTGGCCGATGCTGTTGATGATGTTGATCGCGTTTATGAGTTTTGAACTGATTCTGTCTGGAATGATTTCTCGCGAACGTTTCGGTACTGCCGCGATCTCGGAGACATCGGAAAGAATTGGCGATGCCAGTTTTGGGATGCCGGTAGAGTTTGGGAAGAAGGCCGCCTCCCGTGAGCCGCAAGGCGCTAGCCGCGGGTGAGTGTTTGTTTTAATTGTGAGCCGCAAGGCGCTAGCCGCGGGTGAGTAAACAAAACAAATTAAATCAACACCCGCAGCTAGCGCCTTGCGGCTCACGGGTGATGGATGACAGACGAAAATCATGCCAACAACAACCAACAATCTTGAACACGTTGCACTCGATGGCCCGGTGGGGTTACCGATTGCGATCGGTGTTGCGCTGGTGTTACTGGGATTGTTTACGTGGTCTTTGAGCCGTGAACGACGGATTCTGGGATCTCGGTTCACAGTGCTTTTCTGGATTCTTCGAGCGACGGCTTTGGGCGTTGCAATCTGGATGTTGCTGGATCCGACGCGCGTGCTGGTGGAAGTTTCTACAACTCGCAAGTCGGTGGCTGTGTTGATGGATGTCAGCGGCAGCATGCAGACGGTGGATCCCGAAGGCACGGCCGATGATCTGCGCTGGGCGATCTCACAGGGACAGGCCGAGAAATTCAGTGCGACTCGAGCGGCTGATCAGGCACATGCGGCGGCTGGAATCGCTGAGAAGCATCTACAAAAAGCCTCCGAGGCGCTCGTCCAGCATCAGCGAGAAAGCCTGGTTGTCGAAACGACAGCGGCTGCGAATGAAGCGATCCGAAGTGTTCTCAATCATTTGAAGTTGTTGTCTGAAGAATTGAAAACAGGGGGATCGGAAAAGACGGATGTCTCCGCCAAAGTCATCGCAAGGAATCTGGTGAAGGAACTGGAAGGTTCAGAATTCGTCGCCTTCAACGAGCTCTGCGATGCTCTCAAAAAGGGACGCACGCCGTCGGAGAAAGGGTGGCGTGAAAGTCTCCCGGACCTGCAGAATCGACTTGTCGGAATTCGCCGGCAGTTGAGCGAACTCGCTCGCGATGTGGCTTTGCTGGACACTGAAAACCTTCAGAACAATCAAGCCTCGATGATGGCAGCCATCCAGCGTTCCGCCCGCATGACTCGTGCCGCCGGGTTTCTGGATTCGCTTAGTACGACCGCGTTGAAATCGGTTCGAGAAAAAGCGGACGTTCGAGTCAGCACGTTCGATCAGTCGCCGTCCGTGCTGAACGCCCAGACGACCGTGACGAGCGCTATTCAGAACCTGTTGCCATCGGCCGACAAGGACACCGACGAGCAGCGAGAAACTGCGGCGAAATCCGGCACGAACATTTCGTCGGTGCTTGAACAGCTCAGCCGCGATCGTCGAGATCAGCCGCTCGCGGCCGCATTTATTCTGACCGATGTTTCGCATAACAAGTCGGGAGTCGCCAATCCTCGCGAAGTCGCCGCAGATCTTGGCGGGACTCCTGTGTACGTGATTCCAATCGGCAACACGCAGTACGTGCGCGACATTCTGGTGCAATCGGTTTTCTGCCCGGCGGTTGCCATGCGAAACGATGACATCGTGATCGAGGCCGTCATTCAGGCGTACGAATGCGAAGGCGAAGCCTGCGTGGTTCAGTTGATGCAGGATGGCAATGTTATTGACAGTCGGACCGTGCAACTGGATTCCGGATTTGCAACTCGCCGAGTTCGTTTCGATCAGAAAATGTCAGACGTAGGCGTGCAGCGATTTCAGGTGTCTGTCAGCGGTGTTGCTAAAGAGTTGACCGAACAAAACAACGTCGATGACTTCGAAGTCAACGTGACTCGCAGCGAGATCAAGCTGCTGCTGGCCGATGAGATGCCTCGCTGGGAATATCGCTATCTGGCTCAATTGTTTCGCCGCGATCCAAAAGTCGAACTGGACGAAATGCTGTTTCATCCTCGACCAATCGCAACGGGCAAGCGAAGTGCATCAGGCGCGTTCCCGGTAACCGTCGATGGCTGGGACGAATACGATGTCGTGATTCTTGGCGACCTGACCGTTGAGCACCTTCCGCTGGCGGCTCAGGTGTCTATGGTCGAATACATGAAGGAACGTGGCGGCACCGTGATTCTGATCGCGGGCAAAGAATCCATGCCTGCGGCTTACGCTCAGTTACCGATTGCAAGCATCCTGCCTGTGACTCAAATGGAAGCCGGAGCCGATGCGAGCGACGGAAGCGGGTATTCGTTCCATGTGACGGATGCCGGTCAGTCGCACAATGCGTTGATGATCGGCGAAACGGAAGAAGCAACAAAAGTCGCGTGGGACTTCATTAACCAGTTCGCACCGCTGCACGAAGTGTCGCCCTGGAGATTGCCTCGACCATCGGCAACGACGCTGATTTCAGCTGTTCCAAAAGGAACGCTGGACAAAGATCATGCCGCGAAGACAAGTGCGTTTCTCTGCTGGCAGCCGGTGGGCCGCGGTCGAGTTGTCTATCTGGCGGGACCGGAGACGTTTCGATTGCGGTTCCTGCGAGGCGACCGTTTGCACTATCGGTTCTGGGGTCAGATGCTTCGATGGGCTCTGGCTTCGGATCTTTCGTCTGGATCAGAGTTGGTGCGAATTCGAGCTGACAAGGCTCAGTACAATTCAGACGAGTCGATTCAAATTGTTGTACGTCTGACTGACAGCTCGGGCAAGCCGATTGTGTCGACGGACGAAATTCAGGCGATTGCTCGTCAGGGCGATCAGGAGCATTCGGCTCCGCTGGTGGCCGATGATTTGATTCCCGGACAATATAACGGCGAGTTCAAGTCGTTGCCTCCGGGCGATTATCAAGTCGAACTTACCGGGCAACTGGTGAGTCAATTGCTCAAGGTGACCGAGCAGCAGTCTGTCTCAGCGAGTTTCAGCGTACAGGCCGATCTGCCGGTTGAATTTTTGGACACTCGCTGCGACCGAGCGCTGGCTCAGCAGATTGCGGATATCACCGGCGGTCAGGTGATTCCACCGACGGCGGTCGAGGAAATTTTGAGGCTGACAAATCTGGAACCTGAGGTGGCTCAGAAGATGGAGTCTCGGCCAATGTGGTTGCAGTGGAAGTACTTGTGGATTGTGTTCGGATGTTTGCAGGCGGAATGGATTGTTCGAAAAGTAAAAGGTTTATCCTGAGCCGCAAGGCGCTAGCCGCGGGTGTTGATCGAATCGTTTAACCCGACTCGAAGAGGAGGCGGACAGTCGGCACCTCCTCTTCGAGTCGGGTTAAACGGAAGCGATCTCGGCGAGCGCCCCGCGGTTCACAAGTTGGGAACAGGTTCCCGTCGGCAGAGCGACGGGTCTACAATAGGAAACAGAAATCATGTCACACCTCACACACGAGAACGTCTTTCCATCCGTCATGCGGGAAAAGCTGCGCAGCGTAAGATTGCGGCAGGCGGGGTTCTCAGCAGCGCGGGCCATCGCGATCGGTATTTCCGCGCTGATGGCTGCGATGATTGTGTCGATGGTCATCGACTGGGCCGTCACACTGTTTGATACTCGTGTCAGAATCCTGCTGACATCATGTGCGCTGCTGCTTGGAACCGCAACGTTGTTGATCACTGGAGTGCGGCCCATCATTGCCGCACTCGGATGGACTCGGGCAGCCGGAAGTGTTGACGAACGCATTCCGGTCCTGCAGGAACGATGGCGAACTGTCGCCAGCTTTGCAGAATCCCGACACCAGCCAACGAACGCCACCGCGAAAGCCATGTTGCAGCAGGTCACCAGCGAAGCGGTCGCCATGAGCACGCTCGTGAAACCCAGCAAGGTTGTGCAAAGCGTCAATCTTCGACGCCCGGCAATTGCTTTGGCAACAGCGTGTGCGGCGTTAACGGGATTCATGCTGATCAACCTGCCCCAGACATCGGTATTGCTGCAGCGATTCTGGTCGCCGACTCTGAATATTTCGGCAACGCAGCTCGAATCCGTCACTGGTGACATAGTCGTACCTCGCGGTCAGAGCATCGAGATCGTGACTCGCATGAGTGGCCTTCAGCGATCATCTGCGATGATGGCCATGACGATGGAGCAGGAGGTAAATCCCTCCGACGACCTCGAACTGAAGCCCGTTGCCGATCAGCCTGGAATGCTGAGCGTCGCAATCGACGTTGACGAATCTTTCAAGTACCGCGTGCAGGCTGGCGACGGTCGAACGGAATGGCATTCCGTCACGGCGATCGATTTTCCGATGCTGTCCGACATTCGGCTCACAGTAACGCCGCCCAAGTACGTCGATGAACCCGCGACGGAGAAGACTTTGATTCCCGGCCGCATTCGCGCCGTTCAGGGCAGTCAGTTTGAGTTGGCGATGAAGCCAGAGCAGGAACTGAAGACTCTGACATTGATGCTGACTCTGCCCGCCCCTTCTGTTGAAGGCGACAATGCAGACACAGATAATGCGGTCACAGAGGCGGCGGCAAGAGACACAACTGAAGAACCAAAGACCATTCAGCGATCGATGCTGCTGACTCGCGGCGACGACGGTTGGTATCACTTTGAAACTCAACTGACAGAAGACTTCAGCCTGTCGCCGATGCTCGTGAGCACTCATGGATTGACCAACGAGAATCCTCGTGTGTGTCGCATTGAAGTGATCGAAGACAAGGCACCGGTCGCAAGAATCATCAGCCCGAACGAAGAGTCGGCAGCCAGTCCGGATGAGACCATCGAGATCAAGTTCGAAGCGCACGACGATCACGGAATCGCGACAGCAGAGCTGGTGGTTTACGACACAGAAACGAAGGAAGGCGAGGAGCCGAAGATTCTGGCTATCAAGCAGATCCCGCTCGGCGATCAGCAGCTTCAGAAACACGTCATGGGCAAGATGGAGCTGAATTTGAAGGAGCTTGGTCTGGAGGAAGGCAAGAGCATCAGCTACGCCGTACGTGTCACCGACAATCGCAAGTTGGATATGGATCCAGAGAGCAATCGCAATCGTCTGATCGCAACGACACAGGCCCCGGCAAAAGATCAACACCAGAGTGATCAGAAGTCAGCTGACATGAGCCGCAAGGCGCTAGCCGCGGGTGAGTCGCCTGAGAAAAACGAACCGACGTCTGATGACAATCAGACGTTAGCACAGGGCTCAGACGCTCAGAACAGCGATTCCGAAAAGTCTGCAGCAATAACTGGCGACGATCAATCAAAGAACGGCGATCCCAGCGACAACAACGAGAAAGCCCCCGCTGCCAACCCGCTGATTGCCGACGCCAGCGACCAACAACCATCGGCCGATCAGTACGAACAAATGCTTAAAGACAGCCGCGACCAACAGAGCCGCAAGGCGCTAGCCGCGGGTGAGTCGCCTGACAAAAACAACAACGATCCAAACACCGCTGCCAAATCCGATACCCCCGGCGATCCCCAGAATCCTGATGACAAAGACGCATCCAGCTCCATGAGCCGCAAGGCGCTAGCCGCGGGTGAATCCCCGGACAAAAACAACAACGCCCCGAACAATTCCCCGACGGCCGACGATCCACGTGATGCATCCGGAAAAGAATCCACACTGGAACCGGCGGCTAGCGCCATGCCGCTCACGGATGCCAACGCAGATTCAAAATCTGAAATTTCAAATTTGAAATCCGAATCGGAAAATCCCCCAAACAGCAGTGAAAACAACAACGCCGGTAACAACAACGGCGGCTCAGACAATACCGTCAAGCCGCAGCCCAGCAATCAACAACCGAAAGACAACAAGCCCGACGACAACAAGCCCGCCGATCAAAAGACCAAAACGGAACTCGCTGGCTCGTTCAACCTGCCTCCATCAAAAATTCAGATGCGAGGTCAACGCTCCGATGCGGGGCAGCAGCAGGAAACGGATCGCCGCAAGCTGAAGATCACCGGTCGGCTGGACGCCCTTGCCGAACGGGATAAGGATCAGAAGCAACTTGAAAACCCGGTCCGTACCAAGGTCGTCCAGATCGACAAGATGCTGGAAGTGATCGAAGGCAAACTGAACGCCCTGTACCGACATCAGGTCGCTGACAGTCTTCGCGGCGACGGTTTCAAGGAACTGGATGTCAATCTTGGCGACGTCGAAACGTTCGTGGCAGAACTCAGCTTCGATTCACAGGACAGCGCGTTCGAGTTCGTCGGCCTGCAGATGGTCGACATCAGCAGCAATCATGTCACACCGGCGCGAGATTCCGTCTTCGTTGCCATTCGCAAGCCGGACTCCGGAGCTGACGTGCATGCCGAGGAGGCTCTGCATCACGTTGTCAGTGCACGTGAACTTCTGCTGGCGTTGCTGCGAAAGTACGACAACGTTGTTCAGGAACAGGAACTTGCGAAGAAGATCGACGACGCCATCAAGATGTATACCGTCTATGTGGAAGGCTCGCAGCAGTTGATGCGAGAGGCCGCTCAGAACTTTGACCCGTTGAAACTGCAGCGCGAGTTGGCGGTTGTCGAAGTCGATCAGGCGTATCTGGACCGACTGGCAGAAGTCACTCGAATGCGTCGCGACATGATGTCGGAACTGGCAAAAATTCTTGGAGATGATCCACGACTTCGGTCTCGCTATCTTGATTTAATCAAACGTCGTCGCGCGTCGCTTCGGAGTCAACTGGCGGAACTGGCAGCAAGGCAGGATCAGTCGGCTCAGGAAGTTCTTGGCTGGCTGAGCGTGTCGGAAAATCAACGAGAGAACTACTGGCTTCAGGTCTCTGACCTGCGACTGGATCTGCCAAAGGAACTCGCTAAGGAAGCTCAGCAGTTTTCCGATCGCATCGAAAAGCAGATGCCGCTGGTGCTGGATGCTGCTCAGGGAACGGCCGCTCGAACAATCGAGTTGGCGAAGCAGATGGCATTAGACGTGCGCCGTTGCGACTTCGAAGTCCGTGAGCTTCGCAAAGCGGGTGGAGAAGTGTCGGCAACCAGGCAGTTGAGTCTCGCTGCGAGCGATCTGGTTTATCGAATCGGTGAACTTGCCGCTTCGCTGGATCAATTGAGCTTCGAAGAAGGTACCAAGGAAGGCGTCGCGGACTACATTCGGCTGCGAACTGCTGAAAATCGGTCGCTGGCCGATCGGGCCGACGCATGGTCGGAAACGGCCGCGGCCATTGAACAGAAACGGTACTCTGGGCTGGCGAACATGGATCAGGAGCAGATTGCGATCGCCACAGAAGTGCTGAGAATGGAAATGCTGAATATCGAAGCGGACCTCGCAGGACAGTTCAATGAAGAAAATCCGATGCCTCAGGAAGTCACGAATCTGACTCAGGATCTGTTGCGAGTGATGGAGTCCGTCACCTTCAATCAGTCGTCAGCAACCTTCGCCTTTGCAAGTGATCATATTGAACCGGCAGCCGCGCAGCAGGAGCTTGCTCTGAAGGGATTCGAAGAAGCTGGAAAGATCCTGGATCAGCTTCGCCGCAAGACCATCGAGTCGCTCGACAAAGAAGAAGTGCAGGACCCCAATATCGCAGATCTTCGGGATCCAACTCTGGATGAATTTCTGGCAAGTTTGGAGCGCGAACCCGACATCGAAGCCCAGTTGGGAATTCCTAATCGGCCCCAGAACATTCGTGTCCTCCAGGAAACAATGCAATGGGCTCAAAACGGCGCCGCGATGCTCGGTGGGTCTGGTGAGGCAGCAAGAATGCGAATTCAGCAGATGATGAAGCAACAGCTGAACGCGGAAGGTGGCAAGGAAGAAAAGCCCGACGACAAACCTCAGGATCTTCGCGCGATGACAGAGGAAGAAAAGAAGCAGCTCGCCGAATCCAAAGACATGCAACAGATGTTGAAGGACCAGATGCAGAAGTCCATGCAAGAACTGGAAGAACGGATGCAGGACTCGGCCACAACGGACGAGCAGCGTCGGCAAATGCAGGAGATGGCTCAACGCATGGCACAGGCTCTTGAGGAAATGAAGGGCGAACAAACCCCGGAACAGCTCTGGCGACGCATGGTCGAGGCCGATCAGACAAAAGCGGCGATGGAGGCTCTTGCAAAGGGCGAGACTCTTCCAGACGATCAATGGAACAAGTTGATGTCAACTTTGGATGATGGACTCGGACAAGTGGGCGGGAAAACTCCGCCGGAAGATTATCGAAAGGCGATTGAACAGTATCAGGATCGGATCCGTCAGCTCAAAGGCGGCTCCGGCGGTTGATGCGCTGTGAGCCGCAAGGCGCTAGCCGCGGGTGATGATTTATCCCAGCCAAGATTGCCTCCGTTTGACCCGACTCAAAGAGGAGGCGTGGCCGTGAGTACCTCCTCTTCGAGTCGGGTTAAACTAAAATCCCGAACAGAGTTTTCACTATGCGAGCAATTCGAATAACAAAGACACCCGCGGCTGGCGCCTTGCGGCTCATGAGGATGGCGGGGATCGCGGCGGTTTGCCTGGTGATGGTAATGTCTACGCAGCAACTGCGGGCTCAGGAACCTGCACCATCGGTGACTTCAGAATCGTCCAATCTCTATTCCGCGTTGCCGCCGACAGAATGGTCCAACGTCGAATCGGCCGTCGATCGAGGCCTCGCACATCTGGCCAGCATTCAAGAGGAAGACGGTCGCTTTCCCAGTGAAGAGTCGGCTCAACCCGCAGTGACGTCGCTCGCAGTGATGGCGTTTCTTTCGCGAGGCCACATGCCGGACGAAGGCAAGTACGGTGCCCGGATCTCCAGGGCCATCGACTTTGTCCTTTCGACTCAAAAACGTCGAGGCTACTTTTCACTTTTGCCCGTGACGCCACCGGTAAGTCACGGCAGTCCTGCGCAATCGGTGACGTACAATCATTCGATCGCCGGGCTGATGCTGGGCGAAGTTTACGGTATGACCAGCGGCGAACGGTCGAAAAAGATCGAAGCCGCCATCACGACTGCTCTGATCTATCACCGCGAAGTGCAGACTCGGCAAAAGGAAAAGCCGAGCGACATTGGCGGCTTTCGTTACGGCTATCCGGAAGGCCCGAACGCGCATTCGGACATGTCTGTGACCGGATGGGCGCTGATGTTTCTGAGGTCGGCTCGTAACGCAGAATTCAATGTGCCAAAGCAGTACTTTGATGAAGGGCTCGATTTCGTCGAACGATGTTACGAAAAGGACTCGGCCCAGCATGAGAAGGGTGTCTTTCGATACCGTCCACTGGAGTCCGAGCCAGCCGCCAATCCACAGATCACGCTGGCGAACACTGCCTCGTCGATGCTGACGCTGATTCTCGGCGGACGTCACACACATGAAGGAATTGCCGCCGGAGCAGAATGGTTCCGAACTCGCGATTATCCTCGACCATGGCAGGACGGTTACTACTATCTGTCATCGTACTACAGCAGCCAGGCGACGGCTCAGGTTGGTGGCGACACGTGGAATCAGATCTTCCCCCAGATCGCTCGCAATCTTCTGGCCGAGCAGGCAAAAGAAGGCAACTGGCCCATCGCCGGCGGCGCCGAACGCAACTACGGCACCGCCTACAGCACGTCACTGGCGATCCTTGCACTCACACCAGCCTACCAACTGCTGCCAATCTATCAGCGATAATGCGTCTCTGAACGAGTTCACATGCGAGCGGCAGAATGAGAGTTCCCCATTGAGCCTGAGGCGCTAGCCGATT
>Ga0105046_10009836_pt1 | contig 14919 bp, 14 predicted proteins | sample MAT03_FD_78385 | JGI IMG/M metagenome (GOLD analysis project Ga0105046, IMG submission 78385) | Freshwater microbial communities from Lake Fryxell liftoff mats and glacier meltwater in Antarctica - MAT-03 (megahit assembly) | ecosystem: Environmental > Aquatic > Freshwater > Ice > Liftoff... | reverse complement strand
TCCTGTGGGACGAAAAGAACAAGCGCTGGGACCCATCACAGCATAAGTTCACCTGTCCATTGCCCGAAGACATCGCAATGCTGACCGAAACACCCGGCGAAACACGCGGCTCTCAGTATGACATGGCCTGTAACGGCCACGAGGTCGCAGGCGGCAGCATCCGCATCCATGATCGTGCCTTGCAGGAAAAGATGTTCCCACTCATCGGCCTGACGATGGAAAAAGCCTATCAGCAGTTTGGGCATATCCTCGAAGCGTTCGAGTATGGTGTGCCGCCGCATGGGGGCATTGCCTGGGGCATTGATCGCGTCGTGGCAATTCTCGCAGGCGAGCCGAATATCCGTGAAGTCATTGCCTTCCCCAAATCACAGACTGGCTCGGATGTGATGGCAGGAGCACCCTCAGAGGCAGATGACAAGCAGTTAGAAGATTTGTTCATCCGCGTCGAACTGCCCGTAGACGAAAAAGAGTCGTAGTCACAGGGCTATACGGACTTTGATAATGACGATCCCAACTCAAAATTGGGATCGTAGGGGCGATCCGCTGGATCGCCCTTTTGTAGTCCTAATCCTTGGGCAGCAGATAGCTGTGGATGAGTCCCGCAGCCGCCCCACCAATAACCTGAGCAATCGCATACGGAATCACATAGCTCAAATCGCCTGCCATCAGGGCTGGGCCCAGGGTACGCGCCGGATTGAGCGAAGCCCCGGTGTGATAGCCACCTGCCAGAATGCAGGCCGCCAGCGTAAAACCAATGGCAATCGGGGCAACATTCCCGGCACGGCCATGCACAGCGGTTTGATAAATGGTGCTCACCAGAAAGAACACGAGGAAGGCTTCGAGCAGTGAGGCACTGAGAATATTGCTGTCCGTCAGAACACCTTTGGTGACACCATAATTTGTGCTCGTTCCAAGAATGACAGACAGTGCAACCGCCGCCGCAATCCCGCCCACCAACTGAACGATAATATAAGCCACTGCCTTCACCACATCAATCTTGCCACCGACCAGCATTCCGACGGTGACTGCCGGATTGAAATGCCCGCCTGAAATGCCATTATAGGCAAAGGCCAGCGCCACCAGAATCAAGCCATGCGCCAGCGCTGGAACTGCGACATTCGCATTAGCATCCTGAAATCCTGTGACAGCCACCGCAAACGCCCCGATAAAAACGAGTGTAAACGTACCTAAAAATTCCGCGATGAGTGACCGCGTCATACTGTGCTCCTGAGAGAAAAAGAATCAATTGAAGATTTGATTATGCCCTGAAAACAGCTTTATTGCCAGAAATATAACGTTGTATCACGGCTATAAGCGTTCCATAAGAGAGACTTCTAGGCATTTACAGCACCGCACAGGTTTGATATATATGGTGTCACCTGCAATGTTCGTGATGATGAGCACACATTTTGGCCCAGAATTCTACAAACCGGGGGTCGAATTTGGCAGCTGAGGTGTAAGCCGGGCTGTCCAAGAGATTCCCACCTGCACAACAGGACCTAAAATCACCATCACACGGCATAGCAGTATCGAAAGCGGTGCAATCTTTGCGCCGTTTTTCGATTCTGGCAGAGGTGTCATTATGCCGTTTAAGACGTAAGAACGGACCTTTATTCAAATACGATGGTTCGTTTGAGCGACCCGCTGGGTCGCCCAAACACAATGACACGAACGGCCTACTGTGAAAAGTTCTCCCCAAAGATTTCCACCATCAAGGACCCCATCGCCGCCCGATTGGGGATGAGCACTTGCGCCCCATCGCCTGTGACATAAGGACGGAGATATTTGTAGTCCAGAACGCCCATTTTGATATTCTCGCCGGGCACATCTTTCACATACAGACCAAGTTGCAAAATCTGCTCAAAGGTCAGACCTGTATAGAGATTATCCGACAGATTGGTCCAAATTTCGGGAGCTCTCACGATCAGGGTCGGCAGCATCTCGCCATTAAGCACTTTATCGCGGATCGCATAGATCACCTGCTGTTGGCGCTCGGCCCGCTGAATATCGCTGGCTCCGTGTCGCGTGCGGGCAAAACGAAGCGCGTTATAGCCGTTCAGGTGATGGCTGCCCGCATCGAGGATAAACGGATCATAGCCATAGTACATACTGGGGTATGACGAGTCATAAATATCATAATCGATCTCAACATCGATGCCGCCCAGAACATCCACGAGCGTAATCACAGCATCAAAATCGACCAGCATATAATCATTGACGCGCATACCGAGATTGAGCTGCACAGTCTGCATGAGCAGCGTCGGTCCAAAACCTGCTTTGCGTGTTTCGCCAAACACCATCGGCGTATTCACACGCTGCAAATCACCTGAGCCAGGGATTTGAACAAACAAATCGCGTGGAATGCTCAACACACCGATGCTGTTCGTTGTTGGGTCAAGGCTCACAAGCATCATTGAGTCGGTGCGATATGTCAGCCCTTTTTCACCGGGGCGGCGATCCAGACCTGCCAGAATCATCGTAAAGCGTGACTGCCCATCCCAGGGAACAAGCGTGATGCTGCTGCCATCGGGAAGCACAAGTTCATCGCCTGTGCCAATTCCATCGCCAAAATCGCGATGCACAACGTAGGGCGTAGGCAAATCAGCCACAGAAACGGCGGTTGGGATAACATCGCCCGTGCCTTGTGTCGTTCGCACCAGAAACAGGGCCGAGAGAGAAATGACGAGTACAACGCCAAAGAGCGCCGCCGCGACAAAGACCCACACCCATTCGCCGCCGCTCGGACGCCCTCCGGTGCGGCGTCGCTTGACGCGCTCACGGGCCGCCGATTCACGATCCAGAGGGGGCGGCGGTGGCGCAGCGGGGCGGCGGGAGTATTCACGCGTGCTGTAAACAGCGGGTTTGGGTGGTTCGGGACGCGCTGGTTCTTCAGGTTGTTCGTAAGGATTCCGCATCGGGCTGTGCCCCCGCCAAAGTGATTTACAATGAGAGATATATCAGAGAGTCAGTATATGCGAGGGGGCAAATATGCGTCAATGGCGCTTAATCATTGACTCGCCACAATCCGGTCCTGGGAATATGGCTGTTGATGAGGCAATTTTGCAGGCTGTGAGCGCTGGAACAGCCCTGCCCACCTTGCGAATCTATGCGTGGGAACCCATGTGTCTCTCCATTGGCTACGGCCAGCGCCTCGCAGATGCCGATCTGGAACGGATCGCGGCACGCGGTTGGGATGTTGTGCGGCGGCCCACAGGCGGGCGGGCCATCTTGCATGGCGATGAATTGACATACAGCGTCGCTTTGCCCATTGATGACGACCTGGCACAGGGCGATGTGGTAGAAAGCTATCGGCGCATCAGTGAAGCCTTGATTGCGGCCTTGCAGCATTTGGGCATGATGCCTGAATCGGAGAAACAGGCCAAAGGCAATCACAGCCTCGGTCCTGTCTGTTTTGAAGTGCCCTCCCACTACGAAATCACAGTGGGCGGCAAAAAGCTCATTGGTAGCGCCCAGGTGCGGCGCAAACAAGGTATTTTGCAGCATGGTACGCTGCCTCTCACAGGTGATATTGCGCGTATCTGCGATGCCCTCGCCTACCCTGATAAGGCGTCTCGTGAGGCCGCACGCCTGCATGTTCGGGAACGGGCCATCACGCTGCATGACGCCTGCGGTCAGTTCATCCCCTGGCAGCAGAGCGCCGAGGCACTTGTGCATGGCTTTATCGAAACATTTGATCTATATTTGAATCACGATTCTCTCTCAATTTCCGAGCAGCAGCGCGCGCAGCATTTTGCAGAAACGCTATACTGGACTCAGGAATGGAACGCGAGACGTTAGTGAGGATGGGTGTTATGGCCCGGAAACAGCTTCCCCTCTTCCCGTCGCAGCCACAGACGCCGGAGGAGATTACCCGTAAAACGCCCATCGGCGCAACGCTGACGTTGTTCCAGCAGTATTTGCACAAAGAAGGCAAATCCGAGCATACGCTCAAGGCCTTCATGGGTGATATGGAACTTTTGCTTGAGCGCACAGGGATGGCGACTCCGGTAGGCCTGTATACAACCACCAATCTCAATGAGTTTCTTCATTGGATGGAGTTTAAACGTGGCGTACCATGCAGCCGTAAAACCTATGCCCGCCGTGTGACGACGCTGAAGGTCTTCTTTAAATGGATGCGGAGTTTGGAAGCAATTCCACACGATCCCGCTAAAGCGGTCTTGCAGCGCAGTGGCCCCGCGCCCCTGAACGAGGCGCTTAATCCTATGCAGATTGAGGCCTGTATCCGCGTGGCTCGCACGATGAAGCGCAATGAAGAGCGTGATTATCGCCCTGAGTTGATCTTTCAACTCCTTTTACAAACCGGGATTAAAAAGAGCGAGACGGAACGCCTCAAAGATGAGGATTTTGATCGCAGCAATCCCCATTTCCCGACTCTGCTGGTCAAGCATGAGGTCAAGGATATGTACAAAGAGCGGCGCATCGGTCTTGAGCCTTCGCTCATGGCATTGATGGACATCTACCGAGAGCAGTATCGCCCCCCAAAGACGCTCTTTACATGCACCATGCGCAATCTGGAGTATATTCTGACCGACATTGGCGTTGCCGCGAATGTGCCGTTCAAACTCTCGTTTGAGGTCATGCGCTGGACGAGCGCCGTACATGATTGGCGTCTGGGCGTGGCCGAGGACTCGATTCGCGAGAAACTCGGTCTAAGCCGCATTAGCTGGTATGAAACCAGTGCCAAAATTCGCCGTCTCGTGGAACACCAGATCGAAGAGGAAAGCGCGGCAGCGGAATAGAAAACGTTAGAGCTGCGATGCTGCTGGCTTTTTAAAGACGGAGAGAATGTTGTTCTCTATGAATGTTAAATTGGCACTGTAGGGGCGCAGCGTGCTGCGCCCTCGATAGCCATCATTTTGGGCGCAGCATGCTGCGCCCCTACGATCATCAATTAGATCCGTCCTAATTTGTCAAACTGCATATCGTACCCTTGCATGCCCTTTACACATATCCACGAATACGGTTCATAACAATGTACGCCGATGCCTTTACCCTCGCCGCCCTGGTCGATGAATTTCTCGACACGCTGGTCGGCGGCAGAATTCAAGATGTTCTGGATATTGATTCGACGGGTGTTGGCCTGGAAATTTACGCCCAACACCGCCGCCAATATCTCTATTTGAGTGCCGACAAACAAATGCCGCGCGTCCATCGCGTGCCGGACAAACTGCGGCGCGGCGTGCCACAGCCTACGCAGATTGGCCTGCTCTTTCGCCGATTCGTTGAAGGCGGACGGTTAGAACATGTCCATCAGCCGCCCTTTGAGCGCGTGATTCAATTCGAGATCGAGCATCCCGAAGGCAATTTCACCATTGTGGTAGAGCCAATGGAACGGCGCAGCAATCTCCTGCTGTTGCGCGATAACATCATTCTCGACTGTGTGTGGCGCGTGGGGCCAGATGAGAATCGCTACCGTCTCAGCCTGCCCAATCATGAATACAAACTGCCCCCACCGATGACGGATCGCCTCAACCCGGCCAACGTAACACAGGCCGACCTTGAAACGATTATGAGCGCGAGTACCGATCCCAAGCAGAAGACTGCTGCCCTGCTCACGAGCCGCATTCTGGGCATGAGTCCGCTGGTCGCCAAAGAGGTTGTGTATCGCGCCAGTGGCAGTATCAATCAGAAGGCTTCAGAGGCACAGACTGCTGCCCTACTTACGGCCTTGCAAGAGGTTGTGACCCCTCTCATCAAGCGCGAGTGGCAGCCCGGTATTGCCGAGGATCAAGGCGTCGTGCAGGCCTACAGCGTCTACCCCCTCACGCATCTCCCAGGCTGGCATCCTGTCGAGAGCCTCAGCGAAGGCATGGTCGCCTACTATGGCGCGGCCATTGGGCCTGATGCCTATAACGAGATGAAAAAGATCGTGCAGGCCGATCTGGATGAAGCGCGTAAAAAATTCAGCGCGAAATTGGCCTCACTGGAAAGCGGCCTCAAAGATCGCAATGAGATGGATCATTTGCAGCACAGCGGCGAGTTGATTCTCGCCTATCAATACACGATACAAAAAGGCCAGACTGAGCTGCGTGCCCAATACGAAATGGATCAACCAGAACTCATCATCAAGATTGATCCCAAAATGACCCCATTGGAGAATGCGCAGCGCTACTTTGATCGTTACAATCGGTCTAAGCGTGCTCTGACAGGCGTGCCGCAGTTGGTGTCCGATACGCGATGGGAACTGGCGTATATTGCGCAGTTGGAAAACGACTTGCGTCAGGCCAGCAGCTACCCGGAAATTGACGAGGTCATCCAGGCACTGCGCACGCGCGGTCTGACGAGCGGGCCCAAAACCGCGGCACGGCGTCTGGGAGGCAGCGGGCAAAGTGCGCCCCTGCGCCTGACAAAAGATGGATTTGTCATCTGGGTCGGACGCAACAGCCGCCAGAATGAACAGGTCACCTTTAAATTGGGCAATGGGCAGGATTTGTGGCTGCACGCGCGCGATGTCCCTGGTGCGCATGTCGTCATTCGCAATGATGGCCGCCGCATCGCTGAATCGCTCATTGAATCGGCTGCTGCGATTGCCGCTTACTACAGCGGCAGCCGCCAGGAGTCTAAAGTGATCGTGGACGTGACGCGCTGCAAATATGTGAAGAAAATCAAAGGGGCCGCCCCCGGTATGGTGACATATCGGAATGAAGAAACTTTAACCGTTACTCCCCACAGTGAGGAAGCTCTATGACGCATGACAAAGCGGACAAGCCCGATCACCCACAGAAGGTTGAAAAATCCGAGAAAAAGACTGAAAAGTCGGACGACTTACAAATCTCGGACAAAGCTGAAAAAAGCGAAAATCCGCTTCCAGAGCAGCCCCTGAGGCCCGCGCCGCGCACAAAAATCCACCTCGCGGATTATGCCCCCGACTATACAGGCGGGCTAAATAAGAAAAAAACCATCGAAGACACAGAAAACATGCATGATCGTCTCGGCATCCTGCAAGAGATGCTCTATGCCCAGAAAAAGCAGTCGGTTCTCGTGGTCCTGCAAGCAATGGATGCTGGCGGCAAAGATGGCGTGCTGCGCAAGGTATTTACCAATCTCAATCCCGCTGGCATTCACATTTCCAGCTTTAAAGCGCCCAGCGAAGAAGAGCTTGCCCATGATTTTTTATGGCGCATCCACAAACAAGTCCCGCCGAAAGGTTATATCGGGGTATTCAATCGCAGTCACTATGAAGATGTGCTGGTTGTGCGTGTGAACAACATTGTGCCGCCTGATGTGTGGCGCAAACGTTATGCTCATATCAATGCTTTTGAGCAGTTATTGGCCGATTCGGGGACACGCATCCTCAAGTTTTTCCTCCATATCAGCAAAGAGGAGCAAAAAGAGCGTTTCATGGATCGTTTGCAAGACCCGAATGAACAGTGGAAATTTTCGGCAGGGGATATACCAGTGCGCGAAAAATGGGTTGATTATATGCAGGCTTATGAAGACATGATCAGCCAGTGCAATACCGAGGCCGCGCCCTGGCACATTGTTCCCGCCAATCACAAGTGGTATCGCAATTATGTGATCACCCGCACGCTGATCGAGACCCTTGAATCAATGAATCTCTCGTATCCCCCGGCGGAAAAGGGTCTGGAAGACATCAAAATTCCGGATTGATGTGTTTGATACGAGCTTCGCGTTATGGCAATTTCAAATCGTAGAATCGTAGGGGCGATCCGCTGGATCGCCCTTTTTGTCACCAATTTTGGATGATGTAGCAAATGTCTACATCACGGACACAACGCGCCGCGCCGCCTCTAACACCTGCCCAATCGTAATCTCGCGCACACAGGGATGATAGGCGGGATCATCATTGCCCCAATCCAGCACGCGGCATGGGCGGCAGCCAATCGATGAGGTCAGAATCGCATGGCGATGCTTGGGACCCCAGGTGCCAAACTCAACAGGATCGGCGGGACCAAACAAAGCGACTGTGGGTGTGCCAACTGCCGAAGCAATATGCAGCGGGCCACTGTCAGGCCCAAGCACCACGCGCGTGCGACCATACAAAGCCGCCAACTGTCCCACCGACAAATCGCCTGCGGTGGTATAGGCTTTATGTGACATACGATTCATGATGTGCTGGATGATCGGCAGTTCTTTTTCGCTGCCCGTAAAGACCACTGCACTGTCAAGCTGATCGGCCAGGGTATCCGCAACTTTGGCCCACTGCTCATCGTCCCAACGCTTAACCCATGTCCCTGCCCCCGCATGAATCGCAATGAGCGTTTGCCCCCCTTTCACGCCGCACTGAGTCAGATAATCATCCACATAGGTGATGTCATCTTCATAAAGCGGCAGATCAAAGTGCACATCCTCATCTTCAATCACGCCTGTCCATTTTTCAATCAGGCGCAGATTCTGCCGAATCGCATGATCGTAACGATACTCAATGGGATCGGTCAGGAATGGGGTCACATCGTCCAGAGCATAGCCAATGCGCTGCTGAATCCCCGCCGCGTGTGCTAGCGCTGCCCCCCACCAATGATCGGGCCGCATGATGACCGCCGCCTCATACCCAACCAGTCGCAGTTGTCGCGATACTTTGAGGAGGTACGTATAAGGATCGAGAACGCCGCCTTTTTCGTTCTGGCGCTCGAAGCCTGGAAAGGGAATTGTCAGAACGCGATCAATCTCAGGATAGTGAGCCAGAATCGGCGCTGACCATGCCCCGGCCAGCACATGAATCTCCACGAAAGGCCGCGCAGCTTTGAGCGCCCGAATCGCAGGAGTTGCCAGCAGCATGTCACCCAGGTGATCGGGGCGAATAAACAGCACGCGCCGCGCCCGACTGAACAAGGGCGCAAAAGGAAAACGCGCTGCTGTGTTGAGCATGGTACGACGCAGGCGGTGTTTCATCGGGGGCTGATGAAAGGCTTCAGCCATCTGGCGATTGCGCTGCACAAGACGTTCTCTATCCACGGTAAATCTCCAGCAAACGCGGGATCAAGACCGCCCAATCATACTGGCGGCGCACAGTGACCCAGGCTTTATCACCCAGGCTGCGTCGCTTTTCAGCATCCCGCAAAAGCGCATCCACTGCCCGTGCGAAATCCTGGGCGGTCTCAGCAATACTCATAGTAGCTTTCGCATCCGACGAGAGGCCCGATGCTGCGAGAGGAGTCGCCACAATCGCACAGCGGGCCGCCATCGCCTCAAGCAGTTTCAGGCGTGTGCCGCTGCCCATCCGCAGAGGCGCGATATAAACCGATGCCCCATGCAGATAGGGCAGAACACTCGCAACCTGTCCCGTAATCTGGATACGCTCATGCGAAGCCAGCGCCTGCACACGCGCATTTGGCATTTGCCCCACAATCACAAGATGGGCATCAGGCAGATGCGGCATAACCGCCTCGGCAAACCACTGCATGGCATCCACATTGGGTCGATAATCCATCTTGCCCGTGAAGACCAGGGCATTGGGCGGCAGGGCAATGCGCTCACCAGGGTTATAGTGATCAACAAAAATCCCACTGGGGACAACCGTGACGCGCCCATCAGGGCAGTAGGGACGCAAGAGAGCCGCATCCTCTTCTGAGACCGCAATCACATGATCTGCCGCACGGCACAGATCGCCCTCGAATTGGGCAATACGGCGGCTTTGCAGCGCCGAATAGACCGCCATCGGCCATTGGCGCGGCGTGCGTGAATCCAGGCGTGCAATCAGGCGCTGCAATTCGGCTTCCGCATTGAAGTTATCAAAGCAGAGCTGTGTCGTGGGGGCAAGCGTCTTAGCGAGAAAGAGATAACCCGCGACCTCAATCCCCTCAAATTGAATCAGATCAAATGTCTGTTTTTGCAAAAGATCGGTCAGGGCCGTCGCAAATTCTTCGCTGTGCAGGCGGCGGGCAATATCGGCCTCGCGAGTGAAGACAAGATCGCGGATACGGGCGGCACGAGTGCGGGTAGGTGTGGCAACGGTAATAATGTCCTGGCACAGAGCCGCCAGAGGGGTCTGCATCGCATCGTTGCGTCCATCATGGAACGTGAGCAGCGTCAGCGTATGTCCCGCCTCATGCAGCCCATGCAAAATGCCATAGGCCCGCAGTGCGCCTCCGGAGGCAGGCGGATAAGGCAGGCTGGACGTGATGATCAGACAATTCACAGGGTAGGGTGTCCTTACGTTCAATGACGATGGGCCTGTTGTACCATAGAAAATGCACGCAAGGGAGCATGGTGTCGCGGTTCAAAGCACGATTTACCGCAAATTTACGTCTTTGGCAGCATGCCCATATTGATTGCCATAAGAAGCAGCTCTTCTATATCAAATGGGATAGTAATCCATTCATGGGTATCAGGGCCAGGACTAACGAAACCACCAAGAGTACCTATCCGGTGTTGGGGTTCTATAAGAATTATCGTGCGTATATCTTTTATCGATTTCATATTCCCAGTCATTACCTCATCTTCAGGCAGCCAACTTGAAACAGTTACCATACCCTTAAAGGTGTAACTGTGTAAAAGCGCCAGCATCTCTGCGCGATTATGGGCGTCCATCGTTTCGACGCCTTTATTTCTCAAGAAGATGCGTATAAGCCTAAGCCATTCATCAGGTAATGCACATAAGACAGTATTGCTTTTGTTCTCTTCAGACATAGAGCCCCTCGCTGCTAATAAAGATTAGCGTTCATCTCCGCTGTTAAATTCTATCATCTTCCCCGCATGACAATGCTTGCAGCGGCTTGTGCACAGGAGTACAATCGAAGCACTTTATGATCGAATTAGGAGTCACCACTGTGAGAAAACTCGGCCTTCTCATCGGGTTAATGCTTGTCACTGTTATGTGCGGTGCCATCAGCGCGGGCTTACTGAATGACCCCCTCGGCGGCCTGCTCATCAAGCAAACGAGCAATCCTGATGCCTCCTCCTTCACGGCAACCCCTGTACAAGCCTTCCAGTTGATCGCATGGATTGGGTTCATCCTCGTCAATATGATCGGTATGGGATTAACAATTGCGGCCTTCTTCTGGTTGGTCAATCGCGCCCTTGCGGGTGTGCGGCGTAATGCGCCCGCTGCTCCTGCTGCCACAAACGCTGTCGTTACCAACGATAATGTGCCTGCGTAAGACTGCTGTGACTTTCATCGTCTAAAACCTGATTTATTGTGATTTTTATCACAAAATGAAACACATGTTGTATTGGTAGGAAGTGTTATGAGATGGACTCTATACAATTATCCTCTGTCAAGCGGCCCACACGGGCCTTTTTTACCTTAGCGCTGACAACAGCAGCCCTCACCCTGGGTCTTATCGTCTTTGGCGCTGTGGTCCGTGTGACGGATTCGGGTCTGGGCTGTGGCAATCATTGGCCGCTGTGCAACGGGTCAATTTTCCCGCCGCTGGATAATATCACGGCCTGGATTGAGTGGACTCACCGCCTCTTTGCGGCCCTGATCGGCGTTTTTGGATTGATCACGTTGGGCGTGGCGTGGTATGGCTATCGTCAGAATGATCGGTCTGCCATCAATTTTACGGCGGCAGCGGCCCTGCTCTTTGTCGTGCAGAGTCTGCTTGGCGCTCTGGTCGTGAAACTCGATTTGCCGCCCACTTTCGTGACGCTGCATCTTGGTGTGGCAATGCTGCTGTTTGGCGCTTTGATCGCAGCGGCTGTTTTTGCCCGCTATCGCCCCACAGCGGCAGAGAGCGATCAGGTGACAACGCTGGCTTATACCAATGCCGCCTTTGCCCTGCTCATCATTCTCACAGGGGCTCTTGTGCGCGGCAGCGGGGCAACGCTGGCCTGCACCGAATGGCCGCTCTGCACAGGCGGGACAATTCTGCCCACAGCGCTGGGTGAACTGGCTATGATTCATATGCTGCATCGCATTGCCGTGTTGGCTTTCGGTCTCACGCTCGTGATTTTGGTGTGGCAGGTCTTTCGCACACGGCCCGATGGCCTTGTGCGCAGTCTTGCAGTGGGCGCTCTCGTGGCCTACTTGATGCAGGCAGTCATCGGTGCGCTTTACGTCTTCAGCGTGGCAGCCCCCATCTGGGGCGCAGCCCACGTCGGTATGGCGGCCACGACCTGGGGCCTGCTTGTGGTGCTCTGCGTGGTCGAAACAATGAAAAACAACGAATGGCGTTCGCGCCAGAAAAAAGAGGGTCAATGGAATCCACAGTCGAACGCCGTGTGACATTCGGTGAAATCGTGGGCGCTTACCGCGAATTGATGAAACTCCGTATCGTCACGCTGCTGGTGTTTACAACGGTCACCGCGATGGTGGTGGCCCAAAAAGGCATTCCGTCGCTGGCAATCCTCATCCCAACGCTCATCGGTGGGATTTTTGCAGCCGGTGGTGCGAGTGCTATGAATCAATATCTGGATCGCGATATGGATGCGCTGATGACGCGCACCTCACGCCGTCCCATTCCATCAGGCCGTGTCGCGCCTGTCAATGCCCTGATCTTTGGGCTGGCGCTCATCATCTGGGCGGTGCTGATTCTGGGCGTGTTCGTCAACTGGCTTACGGCAGGATTGGCCCTTTTCGGATCGATCTACTATGTCGTTCTCTATACAATCATCCTCAAGCGCAATACAGTCACCAATATCGTGATCGGTGGCGGCGCGGGCGCAGTGCCTGTGCTCGTAGGATGGGCCGCTGTCACTGGAACACTGTCGCTGGAAGCCTTTATCCTGTTTGCGATTGTGTTCTACTGGACGCCGCCACACAGTTGGGCCCTGGCGATCCTCGTTGGCAAAGATTATGCCGCTGCCAATGTGCCCATGATGCCTGTTGCACGCGGCGAACAGGCCACCCGCATTCAGATTTTGCTCTATTCCATCCAGCTTGTGCTGATTACCTTGCTGCCGGGAGCCTCGCTGTTCTTCCCGCAGGTGCAAATGCTCGGTGCGTTTTATCTTGTCAGTGCGCTGATCCTGGGCGCAGGCATGATCTATATGGCCGTTCAGTTAATCCGCGTGGCAAGCAAGCCAATGGCCCGCAATGTCTACAAATATTCATCGGCTTATCTGGCGCTGCTGTTCCTGGCGATGGTTATTGATCGCATCATCTAACGTCAATGGCGTGATGCGACGCACCGAAGGCCAATAGTGATATTCGGAGGGGCATGATGGGGAGCTTTAACACAAGCCTTGCATCATGCCCCTTGTTATAGTTGTTATAAACCATGTGCAAGGTGGCTCTATGTCGGCAAAGAAGAAAACATCCACACGCGGCGTTGTGCTCGTGACTGTGGTGATCCTCGTGATTTTTAGCGGCCTATTCCTGATCGAATTTATACGCGCCAGCCAGACGCCGAAGACTGCTGAGACACAGCTTACCGCAGATAGCTACATGCCAGAGGTGAGTGCGTTACTGGAAAATGCGGATGCATCGCGCGGCGAGGACATCATCAACAATAAGTATGAATGTCACTCATGCCATATCCAGGGGGCGGGGCAGATTGCGCCTGCCTTTACGGGTCTTGGAGAATTGGCGACCACACGCCGCTCCCCGCTCACAGCAGCGGCCTATATCTATGAGTCAATGACCAATCCCGGTATTTTTCTCGTTGAGAAAGAGCCCGGTCAAACATATCCCAACGCCATGCCTGCCAATTATCACGAACGCCTGACAGATCAAGAAATGGGCGATGTGATTGCATATTTGTTGGTGCAGTAACAGCCATCTCATATCATGGGCACGGTTACAATTTGCTGCCGTGCTCAATCCTCCGCTTCACCTATTTTCATCAGCATCGGGTATCCCTCACATGGGTTTACGCTATAATAGGCGCATGAGAAATCTTGTTCTATCACGGAACGGATGACATGACCGATCAAATGCCTCCGTTGGATATTCCACCGGACGAAAATCAAGAGACCACGCCGCACAATGCGCAGCGTACCGCGCCCATGCGACCTGCCTCCATACCGGAGCAGTCAGGGTCAAATGCGGCTGTCACGCAGCCCATGACGCCGCAGTCGCCACCGACCACACCCAATCGGACGACTGCCGTTCCCAATCCAGGGACAACGCCGCCGCCATCAGGGACACGCGCCATGCCTGCCGTATCAGCACCAACAGGCACAGGCTCACGTTCTATGCCGCCTGTCGTTCCGCAAGGGACACGCCCTATGCCCCCTGTGGCCCCGCGCCCAGGGACACAGGCAATGCCAGCGCAAGCCCGTCCTGGCACGCCTATGCCGCCGCGTCGGTCTGCTCCACCACCGACCATGTATCAGCGCAAAGGACAGGCCCCGGCACTCACACCGCGTGACAGCAGTTTGTATCTGCCCTGGTGGTCATTGGCGCTAATGCTGGTAGGCGTTCTGGTCTTTTCGTTTTTGATCGTGCTTGGCATCGCCTTACTAGGCGGCAGTAACAATCCCTCCAATCGCGATCCAATCATTGTTATCGTCACAGCACCGCCCACCGCGTCCGGCCAGACCTCATCTAATGGCGTATCGCCAGCAGGCTCACAGATTTTGATGGGACAAAATCCGCCCTCCTCGCTTGATCTTCTCGGCCCGACGCTGCCTGCTGTGCAGTTCACAGCAGTCCCTGTCACGCTTGAGATTGGCAAATTGGTCATTGTGGCAGGCGTCGAGGGGGACGAATTGAATGTGCGTGATCAACCAGGGGTTATAGGCACCAATATTGTGGCTCGTGTCGCTGAAACGACCATTCTCACGGTGGTGGATGGCCCGCGTCAGGCCGATGGTTTTACATGGTGGCAGATTCAGAGTACTGATCAAACCATCAAAGGTTGGGTTGTAGCGAACTTTTTACAGGTTGCCACAGAGGGAGTATAGCAACGTGTAAGCATCCCCACACCTAAAGGTGGGGGTTTTTAGCCCCAATGCTTACCAGACTTAGCCTGAGAAGGCTGCGTTAGAGACGAATACAGAGGCACTTCGGAATGCCTCACCAGTTCCGAACTCTGCGGTGAACGATTAAACAGG
>Ga0105046_10009833_pt1 | contig 14920 bp, 12 predicted proteins | sample MAT03_FD_78385 | JGI IMG/M metagenome (GOLD analysis project Ga0105046, IMG submission 78385) | Freshwater microbial communities from Lake Fryxell liftoff mats and glacier meltwater in Antarctica - MAT-03 (megahit assembly) | ecosystem: Environmental > Aquatic > Freshwater > Ice > Liftoff... | reverse complement strand
TTCGACCCTGGGCCCCATTGGTCCGAGCTCGAAGAGGTGCGCTTTGTCGAGTTCGAACGAGAGAGCGACGGCCTGGCCGGTCTTGAAGGATCGGTCGGCCTTGACCCGCGCGATGACGTGCTCTTGCGAGCAGCGAAGTGAAATGTCCATCAGCTCACCCAGCGGCTCGATCGACTCGATCGTGGCCATGGCGATGCCGGAGGACCCAGGGTTCTGTCCCGCCACTGAACCCACGCTCATCGCTGTTGGACGGATTCCAAGCACGATCTCCGGAGTGGCAGCCGTGACATTCATACCACCATCTCCGCCCAGCACCACTCGCGCAGAGATTCCGATTCCGGTGGAGAGCGAGTACACGCCGCCTGTTTCTGCGACGAGGCGAGCGGAAATGAAGTTCATTGGAGGCGAACCGACAAACGACGCGACGAAGCGGTTCGCAGGACGCTCGTACACGTCCAGCGGCGGGGCGACCTGCTGCAGCCGGCCCTGCGCCATCACCGCCACGAGATCCGCAAGGGCCATGGCCTCTTCCTGATCGTGCGTGACGTAGACGCTCGAGACGCGCAGACGCTGGTGGAGCTGCTTGAGTTCGGCGCGCGTGCGAAGCCGCATCGCGGCATCAAGGTTCGAGAGGGGCTCGTCAAAGAGGAAGATCCGAGGCTCGCGCACCACGGCGCGAGCGAGCGCGACGCGCTGGCGCTGCCCGCCGGAGAGCTGGGATGGGCGGCGGTCCAGCAGCTCCGTGAGCTGGAGCATCTGGGCCGCGTGATGCACGCGCAGGGCAATGTCAGCACGCGGCACGCGCCGCATGCTAAGCGGGAAGCCGATGTTGTCGCGAACGGAGAGGTGGGGGTAGAGCGCATAGTTCTGGAAGACCATGGCGACATCGCGATCGCGCGGGTGCCAGTTGTTGATGACCTGTCCGTCGAGGCGGATCTCGCCGCTGGTGACGGTCTCGATCCCCGCGATCATCCGGAGGAGCGTTGATTTGCCGCAGCCCGATGGTCCCAGCAGCACGCAGAAGCAGCCGTCGGGAATATCGAGAGAGAGGCGATCAACCACGCCCACCCTTCCCGGGTAGACCTTGGAAACTGCATCGATGGCGAGCGAGGCCATGGTTGAGCGCGTGTTCCTTCCGAGGCCAGGGAGGATCGAATGGACCTGGAGAGCAAAGCGCCGAGCGGGAGTTCTTGCGAAACTCCCACTCGGAGCAGGAGGGGGCGCTGCTTTAGAGGGCGCAGTTGCCGCTGACGACGAACGCCGCCAGGATCTGAGCATCGGTCAGGTCGGAGTTCTCATCGCCGTTGAGATCACCATCGAGCCAAGTGGGCTCTGGGGTGAGCAGGCCGACGAAGACCTGAGCCATCTGCTGCGCGTCGGTCAGGTCGACGTTCTCGTCCTGGTTGAAGTCGTAGTCGCAGGTGGGGCCGGAGGGGCCGCCCTGGCCGAACTCGATATCGTCCCACCAGGCGGCCCCGCCCGCGAAGGAGGGCTGATCAGGCTGGAGGTGGATGAGGGCGATGCGGACCGCGGTTGTGCCAGCAGGAGCGACCCCCGTGACAGCGACGGGATGGAAGATATCGGGGGCGGTCGTCGCATCAACGGCGAGCGTCGACTCGAAGCTGATGAGGTTGCCGGTGAGATCACGCCACTCGATGTTCATGACCACGAAGTTGCCACCGCTGACTCGGTCGTTGGCGGTCGTTCCCGCGAACGCGGACCCGGTCCAGGTCTGGCCGGGCTCGGCGGGGAACTGCTGGAAGACGCCGCTGGCGTTGAAGCCCCCGAAGAAATTGCCGAACATTTTGGCAGAGCCAGCACCGCTGCGCACGAACGAACCATCGCCGAAGGTGTTGCCGAAGGCGCTCCAGCCGCCCAGCCCGCTCTCAAAGCCGGGATTCACGAGGCCCGAGAGCGTGACCTGCGCCAGGGCCGCGTCGTCGTAGAAGATCGCGCCGGGCGCCAGCGCCGGGCCCTGGAGATGGAGCAGGTTGAGGCGAGCCGCGACGGTGCCGCCGGGGGCGATTCCGGTCACGGTCGACTGCGTCCAGGTGTCAAGCGGCGAGCTGGCGTTGCCAGCCGGCGCGCTGTCGAAGCTGATGATCGTGCCGCCGGAATTGATCCACTCGATGTTCACCGCGCCGAAGTTGTCGGCCTGGATCGGGTCGCTGCTCGAGTTCAGCCAGTAGGCCGAGCCCTGGAACGCTTGGCCCGGCGCGGCGGGGATCGCCTGGAAGACGCCCGCGGCGTTGAAGGCGACAGAGCCGTTGCCGAACATCTTGACCGACACCGCGCCGGAGCGGAAGATCGCAAACTCGGGAACCGCGTTCTCGAAGTTGGTCCACTGGTCAAAGATGGTCGAAGTGCCGGGAATCTCAAAGCTGGGATTCTGAATCTGGGCGTGGGCAACGCAGCCACAAGCCATCGCGGCAGCAGCCGCCAAGTACGTCGTCAGTCGCATCGGTATCTCCTTTTCTCTTGATTCCAGAAGTCGGGAACAATGATCCATCGGAACGCATGGTGAGCGGCGATCGCCGCAATTTGCCTTTGATTACGGCGTTGGTCGTCGGCGTGGGTTGGGCTTGGATCGCGCGGTCCGAGGCTGGCTTTGCATCGTGGCCCTGGGTGCTGAAGCAGTACCGTTGACCTCGAACACGGTTGCGGTCGTTCGCCTGAACATGCCCGACGAGGCGCCCGATCCCTTCGAAAGGGTTCGAGTCAGCCACACGGCCGCCTCGTACCCAAGGGCCGAAGCATCCTGGCAAACCGCCGTCAAGCGGGGCCAGACGTGCATGCGCACGTCGCCGTCGTCAACTCCGACGACAGAAAGATCGCCGGGGATCTGGATGCCCCGCTCCTGCGCCCGTCGCATGATGCCCAGCGACGTCATGGGGTTTGTAGCGAAGACGGCCGTGATGGCCGGGCGACGATCAGCGATCATGTCGAGCACTTGCTCACCCGAAGAAAGCGACGCAGGCAACTCAAAGATGCACGAGGCATCAACGGGAAGGCCCGCGCAGTGCAGCGCGTCCGCGTACGCGCGCCGACGCTCGGCGTGGTCACTGTCAGCGACGCTGTGGATCGCAAGCGCAATGCCCGTGTGCCCAATCGCAATCAGATGCTCAACGGCGCGCCGGCAGCTGGAGTACGACTCGGCGCGGATGTAGTTGACGCCCGGCTCGTCAAAGTGCTCTGAAATCACGATCGCCGGGAACTTCTCCGCCGCGATCTCAAGGATCATGGGCCGCGAGTGCCGGAAGCACCGCAGTACCACACCCCGCACACCCTTTCGCAGGAAGAACTGCGTGTAGGTCTCATCGGGCTTCTTGTCGCGACGGATGCTCAGGAGCTTGAGATCAAACTGCTCAACCTCAAGCCCCCGCATGATGCCGCTCAGCAGCGTGGGCTCGAAGGAGCCATACTCGGTCCGGATCGGCTCATCGGGATACGCCAGCGCAATCACGTTCGAGATGCGGCGTCCAACACGCGGAAAATAGCCAAGCTCGTTGATCCGATCGAGCACGCGATGGCGAGTCTCCTCGTCAACGTTCGAGCGGTTGTTCAGCACCCGCGAGACTGTCGCGGGTGAGACGTTAAGGTGCTTGGCAATGGCTCTAACTGATGACACGAGCACCATCTCCTGTCAAGACCGTCCGGGGGTCATGAAACCGTTTCACCACAAAGCTACCACGGTGCCGCCGAGAACGCAACCCGATTTGTTCAGAACAGGCAAAGTGGCCGCTCTGGCTCCACAAGACCATTCGCCATAAGGACATCGACCACCCCCGTAAATGCACTGGCGGAGCGATGTTGCGACAATTGAAGTCCGCCAGCGGACTCCCGTTGGCCTTCCTCACACTTAGTTGACTTCGCAGATCTTGTCAATGAAACAGTTGCGGAGGGAGGTCGTTTGAGGTAGGCTAGCGACGCAGACCGCCTCGTGGCGGTCGTGTGTGGGCCCGCCTGGAGCGCGGGCGTTGAAAGGCGTAAGCCTAGAAAGAGAGAGTTCGATGAAGATGTGTGCTGTTTCGATCGTGACCGCGGCGATGCTCGCCTCGGGTTCTGCCGCCCTCGCCCAGAACTTTGTGAACCCCGGCTTCGAGAACGGCCTTTCCGGCTGGACCGGCTTCGGCAATCAGTTCGCTAATACAACGACTCCGCGCACCGGCGACGGCGTCGCCAAGATGTTCGGCACATTCACCGGCGGTTTCGGCGTTTCCGGCCTCTTTCAGACCTTCCCGGCAGCCCCCGGCCAGATGTGGACCATGTCAGGCTTCTTTCGTCACAACACGGGCGACGCCCTCTTCGGCAACGGCCCCGCTAACTCCAACTGGGTGATCTCCAAGCTCTCGTTCCGCAACGCTGCTGACCAGGAAATCGGCTTTGCCGAGAGCGCCCCGTTCGATGGCCGCAATCTTGTTGATGTCTGGACGCCCACCTCCGCCGTCGGCGCGGCCCCCGCCAACACCGTCGCGGTGCAGGCCTTCTTCCTCTTCATCCAGCCCAACTTCGACGGCGGCTCGGTCTTGATCGACGATGCTTTGCTCGTCCCCGCCCCCGGCGTTGCCAGCCTTCTCGCCGTCGGCGGCATCGTCTTCAGCGCTCGCCGCCGCCGCGCCCGCTAATTGATGTCCAGGTCCATCGTCGGCTCACGCGGGCGAACTCGCCCGCGTGGGACGGACCCTTGCTGAACGAACCGCAGAACTGGTCCCCGACCCCGGATTGTCCCCCCGAAAGGAGCTTCAATGAGGCTGATGGCTGCACCGCTGCTTCTCGCGTTGACCCTCGCACTCAGCGGCGCCATCGCGTCCGGGAAACCCAGTTCTGATTCGCTCCAGCAGCCAGGCACACGCGTGGGAGACACCCCGCGCCGACCGTTCGCCTCCGTTCAGGACGGCAAGTGGATCGGCGCGGGTGTCTCTTACGGCCCGCACCGCGATGGCCAGACACCCAACACCGGCCCCCAGCCCACCGACGAGCAGATCCTCGAGGATCTTCGCATCATGTCTCGCCACTGGAGCATGATCCGGATGTACGCCTCCCGCGGCTCGGCCGAGCAGGCCTGCCGCCTCATCCGCCAAGAGAAGCTCCCGCTCAAGGTCATGGTCGGCGCCTGGATCGCCCCCGAGGTCATCAAGAAAGAGAACACGCCCGACCAGCCGATGCCCGAGGCCGTCATCGCCAACAAGGCCGAGGTTGAGGCCGCCATCAGGCTCGCCAACCGGTACCCGGAGATCGTGATCGCTGTCGGCGTCGGAAATGAGACGCAGGTGGAATGGTCCGCGCATCGCAGCGACCCGAAGGAACTTATCGGCTACCTCCGCCAAGTTCGCAGCGCCATCAAGGCGCCCGTCACAACCTGCGACGACTTCGCCTTCTGGAAGTCTCCGGCGAGCAAGGCCATCGCAAACGAGTGCGACTTCATCGGCCTGCACGTCTACGCGTTGTGGAACAAGCAGGTGCTTGTCGACGCGATGGACTGGAGCCGCCAGACCATCGCCGACGTCAAGGCCACGCACCCAGATGTCCCCATCGTCCTGACCGAGATCGGCTGGGCGACCAAGAAGGGCACCGAGGGCTATCAGGCCATCGGCGTCGTCGTAGTTCCCGATGAGCGCGAGCAGGAGCTCTTCTATCGCGCCCTCCGCGACTATTCATTCCAAGTCGACCTGCCCTACTTTTACTTCCAGGCCTTCGATGAGAAGTGGAAGGGCGGCGGCATCCCGGACGAGATCGAGAAGCACTGGGGCGTCTTCAACTCCGACCGCACACCCAAACGCGTCATGATGTCCGAGCCCGCGCAGACTCGAGTTCCCATGGTCAAGCCATGACTGGATACTGATCATGCTCCGTCCGCGAGCCGCGCACGTCCACCTCGCGCTTCCATCGTTCAAAGTCCGCGAACGCCACGTATCCGTTCTTGCGCACGCGGCGTAAGTTCCTCGGCGGCACACCCCTGCCCCGTCCCCCGCACCATCGCGCACCTAGTTCTGAAACCCGCAGAGGATCCCTGATGAACCGCATCACGTCCATCCGCCCATTCCTCATCACACTCCCCGCACTCGCGCTATTGGCGTCGTCGGGCACCGCGCTGGCCCATGCAGCCTGGGTGCCGACATGGGCCGATGAGTTCGACGGAACAACGCTCAACCTCACCAACTGGGAGTACATGCTCGGCAACGGCCAGAACTACGGCATTCCCGGCTGGGGAAACAACGAGCTCCAGACCTACACGTCCCGATCGCAGAACATCGGCGTTGCCAACGGACTCCTGACCATCACCGCGCGGCGCGAGCCCTTGCAAGGCTACCAGTTCACCTCCGCTCGAATCCGCTCTCAGAACCGGCGCGAGTTCACGTACGGGCGCTTCGAGGCTCGCATCAAGGTTCCTTCCGGACAGGGCATCTGGCCCGCCTTCTGGATGCTCCCGACCAACAGCCCCTACGGCGGCTGGGCCGCGAGCGGCGAGATGGACATCCTCGAGACCATCAACGCTGCCGACCAGCTCCACGGCACCATCCATCACGGCAGCAACTGGCCTAACAACACCTCCAACGGTGGTAGCATCGCTGGCAACTGGAGCCAGGACTTTCATACCTACGCGATGGAGTGGGAACCCGATGAGATCCGCTGGTACGTCAATGGCACGCGCTACTACCGCGTGACCAGCACAACCTGGTTCTCAACCGCCGCGCCCAACAACCCGCGCGCTCCCTTCGACACGCCCTTCCACTTGCTCCTCAACGTCGCCGTCGGCGGCAACTGGCCCGGCAACCCAACCGAGGCGACGCCCTTCCCCGCACAGTTGCAGGTCGACTACGTCCGCGTCTCGCAGCGCCCATCGCAGGGGCCGTACGCCGCGCAACCGATCCTGCCCGCACGCATCGAGGCCGAACGCTTCGACCTCGGCGGCGGCAGTATTGCCTACAACGACGTCGATCCCGAGAACCGCGGCAACCAACTCCGCATGCAAGAGGCCGTCGATATCGAGAACTGCTCGGAGGGCGGCCACAACGTCGGCTTCTTCAGCTCCGGCGAGTGGATGGAATACACGGTTCAGGTCCCGCGCGAGGGGCAGTACGAACTCCGCCTCCGATACGCCACGCAGACCGCCGGCTGCTCGGTCGGCGTCTCGGTCGATGGCGTTTCGGTCGGTGCCTCCGCGGCCCTCACCCCCACGGGCGCCTGGCAGACGTACCGCACGGTCCGCGTCCTCGCCAACCTCACGCCCGGAACACGAGTAATCCGAATCACCAACGCCGGCCCCGCCAACCGCGACTTCAACCTCAACTGGATGGAGATCCTCCAGCCCGGCGATGCCAACGCCGATGGCTTCTTCAACGTCGACGACCTCTTCGCCTATGACAGCGGCGGCGGCATCTTCCGCGACATCGACGCCGACGGCAACAGCGGCACCGGCTTTGATCGAGCCCGTTTGCTCCTGCTCTTTCGCGGGCCAGAGAAGGCCGGAATGATCGACGGGCGGTAAGCGAGAGAACGCCGGCGCGGTCAAGATGGCTGGAGCCGCGAAGTGGCAAAGGTCAAGAGCCGGGGGCAGCGGCCAAGCCGCGCCCCCGGGGTTGCTTGACCTTGACGGCTCCGCCGTCAAGCGACAGTCTCGTTCAGTTCATTGCCGATGCGTCCGTGGGCTCGCATGGCAGACCCCCGCACATGCGCCAACACCCTCCTTCGCTCGTACGCTGTTCCTTGATGAGCGCGGGGCACCGAACAACTCGATTGGAGGCGTCACCCGACCAAGCGGCACAATCACACGCGTCCGCGGCCGCCAACCTCAACTGCCCGCGCTGCGGCTACGACCAGTCAGGCCTTGAGCAAAGCCTGCAATCACAGTGCGAACGCGGCGAGATCGACGCGTGGCCGCTCCGAAGCAGGTGCACTGAGTGCGGGGCTGAGTTCAATTGGATCACTCTCTTCAGCATCTCTCGGTCAGGCGCTTACTTCTTCGAGCTCGCGCGCCGGAACCAATGGCGTGCCCTTACCACCACCATCCGGCGAATGCCTCTGCCCGGAAGATTCTGGAAGTGGGTACGGACCGATTGGTCGATCAGGCCGGGGCGGATGCTGCTCGTCTCGCTGATCGCAATGGTGTTCTGGGTTCTACTCGTCGGGGAAGTCTGCACGGCGCTCGGAATAGGGCTCGGTCAGTGGTCATTACTGATCGATCCGCCCACCACGCGGCAAACATCAGGATCGATCACGTCATGGGACCCGAAGTTTCCCTACGCAACTGGTCCCAGAGCAACTTGGATCCTCTCGCCAATGGCGAGAGAGCATCGGCGTTTCGGGACGCAACCGAGCGTGGCCGTTTGGTGCTTCGTATCGTTGTTCGCCGCGCTCCTGGCTCCGCTCGCCCTGGGCTGCTTTCCTAACAGAGTTCGCTCTGCGCCACGACTCTGGGCACATCTTCTGCGGGCCTGGTGCTACGGGCTTGCGAGTTTGGGGATGGTGGCGATCCTCGCAATCGCCGGGCCTAGATTGTTCTCTGGCGCGTTGACTCTGACTCAGGTCACCATTGTTCGATCGGGACTTGAGGTCGATTTCGGATCTAGGGCCGTGGAGCGATTGCTCCGCCTGCATCACGGCGAGTTCATCGCGGCCGCAATCCTCGGCTTCACTTGGCATTGGTGGACCTGCGCCTTTCGAGACTACATGAAGCTGCCTCGCTCTGGCTACCTCGCCGCAGCCATGATCCTCATCTCCTTCGGAGTGTGTTGGCTTATCGCGCTCCAGTTCACTGCCATCTCCATCTCCGTGGGGTTCCCGTGGTAGCGGCGGCGACATACGCCAAGTGCCACGATCATTCCGAGCTCTGGCGGAATGATCGTGGTCCGCGGTCCCGCTCGCGCACGCACCTGTGAGAGCGTGCCCCAGCTCCGATCCCACAAGCAAGCAGGAGCACCGACCGACATCCCAAGAGAATCCTGCTCGCCCTTTTCGCTTTCCACTTTTCGCTTTTCGTTTTCCTTCCCCCGTACCATCGCTCGATGTCCCACAACGCCACCACCGATGCCGTGATTGACCTCATCCGCCGCGCCGATCCTGCCATTGGCGAGCTGATTTCGAAAGAGTCCAAGCGTCAGGCCTCGACCATCGAGCTGATCGCGAGCGAGAACCACGTCACGCCCGCGGTCATGCACGCGATGGGCACGTGCCTCACGAACAAGTACGCCGAGGGGTACCCCGGCGCCCGCTACTACGGCGGCTGCGGCTTCTACGACGAGATCGAGCGCATCGCCCAGGACCGCGCCAAGGAGCTCTTTGGCTGCAAGTTCGCCAACGTGCAGCCCCACTCGGGCGCGACCGCCAACCAGTGTCTCTTCCTCGCGCTCCTGGATCCGGGCGATGTTTTTGCAAGCCTTGTCCTTGCCGACGGCGGCCACCTGACCCACGGCCTCAAGGTCAACATGTCCGGCAAGTGGTTCAGGCCCGTCCACTACCCGCTCGTCTACGACGCGTCGCGCCCGGACTTTGAGCAGATCGACTACGACGCGATGGAGCGCGTCTGCCTCGAGCACAAGCCCAAGCTCATCATGTGCGGCTACTCCGCCTACCCGCGCACCATCGACTTCGCGCGCTTCCGCGCCGTCGCCGACAAGTGCGGCGCACTTCTGCACGCCGACATCGCTCACATCGCGGGCCTCGTCGCGGCGGGCCAGCACCCAAGCCCCTTCCCGCACTGCCACGTCGTGACGACGACGACTCACAAAACCCTGCGCGGCCCGCGCGGCGGCCTCATCCTTTGCAACGATGAGGACATGGCAAAGAAGATCGATCGCGCCGTCTTCCCCGGCACCATCGGCGGCCCGCTCATGCACGTCATCGCGGCCAAGGCCATCGCCTTCGGCGAGAACCTCCGCCCCGAGTTTAAGACGTACGCGCAGCAGGTCGTGACCAACGCCAAGGCACTCGCCGCGTCTCTCGTCGAGCGCGGCTACCGCATCACCACCGGCGGCACCGACAACCACCTCATGCTCGTGGATCTCCGGCGCAAGAGCGAGCAGCTCACCGGTGCCGATGCAGAGAAGTGGCTCGAGGCCGCGGGTGTCATCTGCAACAAGAACGGCGTCCCGCAGGACCCGCGCCCACCCAAGCAGACCAGCGGCGTGCGCCTGGGAACTCCAGCCGTCACCACCCGCGGCATGAAGCAGAGCGAGATGCCGATGGTCGCGGCGTTCATCGATCGGGTGCTGACCGCCGGAATCAAGGGCGATGCTGATCGCGCAACCGAGTCCGAACGCGTCCGTGCCGAGGTCGCCGCCCTGTGCGATCGCTTCGCGCTCCCCGGGTAAGAACGACTCGTGTGCGGCTGTCTTGCACGCAGTTGAACGCGAAGGAAGATGGGGGCGGAAGACGAAGGCCAAGAAAGCGAGGACCGAAAGGCAGAACGCGGAGACGCGGAGAAGAGCGGAGGAACGCAGCGAGAGGTTGCAGAGCGATAGAGCGATGAAGCGAGAAAGATAAAGGAAGTACGAAAGGGAATCGAGGCTCACCAACTTCGCTGGACCACTCTGCCACTCGACCACTTTGCCACTCGACCACGCTGTTACTGCGCCATTTCGTCCTTACCGGCTCGCGAACTGCATGGTCTCCGCCAAGACAATGACACCATCCGGGACACAGCGGAGTGCCGCGGCCGCGAAGCAGTTGCCCTCGTCCGAGCAGGCGTCGGGACCGCTGGAGACGCAGGCAATCAGGCTCCTCGCCGCCGCGGCGTTCGCGGGTAGCGACTCGACCGGCCCCTGCATCGCAAGGACGAACCGCAGCTCTCCAACGCCACCACATCGACGCGCGAGCGCGGCACTGATGAGCTCGCCGCGACCAATCTCGTACAGCGGCCGGTCGTTCGACCACGCCACCGCCGAGAAGACCGTGCAGCCGCAATCATTGTTCTGATCAGAAGGTTCGTCGCTGAAGACCGCGAGCAGTACCGTCGCCTCGCCGCTGGTGGGCATCGGGATGTCGCGAGCGGACCCAGCTGGCGCGAGGTAGCTGGCAGGACGTACCTCAGAACCGCGAGGGATCAGCACGACGCCCGTGGGGTGGTGCGGCTTGTCATGCATCGCAAGGCGAGGGCCGGTGGGCGTTGGTGCCGCGGGCCAGAGCGTCGGCAGGGCGACCATCGCAATCGCCGCGGCTGCGGCGAGTGCGCCGATGAAGCCGCACGCGACCGCGAAGCGAGACCACCGCGACCGGCCCAAGCGCGAGGCCTCACCTCGCTCCGCCGCGGCCGCGAAGCCATCGGCCTCGCACGCCATCGTGAGCAGCGTTTGAAGGCTCTCGTCTTCGCTGTGATGTGGGCCTCGGGCTGGGGTCATGTGTCCTCCACGTGCTATTCACGCCTCGTTCCGCCGCGCTCGGCGGAATCTGCCGGATTCTTTGGCGTCGTGTCTGGGTCCCCGTCGCTCGGCCAGAGCCCGGCCCGACGCAGCAGGCGGCCGACCTTTTTGATCGCGGATTTGCGGGTCGCGTGAGCGGTGCTGGGCGAGACCGCAAGCCGAAGGGCCAGGTCACGGTCGGTAACGCCCTCGCCGGTGGCGCGGAGGGCGTCGCGCTCACGCTCGGTCAGGTCGCTGGCGGCGTCGCCTTCCTCGCTGGCCGACATCGCCCGCCGCAGAAGTTCGATTGCCTCGGCCGACTTGGCAAAGTCGGAGGCTCGTTCGGCGTCCAAGATGTCGACACCGATTGATTCGATGGCCTGTGTGCGTGCGTCGCGCGTGCCGCGGGAGCGCAGGTGCTGGAGCCAGACGTTGCTCGCAACCGCATAGACGAACGTAGAGATCGCGGCGCGATTCGGGTCATAGTTTCCGTTGCGGCACGCCTGCCAGACCGCGAACCACACCCGCTGCGAGAGATCATCAGAGAGCGATGCGTGCGCACCGCGCTGACGCATGAAGCGTCTCACCACCCCATCGAGCCGGGCGTAGACCTCATCAAAGACGGTCCGCTCGCCGCTCGCCGCGGCCTCGCTCAGCTCGCGCAGCGAGAGCGTCGGGACGCTGCGGCCGATGGCCCTGCGAACGCGCCGTTGTTGATGCTGGTCGTCCATGCGGGAGTTAGAGCGGCTTGCCGATGTTCTTCGCCCCTCACGCTGCCGCGCTCGGCTCGTTCGAAGGATCGTTTGGAATCGTTGAAGTAAGACTAGCGAGCAGGACGGAGGCGGGTGACCTTCGTCGCCGTGTGCGTGTGGCCGGAGAGCGCGTCCGAGAAGCTCACACGCATGACGAGATCGCCCGACTCCGGCACGGGCTGGGCTGGCTCAACCTCAACCACGTACGAAGCGCTCGTGAGCCCGGAGCGATACGCCTCGCGCAGCTCAGCGGGTGTGAGCGTGCGCGTGGCGAGCAGCACACCGGGAAGTGGAGACCCAGTCGACATCGCTGCCGGGCTAGAGAGTGCGTTCTCTCCGGGCGCGACCGGAGGCAGCACCGCCGCCTCGACCGTCAGCGTGCCGACCGCCTGCGTGAAGCGGCCGCGGCCGTCGAGTGGTGTCAGGTCAAATCGAACCAGCCGCGGCGAGCGCGACGCGTCATCGACGCCGGAGAGAATCCCAAAGTCGATCCGCGTGATGCGCGGGATCGCCTCAAGCACGGCCGGATCCAGCGCGGCGGTACGAGACCGCTCCGACTCTCCGAGTTTCACACGCAGCTCGGCCTTCTCACCCTCGGCGCGCTCGAGATCGCGACGAAGTTGAAGCGTCTCTCGGCGCAGACGGTCGTTCTCGGCGCTCGTGCTGCTGGTGCCGCCGACGTTGCAGCCGGGCAGCGTTGCGAAAAGTGCAACAGCCGAGACACACGCGATGAGGAGAACGCAAGGGCGGAAGCGGGCAGTGGTCATGCGCGAGTGTACGAGCATACTTGCGCGATGAAAAAGCCCCGGGCGAGCCCGGGGCTTGGTGAGTGGACGCGTCGGTTTGTTTGCCGATACTGATCAGTCGGCGTCGGCCGCGCGGGTCGTCTTCATGACGGGCATGCGCGTGAGGACCTTGTCGACGAGGCCGTAGGCCTCCATCTCCTGGTCATCGAGCCACTTGTTGCGGTCGCAGTCCTTGGTGATCGTGTCCATGCTCTTGCCGGTGGCGTCGGAATAGACCTTGTAGATGCGGTCGCGAATGCGGAGCATCTCGCGTGCCTCGATCTCGATGTCGGTGGCCTGCCCCTCCATGACGCCCGAGAGGAGGGGCTGGTGCATGAGGTTGCGCGAGTTGGTGAGCGTGTAGCGCTTGCCCTTGGTGCCCGAGACGGAGATGAGGCTGCCCATGGACGCGGCCTGCCCGATGATGTACGTCGCGACGTCGCACTGGATGAACTTCATCGTGTCGATGATGCCCAGCCCGGCCGAGACGCTGCCGCCGGGGCTGTTGACGTACATATGGATGTCGTTCTTGTGATCTTCGTTGGCGAGGAAGAGGAGCTGCGCGACGACGAGGTTGGCGAGCTCATCGTTGATCGGCCCACCGACGAAGATGATGCGGTCCTTGAGAAGGCGCGAGTAGATATCGTAGACCCGCTCGCCCTTGCTGCTCTTCTCAATGACGATGGGAACCAAATATCCTGACATGGAAAGGCCCCTTGAAAGGCACTTGGCACTAGGCACTGGGCGCTAGGGAAGGCCATCGAGTTCGTGTGTGTTCGGTACGGTCTGACCTGGGCGTCTGGTCTTGGTTCTGCATCCGGCCCTAGTGCCCAGCGACTAGTGCCAAGTCACTTCTCCCCTTACCTCACGCCGGGCATGACGTTTGTCCCGGCCTTGGGCGGCTCGCTGAGAACTTCATCCACGAGCCCATAGCGCTGGGCTTCCTCGGCCGTGAAGTACTTGTCGCGCTCGGCGTCGCGCTGGATGTTCTCGACGCTCTGGCCCGTGTGGAGCGCCAGGATCTTGTTGAGCTCCTGCTTCATTTTGATGATCTGCTCGGCTTGGATGCGGATGTCCTCGGCCTGACCGGTGACGCCGCCGTAGGGCTGGTGGATCATCACCTTCGCGTGCGGCAGGATGTAGCGCTTGCCCTTGGCACCGGCGGTGAGCAGCACCGCGGCACCGGAGTACGCGCGCCCGAGGCAGTAGGTCGAGACGGGCGAGGAGAGAAACCGCATCGTGTCGTAGATCGCCAGTGTGTCGTCGACGGCACCGCCCGGCGAGTTCACGTACAGGTTGATTTCGGCACCACGCTTCTGGTTCTCAAGGTAGAGCATCTGCATCATCACGCGAGCAGCGGATGACTGGTTGATCTCCCCGATCATGAAGACGATCCGATTCTCCAGAAGGAGCTCGTCGATCGTCATCTCGCGCGTTCGCTGATACGAGACGTTGGCGGCAGGCATGCGATAACCCTTTGAAGGACGGTTTTGAACAAAGAACCTTTCGACGGACGTGCTGGTGGCACGCCATGGGAAGCAGTGGGACAAAGAACGAAAGGCAAGACGAAAGGCAAGACGAAAGGCAAGACGAAAGGCGAGTCAGTACTCCAGTAGCTTGGCCGGTGAACCCAGACAACCTGCACTTCCAGCGTCCGCGTAGGCCGCCTAGAGGCACCCGATTCCCTTCCATCGGCCATTCACGCCGAATGCTCATGCAAATCCGATGCCCACCCGCTCGGGCAGGTCTAAGTCCGGCCCCGGACCGTGCCGATTCGCCTCAGACACCACTTACGGATGCCGCGGTTGTCCGCCCGGGCCTTCCCACCAAGCCGATCGCCCAGAACGGCGGGCACGACTGCCTTTCTGGCAGGGACCTCCTCCGATCCTTGGTCGGGCCGCGGCCGGGATTGGGCGGCCGGAGCGTGTTGGTGCCGAGCAAGGGGCGAGTCTCCGCGGATATCATGCGGCGGGGCTCGGTTGCGCCATTGCTTCCGGCCCCGCGACCCTGCCGCCGTTGACGCCACCTTCCTGAGCAACATCAAGCC
>Ga0105046_10009830_pt1 | contig 14921 bp, 12 predicted proteins | sample MAT03_FD_78385 | JGI IMG/M metagenome (GOLD analysis project Ga0105046, IMG submission 78385) | Freshwater microbial communities from Lake Fryxell liftoff mats and glacier meltwater in Antarctica - MAT-03 (megahit assembly) | ecosystem: Environmental > Aquatic > Freshwater > Ice > Liftoff... | reverse complement strand
TCTTTGCGCAGCGAGGAGAGTCCAAGAAGCCGCCTCATCCAGCAATTTGCGGCACTGTGGTAAATCCGAATATGATCGTTAAGAGGCAAAGCTGATCTTATTGCACAATGTGCAGGTAAGAATTTGTCGTTAAAAATAAGGCAATATGTAGTCGTTGATTAGGTTGTGTGTATGGAACAAATATCGCTCGGGCTGGCCTTCGTTGCAGGGCTGCTCTCATTTTTATCGCCGTGTGTGCTGCCTCTGGTTCCCGCTTATATTGGTTATCTCGGCGGGCGCATGACAGCCGCTCCTGTCTCAGGCAGCGCAAAGATCAAAGGTCTGCCGCTGCTGGAACGCATGGAACTCGTGGCGCATGGTCTGGCGTTCGTCGCAGGCTTTACGACCATTTTTGTGCTGTTCTTCACTGTAGTTGAGGTTTTGTTTAAGGCCACCGGGCCTGCGCTTGAAGGGATCATTGTGCGTCTGGGGGGCGTGCTGATCATCCTCTTTGGGCTGCACAGTCTGGGTGTGATTCCCTGGCTCTTTAAGTGGCTTCGTAAAACGCCTGCTGTTCTCAACACACCTCTTCTGACCATCCTGACCATCATCGGCCTCATTCTGCTCATTCCCTGGGCGATTGGCTGGACGTGGATCACGGGCATTCTGATCGCCCTGCCGATTCTGGGCCTGCTGGTGGCCGGAGCCTTTACGCAGCCGGGCGTGTTCTGGGTCAAGGCGCTTGATCAGTTTGACGAGTGGTTTTATGCCGATACACGCGCCGATCTGACGCAGGCCAAGCGCGGTAGTCTCATCGGGTCGTATACGATGGGTGTTATTTTTGCGGCGGGCTGGACGCCCTGCATTGGGCCGATGCTCGGCAGCATTATGGCAATGGCTACGCAGAGCACGCGGTTGGTGGAAAGTATTGTCACGATGCTGGCCTACTCTGTGGGCCTCGGACTTCCCTTTTTACTGGCCGCCCTGCTGCTTGAGCCGATGCAAGCCGTGTTGCGGCGCATTCAACGTTCCATGCGCGTCATCAAATTTGTCAGCGGCGTGCTGATGGTCGTGATTGGCGTTCTGGTGGCACGCGGCGATCTGGCAGCACTCAGCCAGGGGCTCGGCAATCAATTTGCCTCGTTCTCCATTTTCTTAGAAGAGTGCGGGACAGGCGTGGTCGCGGGCGATGTGTCGCTCGGACAGTTTGGCGGCTGCATGGAGGGCGTGATCGCTCCTGTGTCCTTGAATCAGGGAGCCGGAACAACTCTGAAAAACGACGTGCCGCAGATGACCTATCTCGTCAAACTGCCTGAGCCGATGGTCATCGATGTGGAACTCAGCCGTGTGTCTGATCCGACACAATTGGTTGTCACAGTCAAAAATACAGCCGATGAAATCCTTGCAAAGAGCAGCAATCTCATTCGCATGGACGAAAAACGCTTTACAGCCATTCCAGGTCTTGAATTGGCAGTGGGACAGTATCAAATTATCATCACGCGCCTGGATGGGACCACCGAGGATGTCGATTTCCGCATGAAGGTGCGGGCCGCGCAGCCCTTGCCCGAAGAGCCTGTGGCGCTTCCTGACACTGATACGGACGCCACCAATCCTGATTCACCCATCATTGATCTGGCGGCGGAAGGGGCATCTGCAATCACAACGCCCGATGCGAATGCAACGCCGATCATCCCGCCCGTGAATGAAGGCATCCAGGGGCCTGCGACTCTCAATACAATCACAGGCGGCGCTGAGATGAGCGGCCCTTCCACGGGCGTCAATGTCGGCCAGCACGCCCCTGATTTCACGATTAGGCTCGACAGTGGGGAGACAGTCAAACTCTCTGATCTAAAGGGGCGTGTGGTTCTGCTCAACTTCTGGGGGACATGGTGCCCACCCTGCCGCCGTGAGATGCCCGATTTTCAGGCGCTCTATGAAGACCATGCGGATGAGGGCTTTGTCATTCTCGCGCTGGCCCAGCTTGACACACCAGAAAATGTGGCCCAATTCCGCGAGGAGATGGGGCTCACGTTCTGGATGGCAATGGATGAAGACCAGCGTATCAATGATCTGTACAGCGTGCCTGGTCAGCCCGCGTCTTTGCTGATTGATCAGGATGGCATTATTGTCTATCTGACCTACAGCGTTGTGGATGGCGACACAGTGAATTCCAAGATTCTGGATTTGTTGGAGCCATAAAATCATGAATATGTACGGGCGGACCCATACCTACGGTAACTTCGTATCGGCTCGCCCGTACTGGAAATGCCCTACAAGGACACTACGCAATCATTTGCAGCCTTTAAAAGGGCGCGGGATGATGTGGAGCCCCTTAATACGCGATATAGGTTTCGCGCAGTTCATCACGCAAATGGAGGAAATTCTCATAGCGTGTGCGGCTGATTGTGCCCGCCTCAACGCCTGCCTGTACAGCGCAGCCCGGTTCATTGGTATGGGTGCAGTCGTGGAAGCGGCAGCTGGGCGAAATCGCCTCAAGATCGCGGAAATAGCCATCCAGTTCATCCGGTTCAACATCCCAGACGGTCATCGTGCGTATCCCTGGGGTATCTGCGAGATAGCCGCCCCCCGCAAGGCGTACCAGGACACTGTCGCGCGTCGTATGGATGCCTGCTGCGTGATACTGGCTGACCTCTTTCACGGCACGGCCAAGCCCGGGCTGAATGCCATTGAGCAGGCTCGATTTGCCGACACCTGACGGCCCTGTGAAAATCGAAATTTTACCTTCGACATCCAGTTCAGCCCGCAGCTGCTCAAGGCCAAGCTTCTGTTCAGCACTGGTGAACAGCACGGCATAGCCCATGCGGCGATACGGCTCGAAGGCGGCCTCAATCTCAGTCACATCAGGCAAAAGATCAATTTTGTTGACGACGATGCATAAGCGCGGGATTGTGGAGCTTTCCCCAGCCACCAACATGCGATCCAACATACGGAAATTTGGGCCGGGCGAACTGGCTGACTGCACAAAAAAAGCTTGTGTCGCATTCGCGATGAGGATTTGCTCACGTTCCGCTTGATTCGTGCCGCGCTTGCCTGTGGTGCGCACAGCACGCGAGAGAACGCTCTCACGCGGCAAAACTTTTTCGATGACGCCGCTGCGAACCGCGACTCCATCTTCATCTTCAATAATGTTAAAAAGAACACGATCACCAATGGCCGCCAGATCGGACGTACTGGCTTCTTCTTTCATACGTCCGCGCAGCGTACAGACGAATGATTGTCCATCTTCCGTATCGACGCGAAAAAACCCACTTTGCTCACTCACGATCAAACCTTGCAACGCCACAGAACTCAAAGGCAGCCCTTTCACACGAAAACGAATGACAGTCTTCCCCTACGGGATCATTAACTTTTCTTATTATAAGCCATAATCAGCGCCAACACAGAACACAAATGCACATCTTCAGATAGGTATATTGGCCGGAGAGTGATTTGCATCTTTCACACTTTGGCAAGATTACCCCTCACCCCAACCCCTCTCCCACAAGGGGAGAGGGACTTTCTTAAGCCGTCCTGCACCTCCTCTCTCAGGCAAAGGGTAAATGAACATGTTTGATGAAAGAGAGGGACTTTCTTAAGCCGTCCTGCACCTCCTCTCCCCTTGTGGGGTAATCATTCACCTGTCCATGAGAATTTGCGGCAGTCTCGGTAATTTGACCCACCATAGCCCATTAAAAAACTCTATGGACTACTAAATAATCCGTAACGTATGGATAGATGAATAATTACCTTGTGGGAGAGGAAGATGGGAGGTGAGGGGTAAAAGAGCATGACCTATCCAAAACTCAGGTTAAAATAGGTATATTGGCTGTATCCTCAATTGAATGTTTTAGACTTTTGCAAGATCACCCGATTATGCTACGATGCAAGGTGATAGCTCCCCTCTGAGAAAAGGATTTCTGGCGTGACTGAACAACCGACCCCGCGTGACGACACCCCGCGCCCCAATGCGTCTGGTGAAGATTTCTATCTTGAAGCGAACGCCCCTGTGCGCCGCACTAAACCCAACGATGAACCCGTTGTGACGCTGCCCGGCAACCTATTGAATTCCGTCTTGATTGCCATCACATTTCTTGTTGTGGGTGTGCTGATCGGACAGAATTTGTCCCCACAGGGTGGCCTGACATCGCAAGAGGCTGAGAGCATTGTGCGCAATGTCCTCATTGAAGCCAGCTTGCTGACTGAGACGCAGAGCAACGATATTCTTGTCGATGATGATCCTTACATTGGCACGAAAGACGCGCCGATTGTGATTGTGGAGTTTGGCGATTTTCAGTGCCGCTACTGCAACATCCATTTTCAAGAGACGCTTCAGCCGCTGCTGGAAAATTACGGCCCCTACATCCGCTATGTGTACCGCGATTTTGCGACGCTGACCGTTGAATCCGAACCGGCTGCCATCGCGGCGGAGTGTGCGAACGAACAGGGCACATTCTGGGAGTTCCACAACCAATTGTATAGCAACGCAGAGTACCTCTCAAACGCCTTCTATTTGAAGGCGGCGGAGCAGCTTGGGCTGGATGTTGATGCGTTTACGGCCTGTCTGAGTGATCCGAGTATCGTGCAAGAAGTCCAGGCGGATTTGATTGATGGTCAGTTCAACGGCGTCACAGGCACGCCCGGCTTCTTGATCAACGGCGTGCTCATTCGTGGGGCGCAGCCCTATCCTGTCTTTGAGAAGGTGATCGAGCGTGAGCTGAATCGCCTGGGCGTCACCAGAACCGAGCGCACGACAACAGATGCTGTGCAGCCCGTCGCCCCAGATGACACCTCGTCCGACGCTGTAACGCTCGAGCCTATCAGCGCGGCAACGGCTGAAGTTCGCTAGCCTCATCGATCATTTGTCATGCAGAGCAGCCCTCATGGGGCTGCTCTGTGTTTATGTCTTAAAAGACGGTGTTTATAAATTAAGATGAGAATCTCGTGGATTTATGGTCTGATTTCTTCGTAATTCAGATACGAGGAGATGCAAAATACACTTAAACAAGCTAGAATAGAATCAAGTCGTCCAGCTGTGTTAGGAGACATGTGCGTGTCAGAACCTCAGGATCCGCAGAAACAGAATCAAACGCAAGCCCTTGACGGTTCGCGCAGCTCACAACCGATGGAGCAGCGTACACCTTCGCCTGGCACCACGCGTCTTTCGCCCGATGCCTGGAAACTGCGGTTTCGCATTGGCGATCAAACGGTGTCAGTACCGGTGCGCGAACGTATTATTGTGGGCCGCCGCCTTGAAGACGAAAAAATCATTGACTTTGATCTCTCCCCCTACGGGGCGTACACCTTTGGTGTCTCGCGGCAGCATGCCATTATCACGCTGCATGAGGGCTTCCTGTATCTGGAAGACAATAACAGCACCAATGGCACGCGTATTAACGGCTTCCAGCTCACACCCAAGCAAAAATATCGCCTGCGTGACGGTGATGAAGTTGAATTTGCTCGTCTGCGCACGAGCATCCGCTTTGAGTTTGCCTCGTAGGATCTGATATGAAGAGGCTATTTTTATAGGGGTTCAGCATGCTGAACCCCTATAACTTTGTCACGAGAGCAACGCAAAAAATACCCCTCACGGACTGGTGAGGGGTAACTTACAATTCAGGAGACAGAAGGTGGTTTATATGAGAACAACGACGCAAGGTGTGACAGATGCCAGTCGCTCACATCGTTTGATCATCAGGCAAAGTGTCTCTCTAGAGAGATGTGCTTCACACATTACGCGGATCATTCATGACAACAAAGTGAGTGCAATGGTTGAATGAGACCGCGTGAACGTGTCGAAGTCTTACTTTGTACTCTCAGTATATCTAGATAAAACATCTAATTTATGCTCTATTCCTCCGAAATAATCTGTTCTTTTCTTGGATAAAATGACGAACGTCCATTTTTGAAGGATACGTGTTTTATCAAAATTTGCTTAAAGCTTGCTAAAGCTTTGTCTCTTTCCTACAAAATCATCTGGCATATCTGGCTAAAGTTGCTTTTTTATGGTCTCTCGAGCGCAATAAATGCCTCTGTGCGCCGCTTTGCATTTGCCACTAGAATACGCCTCGACGACTGACTCTCGTTCAATCTGCCCTACCCTATCATCTCAATCCAATTGCTACCCTACCATGTGCGTGGTCTTTCATGCTAATGACACTGAATCGTAATCGCAGGCTCGTGTTGATCGTGCTGCTGGTGGTGCTGCTGGCGCTGCCTGTGCTCAGTTATCCCATGTGGCGCGATCATGGGATGTACGGAAACATCGCCCTCAAGATTCTGGAGGGCAAAACACCCTATATCGATATGTGGGACCAAAAACCACCTGTCATCTACTACCTCTATGCCGCAGCCATTGCGCTGGTCGGTCCTACGACTGCCGCTCCGCGTGCCCTCGATTTTGTGGGTTTTGTGCTGGCTGCGCCTGCCCTCTATACGCTTGCGTCACGTCTCATGCGCGATCGTCGCGTGGGCGTGTGGGCGGTCTTTGCCTACGGTGTGTTTTACTTCACAGAGACCTATGCCAGCCTCTCGCAGAGCGATTCGCTCGTGACTATCCCCATGATCTACGCGGCGCTGTGTGTGCATCTGGCCGGGGATGCAAGAGGACGACGCGCAATGCTATGGGCGTTGGGCGCAGGCGCTGTTTGCGGACTGATCCTCTGGTTTAAGCACTACTATGTCTTTTTTGTCGCGGCCCTCGTGATTGAGCATCTGTGGCGGCGGCGCAGGCTGTGGCGCACACGGGCGTTTGCCGCCGAAGTGGGGGCCTTCATCGGGGGCGGGCTGCTCATCGGGGGCGGGCTGCTGGCATACTTCTGGAGCAAGGGCATGCTGCAAGAGATGGTTATTATCTCCCAGAGTACCGCCGCCTATAACGCCCAGGGCTATGACTGGAACGAATTTATCGCCTCAATGCGCAATTATGTCTTCTTTCGCTGGTCCCATTGGGGTGCGATGTTGAGCCTTATCGCGGTGCTGCCATTAGGGCGCTGGCTGTCTCATCGCATGACGAAACATGACCAGAAATATGAACAGGCACAATCTATTGAGTCCATAGAAATAATTAATGTGTCTCACTGGCGGCTCATATTTTTATGGCTGCTTTCGGGTCTGGCCTTCATGCTGATTCAGGCCAAAGGCTTCGATACCCACTGGCTGCCGATGCTTCCCGCCCTCGCGATTCTGGCCGCTGTAAGCGTCATCACATGGGCTGACGTGCTTGGAAAATGGGTAAATCATGCTGAAAAAGGTCTCTGGTCGCGTGTGACTGCCCCACGTTTATGGCAGATGAGTATTGGACTTCTATTCATTGGAATAGTGTTAAATAGCACCTGGGGACGGGCGATTCCCTATATTGTGGGATGGGAAAGTGATGTACAATATTTTTCACGCTTCCGAGAAGGCGGTGACGTGAAACCTGCACAATCACTGCAACTCGTTCAATACCTTCAGCAACGCGTTGTCCCTGGTGATACACTTTACATCTGGGGCTTTCGTCCCGAAGTCGTCTATATGGGCGGCTGGCGGCCTGCGACGCGCTATCAAGCGCAATTTCCGCTGGTCGCCCCCTGGTATCCAGTCTCCTGGAAACAAAACAATGTGGATATTCTGTGGGCGGCCATGCCTCCCTATATTGTCGTCTTGCAAAACGACTATATGCCCTGGGTGACAGGGTCCCACGAAGATTCGCATGAACTTCTTGTCCGGTATACCGAGTTGAGTAATTGGGTTTCCGCCAATTACCAACGTGATGTAGTATTGGGGGAATTTCTCGTATGGAAACGACGCTCTTTGCTGACTTCCTCGCAACCGTAGAGGTTTTTGACGTGGCTAAGGTGATTATCCGCCCTGCACAACATGAGGACTTAGATGCCCTCTCCGCTCTCATTCGTGAATTTGTCGACGAAGGTAAACTTCTGCCGCGCACACTGGATGAACTTGAAGAATTGATGGCAAGCTTTTTCGTGGCTGAACTGGATGGGGAACTGCTTGGCTGTGCGGCATTAGAGGTTTATAACCGCAAACTGGCTGAGATTCGCAGCCTCGCCGTCTCACGTCGCGCACAGGGCTATGGTGTTGGGCGCAAGCTCGTGCAGGCCTGTGTGGATCGTGCTAAGGAATTGGAAATCTTTGAAGTGATGGCGATTTCTGCTTCTGATGAATTCTTCCGCGCTGTGGGCTTCGATTATACGCTGCCACGTCTGCGCAAAGCGTACTTCCTGCAAACCCGTGACGATCTCTGACTAAAAGGCCGAAGGCCTCGCATAACATAAAACGGGCACTCTCGCATGAGACTGCCCGTTTTGCGTTTATGATCCAAAATTCCCTCGATACTTTTGTCAATGTGATATATTTTTGTGCAACCTTATAAACTTAAAATGCTCATCTTTTCTGCATATTCCAATGCGAGACTATAGGAGTGCAGCGTGCTGCGCCCCTACGATCAGATTTTACATCCGTCTTTAAAGTCAAATTGCATTATCAAACCCTATGCACCATGCTCTCTAGAAGAGACAACCGCCAAGATAATTCCCGTTGGCTTCTTATGCCCTCATACAGCAAATTTGTTTTAATCGACTCTCATCGATATTTCTCATAATTGGTGAAAAACGGCCCTTTATAGCCTCTTTAAACCCTAAAAATAGAGGATTTCTTGTAAAATTCTTACGAAGAAACGTCCTAAAAAATCATAATTTGGAGTATAATAAGTGTCCTTCTCTGTAACGAACTGTGATGAGGTTTCTCAGAAAATTTCGCTACCAGATGGGGACGTCTCAGACGTTCATCGCAAACGCTTTCAGGCATCATTATGATGCAGAGGACAAGTTGCTATGCCTGGATATTTTCAGCAGACGATTATTGTTGGTGCAGTGGGTCGCGACCCGGAAGCGCACCAGACGAAAAACGCTCAGACATTTACCACCTTCTCTGTTGCTGTCACTGAACGCTGGCGCGATCAGAACGGTCAGGGCAATGCCGATAATGGCGCTTACAACGAGCGTACAACCTGGTATTCCTGCTCCGTGTGGGATCGTCAGGCCGAGAACGCCCTGAATTTGATTCGCAAGGGCCAGAACATCATGGTCATCGGCTCGGTGAGCGCACGCGCCTACCAGGGCGGCGACGGCCAACCCAAAGCCTCGCTCGATCTGCGCGTGCAGAACTTCAAGCTGCTCGGCAATCGTGGCAGCGACGGTGGTAGCGCAGGTGGTGCAGGCACCGGGGGCGATGAGTACGAGAGCAATTACGGTGGTCAGCCTTCTTATGGGGGTGCAAGCAGCCGTGACGCCGAAGACATCCCCTTCTAAGTCGGCCTGACTTTAGAGCGTTATAATCATAGACTCAATGCAAAAGGCCATCAATCGATGGCCTTTTTTGCGTTTAAGGCCTTGTCTTATAAAGCTGGCATCAGGACATACCACGCGATCTACAATCAGTGTCAGGCTCCTGGAGGTATGATTTCAATATTGTTACTTTAGACACTATGCCCCAATGTTGCAAAGATTTTACGCTCTGAGGTGGTTCCAGACGCCACGCGCCTCTATAATCAAAGAGACTGTGGTGAATCCCCGGAGACGTGGCCTTTATGCATCGATGGAGAACCCTCCTCATTCTGGCCGTGCTGCTGTTTGGGGGCAGCATTCGGGCTGTACAGGCCCGCGAATTTTTGCAGGGCACCACCTGTACCGTGCCTGCCGATCAGCACATTGTCGGCACGCTGTTTGTCTTCTGCCAGAATCTGGATATGGCGGGAACCATCGAAGGTGATCTCGTCGGTGTCGCCTTGCGCGGTCAGGTCAGCGGCACAGTGACGGGTGGCATCTATCTCAGCGGCGGCCAGATCGATCTGCGCGGTCAGGTCGGCCAGAATATTCACTTTGCCGGACTGCTGCTCGGCATCTCTCCTCAAGATGGCCCCCCGGTTGAACCTGATGATCCCGAACGTATCCCGCAATATCAAGGCGGGCTTTTCAATTTGTCTCTCAGTACCGTTCTCGAAGCCGAAACGCAGCTTCAAGGCAGCATCACGGGTGTTGGCTACCAGATGCGCGTGCTTGGCGATGTAGAGCACGAAATCAATTACTGGGGCTCACGTCTAACGGTGGGGGGCTGGGTGCATGGCGATGTCAATGCCAGTGTCGGCAATCCCCAATCCGATGCCTCGCGTATTGAAACGCTGCTGCTGCCTCTCAATTTTCCGGTCGATCTTGAAAATCCGGGCCTGAGCATTCTGGCAAGTGGGCGCGTCGATGGCAAACTGATCTACACGGGTCCGGCGGCAGGTGAGCTTGAGGGCACATTGGCGACACCCGCCACGTATCTACCCCCCGCCAGCAACATTCCCACTCTCGATCAGCCAGGGACGTTCCGTACCTATGCGGAAGGTGTGCTGCAAGAGGCCACGACTCTGTTTACCATCGGTCTGGTGATGCTTTTGCTCTCTCCCACATGGCCGCGCCAACCGATGCGTATTTTGCGCTGGCGACCTGTCGCGAGCTTCAGCGTGGGCATGCTGGCTTTTATTCTGTCCTTTCCCATTGTGCTCATGATGCTCGTGCTGAGCCTGCTTTTAGTGGCGATTTTGCAGCTGCTGACGCTCAACGGCGTGGCGTTGGGGGTGGCAGTTCTCCTGCTGCTAGCCAATGGCATCGGTATGGGCGTATTTTACTTTGTGGCGATCTTCGTGGCGCGTATTGTCATTGCGCTCAGTATGGGCAGTTTTCTGTGGGCGGCGGTCAATCGTGCCGATGATGGCAGCCTGCGCACAACACTCTATAAGCTGGCGGTTGGCGTGATTGCCCTGTCTCTGCTGACGGCGATTCCAGTGGTGGGATGGGTGATCAATGCAGCGGCCCTCTTTTTTGGTCTTGGCGCGATTTTTAACGCCATTTCCGAGCGTTTCCGTCGGATGCGCGATGTGCCGCCTCCGACGCCTGCTGCCCGCCCGCTGGTGGCCACACCGCCTGCCCCTGCGCCGCCACCGCGCCCGCGCATCACCGTTGAGCCTGTGCCACCACGCACGCCCCCGGCACTCAATCCGCCGTCGGCTCCCGGCATGGACAATCTGCCGGATGGATTCGACTTTCGCTTCTTTGAGGATTAATGATTCCATCGATGTCTATTTATATAACCAGTGGTGCAGGTCTTACTATGCAATCAGTTCCTGGTCATAAAATCGCATAATACACCCTCTTTTGGCTTTCACGACCTCGTTAAATTGAGTTTAAAGGGCCAAAGCGCTTTTGTAGGGGCGCAGCATGCTGCGCCCCTACGCCAATCCCACCTCAAATTTACGACTTGCACCATTGGTTACTATCCCCTCAACGCGGCTTTTACGACCCAGGCCCCGGAGTCACCGCTGACAGATTTCCCGCACATGATTGCGATGGTGGGCGAAAAGCCGCTGCTCTTGCAAGAGGTCGGCTATCCGGCTGGGGAGGGATTGGGCAGCTCTGAGGCGCAGCAAGCTGAGTTTATCCAGGCTGTCTTCGATGCATGGGATGCGGCAGGCGCAAAAATTCCGTTCCTGAACCTCTTTGCGATGGGCGATTTCTCAGATCAGATGTGTGCTGATTTCCTGCTGTAGTATCAACTGCCCAATTCGCAGACGTTCTACGATTATCTCTGTACGCTCGGCTTGCGGCGGGTGGATGGCACGCCAAAAGCGGCATGGAATACGTTTGTTGAAGAGAGCCACCCTTAGGACCAAGCCCATGTTAAGAAAAGGCGTGTATGACTTAAGATTATCGCGCCTTTACCATGTGCCGTTATAATAGGTCGCTACGTCAATCTCCCGATAAAGGCTTGCCCACGATGCGCCAATTGACGCCACATGTCTACGGTATTCTCAAATATGGCAGTTTGCTCAATGCCTATCTCATTCGCAATGGCAGCGATCTGACTCTGGTGGATACAGGGGTCGCAGGCTTTACATCATCGATTGAGAAGGCGCTCACCGCACTGGGAGCAAATTGGGAGGATATCAAGACTATTTTCCTCACCCATGCGCACATGGATCACCTGGGTGATCTGCCCAATGTTCAGAAAAAAACGAACGCCACCACGTTGGTACATCGCCTGGATGCAGCCGTAACACGCGGCCAGCAACCTGTCCCCAAACCCGATCGGAACACGCTGCCCTTTCTCTCGCGTATGATACTGAAAACCATGCCAGAACAGACATTCCCACCCGCACGCGTGGATCGTGAATTGAATGGCGATGAAACGCTGGATGAGATTGCCCCTGGTGCGAAAGCCATTGCACTGCCCGGCCATTCTTATGGGCATATGGGCCTGTGGCTGCCCGACGAAAGCACCCTCATCGCAGGCGATATGGTTTTCAATTACCCTCTCGGTGGCATACGGATGCCGGTACGTCCCTTCACCGTTGATTGGGAACAGACCAGGAAAACCATCAAGCAGGCTGCCCAGATGGACATCAAAAATCTGATGATTGGACATGGTGGGCCGCTTCTGGGCGATGCGTCGGAGAAACTGCGCGCCTTTGCCGCCACCCTCTGATGAAACATCCCTATTCTTTCTATACGAGAACGAATAGGGAACCCTTTTGCCCGTCTAAACGTTTTGCGATATGAAAAGAGTTGTCTATGCGTGCTGTGACCTGCACGCCTTAATCATAAAACATCGTGCCTATCGCTATTAAAGCCATTTGCAGTGAAGGACACATAAGCGTTCATGGATATACGCGGTTTGCTGTTTGATATGGATGGTCTGTTGGTGGATACAACCATCCTCCATTTTCACGCCTGGGCACGCCTGGCCGAAGCAGAAGGTCTGCCCGTCCCACATGATCCAAACGTGTTTCGAGGTCTTTCACGGGAACATAGTCTGGATCAGATTTTGCAGGGTCAAATTTTGAGTGGAGAATTACGGCGCAGTTTGATGGAGCGCAAAAATCACTATTTTCTCGAAACGCTCAAGCATGTCGAGCCAATGCCCGGCGTTCTCCCCCTGCTCAAGGAAGCCAGACAGTTAGGCCTTGTGATGGCGGTGGGCTCCTCAAGCCGTAACGCCCGTTCGATTCTCGAACTGCTCAAACTTAGCGATTATTTTGTCTATATTGGCGATGCCTACTGCGTGTCCCGTCCCAAGCCTGCGCCAGATCTTTTTCTGCATGTGGCGCAGATGATGAACCTGTCGCCCACACATATTCTCGTCCTCGAAGATGGCGCGGTGGGGGTGACAGCCGGTTATGCGGGGGGCTTTCCCGTTATTGGCGTAGGATATCCTAAAATTCATGGGGCTCTGTGCAGCGTGCCATCTCTTATGGGTGTCACGGTGGCAGATTTACTCGCGGTGCTCGGTTAGGCATCCTCAGTGGATGACTGTGCCTCCTGAATGCGCTGATCGATAAATTTATAGGCCTCGTCGTACTCCAAGTAAGGCACATGAAATTCTCTCTCAGCCTGTGAATGCGTTGTTCTTGATACCACAAGATATTAGATGCAGTGAACGTAAACATTGTAGTCAATCAGAATTTATCTGTGAATGTATACAAATGGACTAGCGATCCATGCCCGGCAGAAGCTTTACAGGATGCAAAAGGCTGCGATCAAAACTTATAAGATCGTCAGACTCTCCGAGGCCCGCCAGCACATTCTGCGCATTCTGGCGCAAATCGGCCACATCCACCCCCTGGCATACATCCGGCAGTTTGCGCAGCCATTGCAGCGCCCGCTGAAGCATCTTACGGGCTCCACGCGCATTGCCCCGTTCGATCTGATAATAGGCCACTCCCACCTGCAAAATCGCCTGATACAAATCGCGCTCCGGGCCAGGGGTTTTCATCCATAATTCCTCTAAAAGATCATGCTGCTTGTAGTATTCCCCGGCATTAAAGCGGGTAATGCCCTGCTGGGCCAGCGCTGGCAGCGGCTGCTGGCAAGCTGAGGCAAGCTGTTCCTGCACAGCGGGATCTGGCAGGCGGCCATAGTTTTGCACTATTGCCAGCGGATCAATCCCCGTTAAGGGCAGCGCGGCATCGGCTCCTTGTTTGGCGGCTTGCTCACGCTGCGTGGCATCATCGCTCAGAAGAATGATCGGGATGCGGCGTGTGGCCGGGCTGGATTTGGGGGTGGAGGTCCAGCGTGCCCAATCGTCACGCGTGCCATCGATCAAGACAAGGATAGGCTGCTGTTCCATGAGGGTTTGCATGTATGTGCCCTCCTGTGCGATGTGATGCAGGCTGTAGGTCGCGTCAAGCGTCGCAAAGCGATCAAAAAAGGCTTGTGAGCCGACAAGAACGATGAGGAGAGACATAGGTGTTTTCCTTTCCGATTGTGCCTTATGAATATCAGAGTGATCTGGGATGAGGCTTTTGACCCGTCAAATCATGGATGTGTCGGGTTTGTCTCACAGGGCAGCGGTGACAACCAGAGGCCGTTTTAACGCCGTTCCAGGTACGAATGGGGCAGGCTGTCACACTGTCGCTGCTCCAAAAACATCATTCTGACAGGAAATCAAAAAATACAGGGTGTGTAAAAAGTCCCCTCAATTCTCAAAATATCACGGTGTGACAGGTGGAGCAACGGTGACAGCCCACGATCTGATGACACCTATAAAATAATGCAAAAGGATTGTGTGAAAAGAGTCGGTGACAGGTGAGACAGTGTGACAGTAAAAGAGACTCTTCTTTAAAGAGGGCTGGCCTCTTCTTTGCGCAAGGCATTCCTCTCATCGGGGATTGAGGGGCGCAGCACGCTGGTCGCAGGACACAATCATGGAGTCATCTTTTGACCCATAAACATCATGGATGTGTAGGGGCACGATGCATCCGTGCCCCATGTACAGCAACTTAAGACAATCGGACATTGCTCGCCGCGTTGTCGGAGGCTAAAGCCGTCCGCCTCCCCTGACAAAGCCCCATGAATGGGGCGACAAACCCGCCTGCTCCCTCGCCATGAGCCCCGTTGACGGGGCTT
>Ga0105046_10009826_pt1 | contig 14923 bp, 7 predicted proteins | sample MAT03_FD_78385 | JGI IMG/M metagenome (GOLD analysis project Ga0105046, IMG submission 78385) | Freshwater microbial communities from Lake Fryxell liftoff mats and glacier meltwater in Antarctica - MAT-03 (megahit assembly) | ecosystem: Environmental > Aquatic > Freshwater > Ice > Liftoff... | reverse complement strand
GCAGGGCGACTTCGCCGTGCGCCACGCCGACGGCTCCTTCAGCCTGCACGGCCGCAGCGACGACGTCATCAACGTCAGCGGCCACCGCATGGGCACCGAAGAGATCGAAGGCGCGATCCTGCGGGCGCGTTCGCTCGACCCGGACTCTGCCGTCGGCAACGTCATCGTCGTCGGCGCGCCGCACCGCGAAAAGGGGCTCACGCCGCTGGCTTTCGTCAAGCCGAGCGCAGGTCGCAAACTGACATCCGAAGACCGCCGCAAGCTGACCGAACTGGTGCGCCAGGAGAAGGGCGCGGTGGCCGTGCCCAGCGACTTCATCGAGGTCAGCCAGTTCCCGGAGACACGCAGCGGCAAGTACATGCGCCGCATGGTCCGTGCGCTGGTCGAAGGCCAGCCGGTGGGCGACACGACGGCGCTGAAGAACCCCGAAAGCATCGACGAGTTCAGGCGCGTCATCGGCACCTGGCAACGGCGTCAGACGCTGTCCGACGAACAGCAGCTCTTCGAGCGCTATCGCTACTTCAAGGTCCAGTACAACGCGCTCACCGCCGACACCAAGGTGGCCACGGTCTTCGTCACCAACCCGCCGGTCAACGCGCTGAACGAGCGCGCGCTGGACGAACTGGTGATCGTGGTCGAGCACCTGGCGCGCCGCGATGACGTGGCGGCGGTGGTCTTCACAGGCGACGGCACGGCGAGCTTCGTTGCCGGCGCCGACATCCGTCAGCTGCTCGAAGAGATGCACAGCGCCGAGCAAGCCCGCGCGCTGCCCAACACCGCGCACCTGGCGTTCCGCCGCATCGAGGCGATGGGCAAGCCCTGCATCGCGGCGATCCAGGGCGTGGCGCTCGGCGGCGGCATGGAGTTCGCGCTCGCCTGCCACTGGCGCATTGCCGAGCCGACGGCACGCTTCGGCCAGCCCGAGATCCGCCTGCGGCTGCTGCCCGGCTACGGCGGCACGCAACGCCTGCCACGCCTGCTGGCCACGCGGCGCGGCGCAGAGGGTCTGGTCGACGCGCTGGAGATGGTGCTCGGCGGGCGCAGCTTCTCGGCCGCGCAGGCGCTGGCCTTCGGCGCCATCGATGCCATCGCCGCGCCGGGCGAAGACGTGCTCGGCGCGGCGCACACAGCCGTGCGGCAGTGGGTCGCGCACGGTGGCGATTCCACCGTAGGCCGTGCACTGGCCGAGCGGCAGCGCTGCCTGGTCGAATGGATGCAGCCGTCGACGCTGTCGCTGGACGAGGCGCTGGCCGAGCCCCACATCCGGATGATCCAACAGCAGTTGCAAGGCAGTGGCCGTGGTGGCGCGCGCGACCGCGCGATCCTGGCCGTCCGCACTGGATGGCGCGACGGTTTCGAAGCCGGCCTGCGGGCCGAGGCCGAGCTGTTCGCGCAGGCGGTCGTCGACCGGGAAGGCGGCAAGACCGGTATCGCGATGTTCATGGACAAGACGAGCCCTGCCCTGCCGATCCGGCGCGGCGGTGTCAACCTGGTGGCGGGCAACGAGGCGCGCATCGACGCGTTGATCGCGGCGGGCGAGCTGCTGCCGCGCGGCGCGCCGCTGTTCCCCGGCATCACGCCGCTGCCGCGCTGGCAGTTCGGCCAGGGCGTGCCGCGCGACCCCGAGACCGGCGAGCCGCGCTTCGGTGAGCCCATGGTCTCTGAAGTCGAGCTGCTGGTGCCGGTGGACGTGCCCGAGCCCAACGAAGCGCTGGTCTACGTGCTCGCCAGCGAGGTCAACTTCAACGACATCTGGGCGCTGACCGGTGTGCCGGTATCGCCTTTCGATGGCCATGAAGAGGACGTGCAGGTCACCGGCAGCGGCGGCGTCGCGCTGATCGTGGCACTCGGCGGCGAGGTGCGGCGCGAAGGGCGGCTGAAGGTGGGCGACCTGGTGGCCATCTACTCCGGCCAGAGCGAACTGCTGTCGCCGCTGTCGGGCCGCGACCCGATGTACGCCGGGTTCTCGATCCAGGGCTACGAAACCCGCACCGGCAGCCACGCGCAGTTCCTCGTCACGCAGGCGCCGCAGTTGCACCCGTTGCCGCCCGGGTTGCCGCTCGAATCGGCGGGCGCCTACATCCTGAATCTGGGCACGGTGTCGCGCGCGCTGTTCACGGCGCTGCGCGTGGCGCCGGGCCGCACGATCTTCGTCGAGGGCGCGGCGACCGGCACCGGGCTGGACGCGTTGAAGAGCGCACACCGCGCGGGGCTGTCGGTGACGGGGCTGGTCTCGAGCCCGGCGCGGGCGGCCTCGATCCGCGGTGAAGGCGCGGCGGGCGCCATCGACCGCAGCGAGGCGCGCTTCAAGTCCTTGTTCACGCCGGTGCCCGAAGACGGCGCTGTCGAATGGGAAGCGGCCGGCGTGCCGCTGGTCGAAGAGTTCATGCGCCTGAACGGCGGGCGGCTTGCCGACCACGCCGTCTCGCATGCGGGCGAGACCGCATTCCCGCGTTCGTTCCAGCTGCTCGCAGACGGCGGCTCGATCGCGTTCTACGGTGCGTCTTCAGGATACCTGCTGACCTTCGTCGGCAAGCCGGGTCGCGTGCCACCGGCCGAGATGCTGAAGCGCGCCGGCGCGCGCGGTGGCGAGGCGGTGCTGATGTACTACGGGGTCGCCGACGCCAGCGCCCTGGTGGACGCGGCGGGCCTGGAGATGATCGAAGCGCTGCGTGAGTTCGGCCTGCGCACGGTGGTGGCCACGCGCACCGATGCGCAGCGCGAGTTCGTGCTCTCGCTGGGCTTCGAGGACGCATTGGCGGGCGTGGTCGCGCTGGAAGACGTCCAGCGCCGCCACGGCGAGCACTTCCACTGGCCGCGCACGATGCCGCGGCTGGTGGATGCGCGGCGTGACATCGAGACCTTCCGCCAGTCGGTTCGCGACTTCCAGGACCGCACGCTCAAGCCCTTCGGCGCGGCGGTCGGCGCGCTGCTGCGCAGTGCCGACAACCCGCGTGGTGCGCCCGACATCGTGTTCGAACGCGCCGGGCATGACGCGCTGGGCGTCAGCACCGCGCTCGTCAAGCCTTTCACCGGCCGTGTGGTGTACGCCGAAGACATGCAGCACCAGCGGTATGCGTTCTACGCGCCGCAGGTGTGGACGCGCCAGCGGCGCATCCTGATGCCCACCGCGTCCGTCGTCGGCACGCACCTGTGCAACGCCTTCGAGGTGACGCGCATGAACGACATGATCGCCGCCGGTCTGCTGGAGGTGACGCCGCCCACCGTGGTGCCCTGGCACGGGCTGCCGGCCGCGCACCAGGCGATGTGGGACAACACGCACACGGGCGCCACCTATCTCGTCAACCACGCGCTGCCCGCGATGGGCCTGGACAGCCGCGATGCGCTGTTCGAGGCCTGGGCTGCGGGTCAGCGCGCCTGAGAAGAATTCCAACTGCAATCCGAAAGAGGTTCATCGATGGAGAACAACAACAACCGCCGCGGCCGCCTGCTCGGCAAGGTCGCGCTCGTCACCGGCGCGGCCGGCAACCTGGGCGGCGAGATCGTGCGCGCCTACCTGCGCGAAGAAGCGACTGTGATCTTCAGCGGCCGCACACGCAGCAAGCTCGAGGCCGCGCGTGAAGCAGCACTCGCCGACACCGGCGTCGCGCCGGCCATGGCCGATGTGGTCGTCATCGACGGCGCCGATCCGGCCAGCGCGCGTGAGGGCATCGCGGCCATCATCCAGCGCCACGGCAAGCTCGACATCGTCATCAACAACGCCGGCACCACCGGCCCGCGCCAGCCGCTGACGAAGGTGCCTTTGACGGCCGCGGACCTGGCGGCGCTGCAGGCCGCCGGCAGCGTCGATACCGAGACGCTGGCGCAAAGCGCACGCAACATCCTCGGCGTGGTCTGGAACGTGATGCGTGCCGCCGCGCCGCACCTGCAGGAAGGCGCGTCGGTGATCAACGTCTCGACCATCTTCTCGCGCACCGAGTACTACGGCCGCACCGCTTACGTGGTGCCCAAGGCGGCACTGAACGCGCTCTCGCGCCAGATGAGCGACGAACTCGGCGCGCGCGGTGTGCGTGTCAACACGCTGTTCCCGGGCCCGACGCGCAGTGCGCGCATCCGCAGCGTCTTCGCGACCATGGACCAGTTGCAGGGCGCCCCGGCCGGCACCACGGCCGACAAGTTCTTCCAGCAGATGACGCTGGAGCGCAGTGTCGAGGGCGAACCGCGCGCCAAGACTTTCCCGCTGCCCAAGGACATGGCGCACACGATGGTGTTCCTGGGCAGCGACGAGTCGGCGGCCTTCAACGGTCATAACTTCGAGGTCACGCATGGCATGAAGGTGAGGCAGGAGAGCCGCAGCACCTGGGTCAGCCGGCCGACGCTGCGCACCGTGGATGCGAGCGGGCAGACGGTGATCGTGATCGCCGGTGACCAGGTCGAGGATGCGGTGGTGATTGCGCGCATGCAGGTCGAGGCGGGCGCCGACGTGATCGTGGGTCTGAGCCGCGACACGCATTGCGCCGAGGCGCGTGACCAGGTCGCCGAAGCCGGCCTGTCGTCGCGCATCAAGGTGCGCTTGTGCGACCGCATGGACGGTGCGTCGCTGGAGTCCGCGCTGCGCCCGTGGCGCGACGGCGATCAGGAAGACGGTGAAGAACGCGGCCCGATCACCGGCGCCATCGTGCTGCCCGCTTACGGCCCCGGCCGTTTCCGTGGCCCGGTGCTGGAGGCCAGCGACGAGGACATGGAAGCCTTCGTCGACGAAGAGCTGCACGCCACGATTGCCATCGCACAGGCACTCACGCGCTACTGGATCGGCCGCGCCGACCTTGCCCACGAGCCGCGCTTCGTGTTCCTGACCAATGGCTCCGACGCCGAGGGCAATGCCTGGGCCAACTGCATGCGCAGCGCAATCGAGGAGCTGATCCGCGTCTGGCGCGACGAGAGCGAGGTCGACCGCAAGCTCGGCCGCTGCCGCTTTCCCGAGTGGGGCAACCAGATCATCCGCTACGACAACACCGAACCCGAGAACCTGCCCTTCGCCGCTGGCCAGGCCGCGCGGCTGCTGTTCACCGAACGCCATATCCGCCAGGTCAACCTGTACCTGCCGGTCAGCATCGTCGAGGCCACCGGCGCCCGGCGCTCGATGCTCGGCTTCACCGAGAACCTGACCGGGCTGCACACGGCGAAGGTGGCGCTGATCACCGGCGGCTCGGCCGGCATCGGCGGGCAGGTGGCGCGGCTGCTGGCGCTCGGCGGCGCCAAGGTGATGCTGGCAGCACGGCGCGAGAGCGAACTCGAGCTGATCCGCGACCGCATCGTCGGCGAGCTGGCCGACATCGGCTACAGCGGCGCCGAGCGGCGTGTGCGCATCCTGCCCGGTGTCGATGTGGGCGACCTGTCGACGCTGAAGCCGGCGGTGGCGGCCACGCTCGCGGCCTTCGGCCGCATCGACTACCTGATCAACAACGCCGGCGTGTCGGGTGCCGAGGAGATGGCGGTGGACATGCCGCTGGAAGGCTGGGTGCGCACGCTCGACGCCAACCTCGTCAGCAACTACGCGCTGATGCACGAGGTGCTGCCGCTGATGAAGGCGCAGGGCAGCGGCTACGTGCTCAACGTGTCGAGCTACTTCGGCGGCGAGAAGTACCTCGCCGTGGCCTACCCCAACCGCAGCGACTATGCAGTCAGCAAGTCGGGCCAGCGTGCGCTGGTGGAGACGATGGCGCGCTTTCTCGGCCCCGAAGTGCAGATCAACGCCATTGCGCCCGGGCCGGTCGAGGGCGAACGGCTCAAGGGTGTGGGCTCGCGTCCGGGGTTGTTCGAACGGCGCGGCCGGCTGATCCTGGAGAACCGGCGGCTGAACGCCGTGCACGACGCGGTGATCAAGGCGCTGCGCCGCGGGGCGCGGGTGGAGATGCTGCTCGAGCGGCTGGCCGACAACGACATCGCCGCGCTGGCCATGGACGGCGATGCGCCGCGCGAGCTGCGTGCGCTGGCCGTGCGATGCCACAAGGAACGCAGCGACGAATGCACCTGGGGCAGCCTGCTGTTGTCCGAGGCGATGGGCCGGCGTCTGGTGGCCCGCCTGCGGCTGGGCGGCTACTTGCTCGACAGCCCGGAGTGGGCCGGCCGCAGCGACACCGGCTGGCTGCGCGGTCTGCCGCCCGACGACAAGCCCTATGTGCCGCCCAAGCAGATCCTGGCCGAGGCGGCCAAGGTGCGCGGCGGCGTGCTGTCACTGCTGCACCTGGGCAACATGCCCACCGAAACCGAGGTCGCGTTGGCCACGGTGTACTTCCTGGCCGACCGCGCCGTCAGCGGCGAGACCTTCATGCCCAGCGGCGGCTTGAGCCTGGAGCGGTCGATCACAGAACGCGAGCTTTTCGGCAGCGCCAAGCGCGAGCGGCTGGAGATGATGCGCGGCAAGACGGTGTGGCTGATCGGCGAGCACCTGGTCGAGTACCTGGCCGAAGCGGCGCGCTGTTTCGTGCACCAGTGCCACGTCGGACGTGTGGTGCTTCTGACGCGCAGCGCCGAGGGCGCGGCGGCCATGCGGGGCGCGCTGCGCGAGCTGCCGCCCGATCTGTTGGATGCGATCGTCTGCGAAGGATCGGTCGAGGACGGCATCGACACGGCGCTGCGCCGGCACGGCACGCCGACGACGATCGTCGCGACGCCCTTCGTCCCACTGCCGGTGGCATTGCCGGCCCCGGGCGCTGCGCCGGCGCCGGACAAGGCGCTGACCGAGTGGCTCAGCCCCGAGGCCTTCCGCGAAGTGGTGCAGGACAACCTGACGCACCTGTTCCGCATCGCGCGCAAGGCCAGCCTGATCGACGGCTGCCAGCTGGTGCTGTGCAGCCCCGACGTGCCCGCGGGCAGCGACCCGCAGGGCATCGGCTTTGCCCTCGCCAACTTCGTGAAGACCACGCTGCACGCGTTCACGGCCACGCTCGCGGTGGAGAACGAACGGCTGGTGCACGACGTGCCGGTGAACCAGATCAACCTGACGCGCCGTGTGCGCAGCGAAGAACCGCGCAACGACGAGGAGCATCTGGAAGAGGTCAAGCGCTTCGGCCGCGCTGTGCTTCTGGCGGGTGCGCCACTGCCGGACGCAGAAGACTCGCGCTACCGGGCGCGCATCTACCGGGGGATGGCGATCACGGTGTGATGGCGCGGTGGTGCCCCAGGCGAGGCTGAAGCCTGAGGGCGACGGTCTCCCGGTGAGGTCGACACAAGCCAGACCGAACCTGGGGCCGAAGCGGCCATCGGCGCCGGACGACGGATGACGCGCCTTAGGCCAGTGTGCCGATGGACGATCGACCCGAAGCCGTCATGCCCAGCTGACGGGGTTCAGACTGCAGCGCCCGCATAAGGCACGTCTTGATGTCCATAGCGGCGCACCCGGACATTGGCTTGCTCGCCGTGTGCGACCATGCCTTCAAGTGCACACAGCCTCGAACAGTAACGGCCCACCATGGCGCTGGCCTCGTCGGTCAGCACCCGCTGATACGTGCAGGTCTTGATGAACTTGCCGACCCACAGGCCGCCCGTGTAGCGCGCTGCCTTGCCCGTGGGCAGGGTGTGGTTGGTACCGATGACCTTGTCGCCGTAGGCCACGTTGGTGCGCTCACCCAGAAACAGCGCGCCGTAGTTGCGCATGTGCTCCAGGAAGTAGTCCGGGTCGCGCGTCATCACCTGCACGTGCTCGCTGGCGATCTGATCTGCTTGCTCGACCATTTCATCGATGGTGTCGCAAACGATGACGGCGCCATAGTCGCGCCACGACACACCGGCCGTGCTGGCCGTGGGCAGGATCTTCAGCATGCGCTCTACTTCGGCGATGGTCGCGTGTGCCAGCGCTTCGGAATCGGTCAGCAGAATCGCCGGTGTGTTGTAGCCGTGCTCAGCCTGGCCGAGCAAGTCAGTGGCGCAGAGTTCAGCGTCCACGCTGTCGTCGGCAATCACCAGGGTCTCCGACGGCCCGGCGATCAAGTCGATGCCGATGCGGCCGAAGAGTTGGCGCTTGGCTTCGGCCACATAGGCATTGCCCGGCCCGACCACCATGGCCACGGACTTGACGGTCTGCGTGCCCAAGGCCATGGCGCCGATGGCTTGCACACCGCCGAAGCTGTAAATCTCGTCAGCGCCCCCCAAGTGCATGGCGGCCACCACGGCCGGCACCGGCCGGCCCTGCACGGGCGGCGACGCGGTGATGATGCGCGGCACGCCAGCCACCTTGGCCGTGACCACGCCCATGTGCGCCGAGGCCACGAGCGGGAACTTGCCCCCGGGCACGTAGCAGGCCACGCTTTCCACCGGCATGTTCTTGTGGCCCAGCACGACGCCGGGCAGGGTCTCGACCTCGACATCGCGCAGCGCGTCTCTCTGCACCTGGGCGAAATTTCGCACCTGCTTTTGAGCGAACTTGATGTCGTCGAGCTGGCCGCTGGAGAGCGTCGCCACACAGGCCCGGATTTCATCCTCGCTCAGACGGAACGACGCGGGCGTCCATTTGTCGTACTTGGCCGACAGCTCGGCGACGGCCGCGTCGCCACGTTGCTCGATGCTTTCCAGGATGCCGGTGACCGTGTCGCGCACCTGGGTGGCGTCTTTGGACGACTGTTCGGCCGTGCGGCCGGTCTTCAGAAAACGAATCATGGCTTTCTTGCTCCTTTGGGTCGATGGGGAACGCCGGGCCTCGGGCGGTGCTTGCTTGAGTCCGTGCTTCCGTGCGTGAAGGGTTTCAGTGATGGGTGTGTGGCGCGACGCCCAGGTAGCGCTGCTGCGCCGCTTGGTCGCGCATCAGCTCGGCCGACGGCATGGTTACCGCGATGCGGCCGTTGACCATCACCGCCACGGTGTCGCACACCGATGCCGCCAGGCCGAGTTGCTGCTCGACCAGCAACAGGCCCATGCCTTCGGCGGGCAACTGGCGCAGCACCTGCACCAGGTGTTCGACGATCACCGGCGCGAGGCCTTCGCTGGGCTCGTCCATGATGACCAGCTTGGGGTTCATCAGCAGCGCGCGTGCGATGGCCAGCATCTGCTGTTCGCCCCCGGACAGCTGCGTGCCGCCATTGCCTTTGCGTTCGGCCAGGCGCGGGAAGGTGGCGTAGATGCGGTCGATGTTCCACACCGCCAAGGGCCCCTGCGACACCAGCAGCAGGTGTTCGTGCACGCTCAGCGAAGGGAAGCAGCGCCGCCCCTGCGGCACGATGGCAATGCCCTGGCGCGCGATGACGTTGGCGGGCTTGCCCGCCAGCTCTTGCGTGCCCAGGCGGATCGACCCCGCCGAAGGCCGGATCAGGCCCATGATGGTCTGACACAGCGTCGACTTGCCCATGCCGTTGCGGCCCACCAGGCCCAGGGGCTTGGCGCCCAACGTCAGGTTGACGCCCTGGAGGATGTGCGCCTGACCATAGTGGACGTCGATGTCGCGAATCTCTAGCAAGGGGTTCTCCGCTGCGTCAGGCCGCTTTGCGGCCGAGGTAGATCTCGTTGACCACGGGGTGGTCGACGATGCGGTCGGGCGTTTCCTCCACCATCACTTCGCCGTCCTTCATCACCGTCACCAGGTCGGCAATCGGCAGCGCCACGTCCATGTCGTGCTCGATCAAGATCAGCGTCAGCTCGCGTGGCAGGCCGCCCATCAGTGCGCTCAGCTCGGGGCGCTCGGCTGGCGACAGGCCGGCCGCTGGTTCGTCCAGCATCAGCAGGCGTGGCGAGCCGGCCAGCGCCATGCCCACCTCGAGCTGCCGCCGCTGGCCGTGGCTGAGCTGGTCCACTGTGCTGTCGATCAGGTGACTCAAGCGCACGCGCTCGGCCAGCTCGCGCACGCTGCGCTGCTGCACGTCGTCGGCACGCGGCAGCCGCAGCGAAAAGCGGTTCGGGCGGCTGCCGCGCAGCGCCACGAGCAGGTTGTCGGCCACCGTCAGGCCGTTGAACAACAGCGACGTCTGGTAGGTGCGCCCGATGCCCAGCCGCGCGCGCCGGTGTGGCTGCAGGTGCGTGATGTCATCACCGAACAGCAGCACCTGACCCGAGGTCGGCGGAAAGTCGCCACAGATGAGGTTGAAGAGGGTCGTCTTGCCGGCCCCGTTCGGGCCCAGCACCACGCGCCGTTGCCCCTGCGGCACCGTCAGCCTGACGCTGCGAACGGCATGCAACTGGCCGAAGCGTCGGCCGACGTCGATCAGTTCGAGTGCATTGCTCATGGGCTTGGGCGTATGAGTCCAGGTCGGCGTCGGCTTGAACGGATGCAGATAGATACGAAGGGCGGGAAGCCCTTCGACGTAAGGTCTCAGTTCGCCGGCGGGCAGCTCGGGTTGTCGCGCGAAGGCGAACCCAGCGCCAGGAACTGATCGCGCGGCATGCCCTGGGTCTGCGTCACCGCTTCGAACTTCTGCACCTGCGTGGTGAACAGCTTGCCGTCACGCTCGACGACGCGGCGGATGAAGTTGTCGGCGATGGCCTGGCGGTTGTCGTCCAGGCGCACGGTGCCGCCCATGGGTGTGGCCACGACCACTTTCGCCAGCGCGGCCTGGAATGCCTTCTGGTCGTTGGACAGGTCGCCCTTGACTTGCTCCAATGCCTGCAGCGTGGCCTTGGCGGCGATGTAGTAATGCACGGCATTGATCGACGGTGCTGCAAAGCCGTCGGGGAAGCGCTTGCGGTAGCGATCGACAAACGCCACCCAGGTCGGGTTGTCGCTGTCGTCGACCAAGGGGCCAGCGGTGATCAGGCCGTTCAACAGACGGCGGTGCGGGCCGCGGGCCGACATCACCACCTGGTCAGCGGTCACCGAACCCGCTATCAGCGGCAGGGTGGCACCGGCTTGCGCATACTGCGTCAGGAAGGCCAGCGCATCGGTGCCGCCGTGCAGCACCAGCACGGCGTCGGCGTTCTTCGGGATGCGGGCGATGGTCGATGCGAAGTCGGCCGTTCCCAACGGCGACCACAGCTTGCTAACCTTGCCCCCGGCCTTGCAGAACTCCTGCATGAAGCCGAATACCTGCGTGTACGGGAACGCATAGTCACCGGCCACCACCGCCACGTGGCGGGCCTTCAGCGTGTTGTAGGTGTAGTTGCCCAGGCCGGCGATCCACTGCATGCCGTCGCCGTTGAAGCGGAAGAAGTTCGGGCTTGGGTCGCGCATCGTGGTGTCGGCGGCGGCGGATTGGCCGTTGATGATGGTCTTGCCCTTGAGCGTGCGCGAGTAGTCGCGCAGCGCGATGCCTTCAGCGCCGGACAGCGGGCCGATGATCAAGTTGACGCCGTCCTGTTCGATCAGCTTGCGTGCACGTGCCAGTGCCACGTCGGCCTGGGCGTTGGACGACTCACGGATCCACTCGATCTTGCGACCGGCCACGGTGTAGTTGACCTCTTCGAAAGCCATCGTCAACGCGCGAACCGCGTCTTGACCGCCGGTCGCGAAGGTGCCTTCCAGCGTCTTGATCGAGCCGATCTTGATGGGGGTACCTGCTTGTGCGAAGGCGCTTGAAGCGGATGTCAGCAGGGCCATGGCAGCGGCAGCGGCGATGGCGCTGACCAAGAAGGCCTTGCGGGTCAGTCGGCGTGAGTTCATGTGGTTTGTCTCCGTTATTGAAGGTCAGTCAGCGAAGGTCGCCCGGTGCGTTCACGCAGGGGGTTTGGGTTGGGCGGCGAGGCCCGGTGTTTGGATCGTTGGTGCGGGCTTCGATTCGCTGGGTTCTGCGGCGGCCGTCGCCGACCGACGCCGGCGGTTGCGCAGGCGTTCGACAGCACCCGTCAGGCCATCGGGCGAGGCCAGCACGATGACGAGGAACACCAGACCGATCAGCGTGTTGAAGCGGTCGCGGTCGTATACGCTGGCGGCGAAGGTGTCGAAGAAAGTGAACACCAGCGCGCCCACGAAGGCGCCGATGGGCGAGGCCAAGCCACCGACCACGCTCATGATCAGCACGTTGATGGCCGGCCCCAGACCGATCGTGCCGGGTGAGATTCCGATGTTGTAGATCGTGACGAGCACGCCGCCGCAGCCGGCAATGAAACCGGCCATGCCGAACGAAGCGATGCGGTGCAGCGGCACGTTGTAGCCCAGCGCGGCCACGCGCCGAGGGTTGTCGCGAATGCTCTGCATGACCAGCCCGAACGGCGTTCTCACGACGTACAGCACGCCGAAGTACAGCGCCGCCGCCACGGCCAGGGCGATGTAGTAGAAAAGGTAGGGGTTGCGCAGCGGCAGGCCGAAGAGCTCGGGGCCGACGACACCGCGAATGCCTTCGTAGCCGTTGAACCAGTCGATGTTCGATTCAACGAAGCGGTAGAAACCCATGCCCAGCGCCAGCGTGATCATCAGCGTGTAGATGTCGCGCGTGCGCACCGCGATGGCGCCCACCAGCAACCCCGCCGCCGTGGCCGCCAGCAGCGCCAGACCGATGGCCGCGCCGTAGCCCATGCCGCCGACGATCGACGGCGTCGCACCCTGCACGAACACCGCCAAGGTGTAGCCGGCCACACCGGCAATGGCCATCTGCGCCAGTGAGACAAAGCCGCCATAGGTGGCCAGGAAGGTCAGCGACAGCGCCACCGTGCCGTACACCAGCGTGCGGCCGAAGATGTTGGCTGTCCAGAACTGCGCCTGGTTCTGCGGCAGCAGCACCAACAACACGCCCGGCACGAGCAACATGAGCACCAGCGCGATCAGACCGGTGCGGCGCAATGACAGATGCTTGTTCATCGCGATGTCCCCATCAGGCCCTGCGGACGCAGCGCCAGCACCGCGGCCATGATGGCGAAGCTGAGGATCGCCGCATACGTTGGAAACAGCGCCTGGCCGACCTGTTCAGCCATTCCCACGAGCAGCGCGCCGACCGCCGTGCCGGCAATGGAGCCCATGCCGCCGACGATGACCACCACCAGCGCGGTGAGCAGGAAGCGGCCGTCCACACCGGGCGCCAACGGCTGCGCAGTGGCGCCGACGACACCGCCCAGCCCGGCCAGCGCGGCGCCCAGCGCGAAGACCGCGATCGCCACCAAGGGCACGTTGACGCCACAGGCCGTGAGCATGGCCCGGTCATTCACGCCGGCGCGCACCATCAGGCCCAGCCGCGTGCGGTTCAGCAGCAGCCACAGACTGACGCCGACGACGGTCGCGAATGCGATCTGGAACAGGCGGAACGTGGGGTAGCCACCCACCACGGGCAGGTTGGTGGAACCGAACAGCACATCGGGTGCGAAGAACTGCCGCGGTGCTCCACCGAAGACCGCCAGCATCTGGTCGGCAGCGACGATGGAGATGCCGATCGTCACCAATGCCTGACGCAGTTCCTGCCCTTGCATCCAGCCCAGGAACACACGCTGCATCACCACGCCGGCCAGGGCTGCGCCACTGGCGCCGGTGAGCAAGGCCAGGTACCAGGCGTACCACTTGCCTTGGTCATACAGCGGCTCGAAGACGGCGTAGCCGAGATAGGCGCCCAGCAGGAACAGCGAGCCATGCGCCATGTTGACCGTGCGCATCAGGCCGAAGATCAGCGAGAAGCCGGCGGCAACGATGAAGTACAGCGCTGCCAACGTGAGCCCGTTGAGCAAGACCGTGGCAACCAGCTGTGGGGTCATGGATTGTTCTTTTGTCGCGGGAGATCAAGGCAGCCGAGGGCGGGCCAAGGCAGGCCCGCTTAGGTGAAAGCAGGTCCGGGGCGCGCCGCGACCGAGACCTCGCGTTCGCTCAACCCACAGCGCCTTCGGCCTTGACGATCTTCACCGCCGAGGTGTCGCGCCCTTCGTGCTGCTCGGCGGGCAGGCCGGCGGTGTAGTCGTCACGCACTCCCTGCGGGGCCGTGGGCACCGGCGGGAAGTCCCACCAGCCGACCACGTTGGAAGCGGCGATCGACACGTCGCGCGTGATCGGCACTTCGATCAGCGCCGGTGCGTTCGAGTCCAGTGCACGCTTGATGGTCGAGCCGATCTCATCGACGCGCTGCACCCGCGTGGCCACCTCGAAGCCGAAGCTGTTGGCCAGCGCCACGAAGTCCACCGAGTAGGGCTGGCCGGTCTTCTGGTTCCTGAACTCGCTGATGATGTTGCGGCCCATCAACGCGTCTTGCCCGTCGCGAATGCTGATGTAGCCGGCGTTGTTCAACACCAGGAAGACCACCGGGATGTCGTAGGCCACGCAGGTCGCCAGTTCCTGCATGCACATCATGAAGTCACCGTCGCCAATGATGCAGACCACCGGCGTGTCGCGTTTGGCCAGCTTGGCGCCAATGGCTGCCGGCAGCGCGAAGCCCATGGGTGAATAACTGCCCGGAGTGATGTGGGTGCGCGGCTCGTAGATGGGGAAGTCTTGCTTGGTCGAACTTTGCGGGTGACCGGAACCCACGGTGACGATGCCGTGGCGCGGCAGCACCTTGCGCAGCTCCTTCAGTGTGCGCAGCATGGTGGTGGGCATCTTGTCGTGGTCACGGCGCGGCGCCTGCATCACATCCCACTCGGTCCACAGCCGACGCAGCTGGTCGTGAAAGCCGGTGCGGCGGGCCAGCACGGCCTGGGACTGCGCATCGGAGATGCCGGCATTCATGTCCGCCAGCACCAGCCGGATGTCGCCCACCACCCCCACTTCGGCCAGGTAGTTCTTGCCGATCTCGCGCGGGTCGATGTCGACCTGAATCAACTTGCTCTCGGGGATGGAAAAGCTCACGCCCTTGCGCCAGGACGAAGCCGACCAGTCGGTGAAACGGCAGCCCAGCGACAACACCACGTCGGCCGTGGACGCGAGCGTGTTGCCCGGCAGCGAGCCGGGCCAACCCACGGTGCCGGCGTTCATGGCGTGGTCTTCGGGCAGTGCGCCCTTGCCGTTCCAGGTGAACACCACGGGAATGCCGAGCCGCTCGACCAGGCGCCTGAGCTCGCCGCTGGCGTTGCTGGTGATCGTGCCGCCACCGACCACGATGCAAGGCCGCTCGGCCGTGAGCAAGAGCTT
>Ga0105046_10009823_pt1 | contig 14926 bp, 12 predicted proteins | sample MAT03_FD_78385 | JGI IMG/M metagenome (GOLD analysis project Ga0105046, IMG submission 78385) | Freshwater microbial communities from Lake Fryxell liftoff mats and glacier meltwater in Antarctica - MAT-03 (megahit assembly) | ecosystem: Environmental > Aquatic > Freshwater > Ice > Liftoff... | reverse complement strand
GCAGGTGATCGACCTTGGTCAACAGGGCGTTGATGAACGCGATCTTGTCGGAGACTTTGGCCCCACCCATGATGCCGAGCAACGGCCGTTTCGGGTTGGCCATCAGCCCGTCGATAATGGTCAATTCTTTCTCGACCAGGAAACCGAGGACACGCGGCTTGCCAACCATCGCGGCCGGCACGGCAACCATCGACGCGTCCTTATCGTTCTGGCAGGTGCCGAAGGCGTCGTTGACGTAAACGTCGCCCAGCGCGGCGATCGCCTGGGCGAACTCTGCGTCGTTCTTCTGTTCACGCGGGTCGAACCGCAGGTTTTCGAGCATCAAGACATCGCCCGGCTTCAAAGCCAGAACCGCTGCCGCGACTTCCGGTCCAACGACTGAATCACCGGCTTTCTTCACCGGCTTGCCAAGCAGTTCGCCGAAGCGAACCGCCACCTTGTCCATTTTGAGCAGGGCATCCTTGGCCGGATCGCCGCTGGGCCGGCCGAGATGGCTCATGGCGATGACCGAGGCGCCGGCATCAAGGAGATACTTGATGGTCGGCAACGCTCCCCGAATCCGCCGATCGTTCGAGATCGCCCCCGTCTTTTTGTCGAGCGGGAGGTTGAAATCGACGCGGACAAGCACGCGTTTGCCGCGAAGGTCGGATGATCCAAGTTCGCGAAGAGTCTTCTTTTCCATGATTTCATTTCTTCAAACAAATCCACGTGCGACATCACTAGATTTCGATCACAATCCCAAGGCTGCACGCAAGGAATCGTCCACTTGTTTCATCAGCGCCGGTACAAACTCGCCAAGTATGTGGAGAACACTCGACCTTTCCACAGTAAGCAAATTGACGCAGTTCACGACAGAAGTCTGCCTTGGACCCGTCGATTTTCCTTCGGGGAGGGAAATGTCAATGAGGAACTATGTACGTTCCCCGGATCGACGCGTCACACTCGTAATCATTGCCAGAATCGTGTTCGTGAGCCGCACGTTGTCTTTATCGTTTTGGACAACGAGAGCGGGTCGTCGCTTCGAACCTCGGATTCCCGCGGGACTGTTTAACGGCCAATCAACGATGACGACATCGCCACGTTTCACGGCTTAACCTCGGGGCAAATATCGTTGTAAATATTTATTGAAGGATCATTCCATCCCGCCTTTGCCGCCATTTCATTAAGAAGCGGATAGGCTTCCGAAGGCGAGAATTCGCCATCGTCGTACAACAGCCCTTTCAAGCGATCGAAAAGCTCGGCACGAAGGAGTACGAACGACTTCTTGGTCGCTGAATCGGTCAGGCGCAGAGGCTCATCTGGGTGCTCGATGATCGCCTGACGTTGCTCCTCGTTCAAATCAATCATGGCAGATGACTCCTATGCACCCGGCAGAATCGGCAATGGCACGTCCGCATCGAAGTAGGCAAACCAAATCAGGCGAACGACAAACTCGTCAGGCGAAATCGGCTCGCTTTCGTCCTTCATTCATCGGCCTAATACTTATTGGGCCGAAGCGGGTGCCGAACTCGAGTTTCCAACCTGCCAATGCTGTGGCGGCTGTCCGCAAACCAGCTGATACACGTCGGCGACGAATGGCTCAACAACTTCGATTTCAAAGGTCGTCTGGTCGTGCCATTGCCATTCCAGAATGACGCCGCCGTTGAGACTCTGAACAGTACGACACGGCGGAGCCAGATACGCTTGACGCAACAAGACTGCCAAGATGATCGCGCTGTCCACTAGTTCAGGCGTCGGCGCCTCTGTTCCCTGGCCGTCCCAATCATCTTCAAGCAGACGGATCTCCAGCAGATTGTCGATACATCGCTTCCAACCATCGGCGCTGGCAGTCTGCTCGAGCGTTGCCACCATCGGTTTTCCGTTGGCAGCGCCATTCAACGATTGCGTGGGAAAGCGATTCACCAGCTCGGATTTTAGAGTCGTCCACATGACCAAGACCTCAACTGACGAGCATTGACGAACCGCTTTTAGTTTCTACCCCTTCGCGATCATGTACTTCAACAGGTCGATACAGCGGTTCGAGTAGCCCCACTCGTTGTCGTACCAGCTCACCAGCTTGAAGAAGCTCTTGCTGATTTCGGGATTCTTGAGGGTGGCGTCGCCGTCGAAGATGCTCGAGGCCGGGTCGTGGATGAAATCGGAGGAGACGACTTCGTCTTCGCAGTAGACCAGGATGCCCTTCAGATAGGTCTCGCTCGCCTTCTTCATCGCGGCACAGATTTCCTTCAGCGTGGTTTCCTTGACCGTGCGGACGTTGAGGTCCACGACGGAAACCGTCGGAGTCGGTACGCGAAAGGCCATGCCGGTGAGCTTGCCCTGGACGGCCGGACAAACGAGACCGACCGCCTTGGCCGCGCCCGTGCCGGAGGGGATGATGTTGATCGCCGCGGCTCGCCCGCCCTTCCAGTCTTTCTTGGAGGGGCCGTCGTTCGTCTTTTGCGTTGCCGTGTAGCTGTGTACCGTCGTCATCAGGCCTTCGACGATGCCGAAGCCTTCTTTCAGCAGGACGTGAACGACCGGCGCCAGGCAGTTGGTCGTGCAGCTGGCGTTCGAAACAATGTTGTGCTTGGCGGGATCGTAAGCTTCATGGTTGACGCCCATGACGACGGTGATGTCTTCGCCTTTGGCCGGGGCTGAGATGATGACCTTCTTGGCGCCGGCGGTGATGTGCCCCTTGGCCTTATCGGCCTCGGTGTACAGGCCGGTTGATTCGATGACGTATTCGACGCCGAGGGCCTTCCAGGGCAATGCCATGGGTCCTTCCCGGACGGCTAGACATTTGATCGAATGGCCATTGACGATGAGCAGATCGTCCTCAAGTACGCCGGCTGCCGATTTGCCGCTGCTGACCGTGCCGGTGAATTTTCCCTGCACCGAATCGTATTTCAGCAGATAGGCGAGGTTGTCCGCGGGAACCAGATCGTTCACGGCGACGACGTCGACTTCCTTGCCCAGCAATCCCTGCTCGACGATCGCCCGGAATACTAATCTTCCGATGCGCCCAAACCCGTTGATCCCGACTTTCACGGCCATGTTGGTCTTGCTCCGCTGTTCAGAAAATAGCCATCGCGTCTGTTCGCTCATAACTTATGAGCATTCGTGCGATTCTTCAACATCCTGAGCGAGACTCCTCCATGTCGAAAACAGTCCGTGTGGCCGTTACTGGGGCGGCCGGCAATGTGTCCTATGCCATGCTGGCGCGATTGGCTTCCGGCGAAATCTTCGGGCCAGATACCCGGGTCATCTTGCAACTTCTCGAGATCCCCCGTTCGATCAACCCAAAGGCGATGGACGCTCTCGAAGGCGTTGCGATGGAGCTTGAGGACTGCGCCTTTCCGACGCTTCAGAGCATCGTCGTCACCGACGACCCCAACCAGGCGTTCGATGGCGTCAACTGGGCCTTGCTCGTGGGCTCGTTCCCACGCGGGCCGGGGATGGAGCGAAAGGAGCTCCTCGATCGCAACGGCAAGATCTTTGTCGGGCAAGGGAAAGCGCTGGCGGCGAAAGCCGCGTCCGATGTCCGCATCCTCGTCGTCGGCAACCCGTGTAACACCAACTGCCTCGTGGCCTACCGCAACGGCCAGGCGATCCCCGCCGAGCGATGGAGCGCCATGACGCGGCTCGACCACAACCGCGCGGTCTCGGCTCTGGCCCGCAAGGCCGGTGTGCCCAATGAAGCCGTCACGTGCGTCACCATCTGGGGCAACCACTCGAACACCCAGTACCCCGATTTCACGAACGCCAAGATCAACGGCAAAGTGGCGACCGAAGTGATCACAGACCGGGCCTGGCTGGAAGGAACCTTCGTTCCCCAGTGCCAGGAGCGCGGCAAAGCGGTCATCAACAAGCGCGGTCTTAGCTCCGCGTTCTCGGCCGCTACAGGTGCTCTCGACCATGTCAAGAGCCTGCTGAAGCCGACGCCTGCCAACGATTGGGTCAGCGCCGCCACGGTGTCGAAGGGCGAATACGGCGTCCCGAAAGGCCTCGTGTTCGGCTACCCCTGCACCAGCGACGGCAAAGGCAACTGGACCGTGGTGGAAGGCGTGAAACTCGACGCCTTTGGCACCGCGAAGTTCCAGAACACGCTGAAGGAATTGCTGGAAGAACAAGACGCGGTGAAGGATTTGCTGCCGGGGTGATTTTACGTGTGGGCTGAAGAGATTTGGACAAGCCTGGAGGCTTGTCCCACTTGGCTCAGAAATGTGGGACAAGCCTCCAGGCTTGTCCAATCTCAAACCCAAAAACGCACCGAGGGAGCCCACTGAGCGTGGACTCCCTCGATTGGGGCGCCGGTGATGATGGCGACGCCTGGGTTTTCATTGTTTCAAAACGATCAGCCGACCAATTCGGCGATGACCTTGGCCTTGTCGCCAGCGATGCCGCTCGGACGGCCGAGGTTGTCGCGGACTTGGGTATCGGGCTTGATGCCGAGGGCCGCGAAGTAGGTCGCGTACAGGTCGGCCATGGGGACCGGGTTGTCCTTGATGGCGTCGCCCGCTTCGTTGGTTGCCCCGTAGACCACGCCACCCTTGATGTTGCCGCCGCCGAGGAGAACCGAGTTGGTGCGCGGCCAGTGATCACGGCCGCCGTTCTGGTTGATGCGCGGGGTGCGGTCGAATTCGGTCAACATCGTGATGACGACGTCCTGGTACAGACCGCGTTGCTTGAGGTCTTTCACCAGCGAAGCGACGGCGGCGTCGAACTGGGGCAGCTTGGTGTTGAAGGCGGTCTTGATGTTGCCGTGATCGTCCCAGCCCATGCCGCTGTTGACGACAACGCAAGAGGTGCCGGCTTCGACCAGCTTGCGGGCCAGGAGGCAACCCTTGCCGATCGCGGATGTGCCGTATTCGGCGGCCATCGGCTCGTTGGCGCCGATCGTGAAGACGTCTTTGTTCTTCGAGACGACCAAGCTCAGGGCCTTCTCGTAGACTTCCTGGTGAGCTTTGGCGGCGTCCTTGTCAACCTTCGTGCTGTTCTGGAAGCCTTCTTCGAGCCGGCTGAAGATGCTGGCCCGGCGTTCCATCTGTTCGGGGGTCACGCCTGACGCCGGGCGGATGTTCTCGGGAAGCTGACCGGGTTGTTGAACGGTGAACGGAGCGAACTTCATACCGAGGAAGCCCGGGCCACGAGCGCCGTTAGCGCCGCCGACCGAGATGAACGACGGGAGATCGACGTCCGAATCTTTGTTGAGGTAACCCAGCATCGAACCCATCGAGGGCCATTCGGAAAGGACGCTCGGAGCGCGGCCGGTCGAGGTCAGGATCGTTCCACGGTTGTGATCGCCTTCCGTCTTCGTGTTCGAGCGGATGATCGAGAGATCTTTCATCTGCTCGGCGATCTTCGGCAGGAGGGCGTTGATTTCGATGCCCGAGGCCTTCGTCTTGGTCGTTTCGCCCCAGTTGTTGGCATGGCCGGGTTTGAGATCCCAGAAATCCTTGACGGCGGCGCCACCGTTCATCCAAATGATGATCATGCTCTTGTGGTCACGCTTCTTGGTGACCGTCGGGCCGACAGCCGCTTGAAGCTGCGAGAAGAAGCTCGAGCCGCCCCACAGGCCGAGAGCACCCATTCCGCCTGTGTGCTGCATGAAGTTACGACGATTAATCATGTGTGACGAGCCTCTTCGAGATAAGGTTACTTGGAAGTTTGTTCGGTCTTCAGTGTTTCCAGTTTGCGGTAGCCGGCCGTCCATGTCAAGTAGAAACCGGTACTCGTTGCATTACATCCATTACGACGTCCATCCCTGTAACCTAGTTCCCAAATCCCGAAAAAAAAGACCGATCGCTCTTATCTCGTTCCATTCCAGCAACTGCGATTCGAAAGCAACGCTCATCCTGAGTTGCAAATAGCTTCAATTCAACAGCTTACGTCAAATGAATTCGTCTACGCCCAAGGTTGGGACCGCTTCGGTTCCCGTACTGGCTTCGGGTCGCTTCGGTGCGGAGGCCGCCCGAAGACGCGCCTCCACCAGTGTTGTTTCCACGAGCTGATCGGTTACAATGAACTAAATATCCACTCTTTCGCCGCAAGGTTCCGCAATCCCATGCCAGCGCCGACAACTCCCAATCCGGATCTCCAGGCTGTCAAAGAGCTTGCAGCGATTTACGAACGGATGACGGATCAGATCGGCAAGGTGATCGTCGGCCAGAAGGCGGTCGTTCAGCAGATGCTGATGGCCCTGTTCAGCCGTGGCCATTGTTTACTCGTCGGCGTGCCCGGTCTCGCGAAGACGCTGCTGGTCAGCACCGTCTCGCGCATCATGCATCTCTCGTTCAAGCGGATTCAATTCACCCCGGACTTGATGCCTTCCGACATCACCGGCACTGATATTTTGCAGGACGACCCCGAGACCGGACGTCGTAAATTCTCGTTCCTGCCGGGGCCTTTGTTCGCGCACATGATCCTGGCGGATGAAATCAACCGCACCCCGCCCAAGACTCAGGCCGCCTTGCTGGAAGCGATGCAGGAGCACCATGTCACGGCGGGCGGGCACACTTATCCGCTGCCAGTGCCGTTCTTCGTACTAGCGACCCAGAACCCGATTGAACAGGAAGGAACCTACCCGCTGCCCGAAGCGCAGCAGGATCGTTTCATGTTCCACATCCGGGTCGAATATCCTTCGCGGGCTGAAGAAATCCAGATTATGAAAGCGACGACGACGAACGCGAAGCCGGAAGTGACGCCGATCCTGGATGCCGCGCAAATCTTGCGGTTGCAAGCGGTCGTGCGCCAGGTCGTCGTCGCCGATCACATTTTCGCGTATGTTGCCGACCTGGTGCGGGCGACGCGCCCGAAAGAACCAGGCACGCCGAAATGGATCCCCGACCTCATCGCCTGGGGCGCAGGGCCTCGCGCCAGCCAGTACTTGATTCTCGGCGGCAAGGCCCGGGCGATTTTACATGGTCGGTTGCATGTGACGACGGAAGACATTCGCGATGTGGCCTATCCCGTATTGCGGCATCGACTCATGACCACGTTCAATGCCGACGCCGAGGGGATTTCGACGGATGATGTGATCAAGAGATTGATCGACGTGGTGCCGTCGCCGCACGAGGAAGCCGCGGCACGGGTGCGCCGATAGAAACTCAAGAAGCCGAGGGACGGTTGTCCCTGGGCTTTGATAACTCGTTCAATCCTGCTGGGCTTCGAGTTCGCGCGGCGCGGGCAGAAGTTCCGGCTTGGGTTGCAATAGGGCGGGCGGAGCACATATTCCGCCAGCAAAGGCGATTGGCATCTGCATGTTGCCTGGAGCCACCTCGCCCATCATGATTTTTTCGGCCGGTTTGACTTGCTTGGCGGGCGGTTCGCTCGTGCTGCCGACCGGTTCGTCGAACCTGGCGCAACCGCTAAAAGAGAGCGAGAACAGGCTCGCCAGCGAGGCGGCCACGACGGAGAACCGACGACGGCGGTTCAGGCGATGATGAACGCCGACCGGGCAATCGGCCGTCAAGATCGTGCCGTCCGCCCGGCGGAAGTAACGGCCGCAGAGATGGCCTTCCTTCTCGCGAATGAGCGTGATGGCGGCTTCGGCGGTCAGGGCCGAAAGGTTGTAAACGTTCTTTTCGCATTTTCCGCAGTAACGGGAATGATCATCGCCCGCCATGTCGTCCCACTCCGCGGGACAGGGGGCGGCGACGTCGATTTGCGAAAGTAGGTCGAGTGCGGTACGCATGATCACACCTTTTTCAATTGCCTCTTCTTCACCTGATGCTGATATGACGAGAACGAACGGATTCTCGATTGCCGACGGGAGAAATTTTATCCCCCCTTTTTCACCATCATCCAGTGGATGGCCCAGATCGAACCGGCCAGCGGCAGCGTGTAGAGTGTAGCCCAGAGAAGGCCCCGAAAAAGGCTGTAAACAAGGTTGCCCTGACAACTCGGCCGTTCGTTGATGACGTGGGCCAACATCGCGCGGATCAAAAAATAGAGCAAGAAGAAGACGAGCGGAATCGCGATCTCGATGAGAAACCACACCAGGATGAGGGCGACCACCAGGCCGAGCAGAACCACGCATCCTTCCGAGTCTCCCCCGCATCCTGAAACGTCGCCCGCATTACCAATGCCCAGCCAGTCATTTGGCTTCTTTAGTGAGTGATCATCAAGAACCTGTTCGCCCGTGTAGAGCAGCTTCGTCAGAATCATCGCCCACAAGAGCCACCAGATGCCGACGACAATCTCGAACTCGATCCACTTCGGGAGCTTCAGAATCAGCGGAATCAGCACGCCGGTCAGGATAAAGCAGACGAGCAACCAGAAGACCGTCCAGCGTCCCGAGACACACGGCAACTGGAGACGTTCCCGCATGGAAGGTCGTTGGGGAGGTTGGGCACCCGGTTCGGCCATTGATATTCCTCGGAACGTGGAGCACGTTTCTCAACGTGCTCTTATAACGTCGGCCCGATGCTCCAGGGGGCGAATTCCTCTTCGCCGACACCGTTGATCTCGCTCTTCGTCTTTTTGCCACTCGCGACCGCCAGGATCTCTTCGAAGATCTCGCGGCCGACGGTTTCGAGCGGCGTGCCACTGAGGATTTTGCCGGCGTCGATGTCCATGTCGCCGATCATGTGGTTGTAAAGCGGGGTGTTGGTGGCGATCTTGATCGACGGAGCGGGCTTGCAGCCGAAGACCGACCCGCGGCCGGTGGTGAAGACGAGCACGTTCGCCCCGCCGGCCACGATGCCGGTCATGCTCACGGGATCGTAGCCTGGTGTGTCCATGACGACGAAACCCTTGGCCTTAACCGGTTCCGCGTAGTGGACGACGTCGACCATGGCCGTGCTGCCACCCTTGGCGATGGCGCCGAGCGACTTCTCGTAGATGGTCGTCAGGCCGCCTTCCTTGTTGCCGGGGGATGGGTTGTTGTTAATCTCGGCGTTGAAGACGCCCGTGTACCACTCCCACCACTTGATGCGTTCGACCAGCTTCTCGCCGACTTCCCGGGTGATGGCCCGACGCGTAAGCAGGTGCTCAGCGCCGTAGATTTCCGGCGTTTCCCCAAGAATGCTGGTGCCGCCCTGCTGAATGATCATGTCAGAGGCGACGCCGAGGGCCGGGTTGGCCGTGACGCCGGAATTGCCGTCCGAACCACCGCAGTTGGTGCCGAGGATGATGTGTTTCGCCGAGATCGTCGTGCGTTTGCCCTCGTTGACCATCGGCAGCCACTCGGCCACGGCCTTGACGCCCGCTTCCACCGTCTTGCCGATGCCGCCCAATTCCTGGATCGACAACACCAACGGTTTCTTCTTGTGCCCGTTGAGTTGGATGAGATCGAGATGTTCGCTTTCGATCAGGTGGATCGCCTGGCCGGTCTCGCAACCGAGGCCGATGACGATGTAGGCCGCGATATTGGGATGCCTAGCGAAACCCGCGAGCGTGCGATCGAGTTGCTTGTGGTCGGCCCCGTCGTAAGCCATCGCGCAGCCCTGTTTGTGAACGATTGGCACGACGCCGTCAACGTTCGGGTACTTGTCGAGAATGCCGAGCGCCCGAATCTTCTCGGCCACGTACTTACTTGTCGAAGCGGAGCAATTCACGGTGCTGATGATGGCGAGAAAATTGCGTGTGCCGTAACGTAGATGGTCGGGCCGGTCAGCGCCACGGTCGTAGCCCAGGAATGTCCGGAACTCGGCGGGAGGACCCTGCGGCTTTGGGGTGTCGCGGCAGAACGCGTAGTCGCGTTCGAACGTGCCGAGTTTGACGTTATGCACGTGGACGTGGTCGCCCGGCCCGATCTCCCGGCCCGCGAAGCCGATGATTTGGCCATATTTGTAAATCGCGTCGCCTTCCTTGATGGTGTGGACGGCGAATTTGTGCCCCATCTTCACGGGGCTCGGGAGCTTCAGGATGCTACCATTGAATTGAATCTCGGCTCCGGCCGCGAGGGGCTTGGCGGCCACGGCGATATTGTCCTGCGGACGCAGGTGAACGGCGACTTGCGTCAGTGGCACGGCCGGCATGGCGGTTCCTTCTCCGGAGAGCGGATTTGCATGGGGGTGAGGTTTTCCTGTTCGATTAGCTTACCGAAATCGCGTGCCTTCCGCTATGGTCCTGGGGACGAGCAATCTCGAGCGCTCCCCTGCGGAGCCCTTCGGGTCGCGCCTTCACGATGGGCGCCTTTTACCTTCGATCGCAAAATTCCCCGACCAGATTCCGTTGCGGATGGCGGAACGCCCCCTAGAATATGCGGACTCCGAGATTCGATTCTTCTCTCAAACGTGCCGGAAAGGCCCGACGATGGAAAAGGGGATGTGCATCGGCTCCATCGCCATCGCTGCGATTTTGGTCCTGCTTTTTATTGCCGATTTCATCATCGGTTTCCCGTTCGGGCACGGCACGGCAGGCTACGACTCTCCCTATCTCCTCGTCGACCTCGGCGGCCTCTTCGCCGCGGGCATTCTCGGCTACCTCGCCTGGAATGCGTACCGAGACGTCAAATAGTTTCTTCGAACTCTTCACGCCAATTCCATTCCCGGCAACGCTCTCCTCTAAAACAGCTCATCTCACAACGCATCACAATGTCATTCGCACCAGGTTATTTCTTCTGGCCTACACCCATCCACTTGGAGCGGTAGAGTCAAAAGAAATAGGAGTGGTGCGAATGACACTTCTTGCACGAAGTGAAGAGAGGTAAAAACGATGCCGGACTGACGCCCTTTCAGGTTCTGATCGACCCGCAAATGAACTCCGTACCGATCTTTAAGGGCGGACTCGGGCAATTGGCTCCTTCTTTTTTCCGCTCCCACCCATTAAAATAGTCTCATCGTGATGCCAACTTCCTCTGCTTCCTCTGGTTTTCCCGCGATCCGCCCCCGGCGGCTGCGATTTTCGCCACTACTCCGCGATCTCGTTCGCGAGACGGCTCTCGATGTTCGCGACTTCATTCTGCCGTTATTCGTGCGGCCCGGGCAGGGGATCAAGCAGGAAATTAGCTCGATGCCGGGCAACTTTCAGCTTTCCATTGACCGGTTGATCGATGAAATCGGCGAGGCGAAGGATCTGGGCGTTCGCTCGTTCATCTTCTTCGGCATCCCCACCTTGAAGGATGCGACCGGTTCGAGCGCCCTTGCGGACGACGGCATCGTCCAGAAGGCATTGCGGTCCCTTCGGGACGTTTTCAAGTACGACGTTCTGCTGATGACCGACGAGTGCTTCTGCGAATACACCGATCATGGCCATTGTGGCGTTCTTCACGAGAAGGCCGGTCGATCGGATGTCGACAACGACGCCACGCTCGCCATACTCGTAAAACAATGCGTTAGCCACGCACGGGCCGGGGCCGACGTGATCGCCCCCAGCGGCATGCTCGACGGCATGGTGCAGGCGATCCGTGCTGGGCTCGATGAAGCGGGCTTCACGCACATCCCGATCATGAGCTATGCGGCCAAGTACGCCTCGGGCTTCTACGGCCCATTCCGGGAAGCGGCCGAGTCGCCGCCCCAGTTCGGCGATCGCGGCGGCTATCAGATGGACCCCGCCAACGCGGATGAAGCCCTGCGTGAAACCGCACTCGATGTGGCTGAGGGGGCGGACATCGTTATGGTCAAGCCAGCCCTATCGTATCTCGACATCATTCGCCGGGTGAAGGAACGTTTCGCCCTGCCGACGGCGGCGTACAACGTCTCGGGCGAATACGCCATGGTGAAGGCGGCCGCCCGCAATGGCTGGATCGACGAACGGCGCGTGACATTGGAAATCCTCACGAGCATCAAGCGTGCGGGGGCCGACATGATTCTGACCTATCACGCGCGCGATGCCGCCCGCTGGCTGAAATCTGGATGAAAGAGGCCGTGCCTGATCGGCCGGTGTGACTTTTTCCATGCACAAGCAACTGGCGGCATTTGTCGAAGGCATTCGCGCCAGCGGCCTGCTCGGGCCGGAGCAGGTCGACCAGATTGCCGCGTCCGCCCTGGACGACGATGCCGATCCGCAGGCCATTGCCAAAGCGATCGTCCAGAAGGGCTGGCTCACGGCATTCCAGGTCAAACTATTCTGGAAAGGCCGGGGACAGGAGTTGATCCTCAGCCAGTATGTCTTGCGTGATCGCCTCGGCGAAGGCGGCATGGGCGAGGTCTTTCTGGCACGTCATCGCCGGATGGACCGCGACGTCGCCCTGAAGGTCATCCGCAAGGAACGGCTTGGCAACCCGGACGCCGTCAAACGCTTCGGCCGGGAGATCCAGGCTGCCGCGCTGCTGGCTCATGAAAATATCGTCATGGCCTACGATGCCGACCAGTCCGGCGATCGGACCTTCTTCGCGATGGAATACGTGGAAGGGACGAACCTTGCCAAACTCGTCAAAGAAGTCGGCCCCCTGCCGGTGATGCAGGCGTGCGATTGCATCCGACAAGCCGCCCTGGGGTTGCAGCATGCGTTCGAGCGCGGCATGATCCATCGCGACATCAAGCCATCGAACTTGCTGCTGAGCAAGAACGGTGTGGTGAAGTTGCTCGATATGGGGCTGGCTCGGCTACTCGAGTCGCCGACCGGCGAACAGGAAAGCCGCATCACACAAGAAGGCCTCGTAGTCGGGACGCCGGATTACCTGGCCCCGGAACAGGCCCGCAACGCCCGCACGGCGGACATCCGGGCCGACATCTACTCGCTGGGCTGCACTTTTTACGCGATTCTCACGGCACATCCGCCCTACCCCGGCAGCACGCCGACTGAGAAAATGTTGAAGCACACGACCGAGCCAACGCCGATGGTGACTCGGCCGGACGTTCACCCCGCGGTAGCCGGTGTTATCTACAAGATGATGGCGAAACGGCCGGAAGAACGCTTCCAGACGCCGGCCGAGATTGCCTTCGCCCTGCAATCGTTCGCCAACGGCATGCCGATCATGACGCGCGGCAACCACCCGACGCCGAGGCCAACACCGGTGATCGAGCCGTTCCAACCGCCGCCGCCGCCACCCGTCTATCCGGCGCCTCCGGCCCGGTCGATCGCTCAGGAACCGAGAACAGATAGCCAGTTTCGACTGCCGCCGCCGAAGCCGCGGACCAAACCACTGCGCCGACCAGGCCGTTGGAACTCCCTGATCGCGATTGCTCTCGGGCTGATCTTCGTCGGCCTCATGGCCAGCGGCGCTTATTATCTCTTCCGCAACGACAAGGAACCGCCGCCACCCACGGTGAACCTGGAACCCGAATTCAAGAATGCCCTGGGCATGCGTCTCGTGCTGATCAAGCCGGGCACGTTCGACATGGGCTCACGCGACGGCGAACCGGGCCGAGCGCAAGACGAAGGACCGGTCCATCCCGTTAAGATCACCAAAGCGTATTACATGATGACGACCGAGGTGACGCTCCGGCAGTATTACGAGGTCACGAAACGTTATCCCAGCTTCAAGGACGAGCCGGAGGAAGTCGATGCGCCCGTCGCCAACATCAACCTGAACGACGTCAACATTTTCATCAGGAAGTTGAATGCGGATTCAACAATGCGCAAGTCGGGCTGGGAGTTCCGCCTGCCGACCGAGGCGGAGTGGGAATACGCCTGCCGAGCGGGAACGAAGACGCGATTCCACACGGGTGAAAACCTCGATCACTCTCAGGCGACTTTTGGCGATCGGAAGGCAACGGGTCCCGGCAAGGTCGCCCGCTTCCCCGCCAATGCCTGGGAGCTTCAAGACATGCACGGCAACGTCGCGGAATGGGTGTCGGATTTTTACGACTCGGTCTACTACACGAATAGCCCGACCGACGATCCGCAGGGACCCGACCACAATCGCGCCAAGCAAATCGCGCGAGGCGGAAGCTTCAAGGACGAAACCGCCGAAGCCTGCCGCTCCGCCCGCCGTCAGGTATTGGATACGACCGTGCGTCTGCCCAACGTCGGCTTCCGGCTGGCGCTGGCGCCCATCGGCAAGCCTGGGGGGTGATGACAGATCGATTGGGCAGTGTGCTGCAAACTGCATACGGCCCGGTTATATTCGGAGGTTGTCGTCGGGCGATGCAGCCACTACCTCTTGGGATTAATCTTGTTTGCCGAGATGGCGATGCGGAAGCCGATTTCGTCCGAAGTCACCTCTGGTTCACGTTTGTCGCGAGCGGCAGCGCTACAGTCGATTACATTTGCCGCGAGCCTGCTGCCACCACGGTGTACTCTTTCCGTTCCTTCCTTTGGTCCCTTCGGGTCAATCGTCGTCGAATCGTACTCGCCGTAGTAATCTTCGCACCACTCCCTGACATTGCCGGCGAAATCATGCAGTCCGAATGCGTTTGCACCCCTCAATCCTACCTCGATAAAGAACTTGGCGTTCTCGCCGCGGAAATTCGCGATTTTCCGCACGTCCGTTGATGAATCGCCGTTGTAATACGTCGTTACAGTCCCGGCTCGATAGGCATATTCCCACTCCGCCTCTGTGAGCAATCGGCAGTCTAATGAACCTGTTGAGAATGCCGCCATGGCTTCGCAAAAGCTCTTTGCGTCGGAATAGCGTATCTGTGCGACAGGGTGGGGGAGGATTTTATATAGTTCAAGGCTTGCTACATAGCTGGGATCACCACTGTCAATTAGTGACATATAATCTGATCCTCGCACTTCGTGCTTACCAACCCAAAAAGGCTGGCTAATCGTTATTTGCGATTGATACCCTTTTTCTCCTCGAAGATACTTTCCAGGCGGAACCAGAACAATCTCCATTTTGCCATCTTTGAGCTTAATTTCCTTCTCGTGTGATTTTTCCCCCAAATACTTGGCCCAAGCCTCTTGCGCCTTCCGGGCTGTGTTGGCCGAAACGCCGCTGGGGCCGGTGCAATCGAGAAGTGGCGGCTTCTCATCGGGCTTGAGGTTTTCGAAGGCCAATTCGGTGCGGGCGGATTCGAAGTCAACGAAACTTCGAAGCTTCGCGATTTCCGCTTGCAACTGGGTCTTTTCTTCTTTCGCCAGTTTGTCTATTAGGGCATTTGATGACTGCTCGAAT
>Ga0105046_10009820_pt1 | contig 14929 bp, 11 predicted proteins | sample MAT03_FD_78385 | JGI IMG/M metagenome (GOLD analysis project Ga0105046, IMG submission 78385) | Freshwater microbial communities from Lake Fryxell liftoff mats and glacier meltwater in Antarctica - MAT-03 (megahit assembly) | ecosystem: Environmental > Aquatic > Freshwater > Ice > Liftoff... | reverse complement strand
CAGCACAATAATAGATTGCCAGCCCCAGAAATGCACTTTCGTCATCCAGTTGCTGGCCATTCCGGTTTTGAGCAACCGCTGTAACGAATAATAATAACCGGTAAAAATGCCGTTGCCTACAAAGGCAAAAATCACTGCATTCGTATGAAGAGGACGGAGCCGGCCAAAACTGGTATAGGCAATTCCAAAGTTTAACTGTGGATACACCAACTGGAAGGCAATCAACAGTCCTACAGTCATTCCCACGATTCCAAAAATAATGGTAGCAAGGGCAAAGTCGCGTACGATGCGGTTGTCGTAGGAGAATTCCTGGATTTCGTTTGTTTCGGTATTACTCATATTGGTAGGGACGGGTTAGATATTATTCAGAAAAAGAATTTGGTTTGGGGGTATCGTTCATCGGAGCAGGAGAGCTGTTAAAGTCCAGAATCCGCATACCTGGCGTGCAGGTGTCGTCGAATTGGCCGGTTCGAAAGGCCCAGAAGAAAGCTGCCAGAAAGCAGGTTCCGATCAGGAGACTCACACCAATCATTAAAAAGAGAATTTCCACTGGTTGTATCACACTTTATTTGTCCCGCAAAACAGGGTATGAATGCTTCGCATGGAAATGAGTCCAGTTAGGTATTTAGTTGATATCCATCAGCTATTCAGCCGAGGCAACCGAAGGAGTATTTGAGTAAAAATCAGAAGAATCGACTGGAAAAAATAAAACTTCGGAATTCAATTTAAGAAATCGACACTAAATAAGTATTTGAAATTCAATAGTTTACGATGGATTGATTCGCATCATGTGCAGAATTTATTGTAAGATGTTTGTCAATCTGCCAAACTACTGCTTTGCTTTGTCCTGATTTTATTCACCACTACTATTAATGAGCAACCGCAATTTAGTCATCGTTGAGTCGCCGGCGAAGGCCAAAACCATTGAGGGATATCTGGGCAAAGACTTTACCGTAAAATCCAGTATGGGCCATGTCCGTGATCTGGTGAAAGGAGATAAAGCAATTGATATTGAGCACAATTTTCAGCCTCATTACGAGGTATCGGAAGGCAAACACCAGCTTATCAAAGAACTTACCGATCTATCTAAAAAATCAGATGTTGTCTGGTTAGCGACTGACGATGACCGCGAAGGAGAATCGATCAGCTGGCATTTAAAAGAAGCCCTCGATATAGATGATCATAAAATAAAGCGTATCGTTTTCCGGGAAATCACCAAAAAGGCCATTCTCAATGCGATTGAACATCCAAGAACCATTGATGTAGATCTGGTGAATGCACAGCAGGCAAGACGTGTTCTGGACCGTTTGGTGGGATTTGAAATATCACCGGTGCTGTGGAAAAAAATCAAACCCGGACTTTCAGCAGGACGGGTTCAATCGGTGGCCGTTCGGTTGGTAGCGGAAAGAGAACGGGAAATCGAAAAATTCCAGTCGGATGCTACGTTCAGAACCCAGGGTTCCTTCAAAACAAAAGCGGGAAAGACCTTATTGGCTGATCTCAATAAAGACTACAAAGAAGAGTCGGATGTGGTGGCATTGATGGAAGCTTCCAAATCTGCCGGATTCAAAGTGCATAATAAAGAAGTGAAACCTGGAAAAAGATCTCCGGCACCTCCTTTTACAACCTCCACCTTGCAACAGGAAGCTAGTCGAAAGCTGGGTTATTCGGTAACTAGAACGATGATTCTGGCTCAGAAACTGTACGAAGCAGGAAAAATCAGTTACATGAGAACGGATTCCGTGTCTTTGTCGGATGACGCACTGAATGCAGCAAGCACCCAGATCCGATCCGAGTACGGTGAAAAATATGCGCAACGAAGACAGTATAAAACCAAATCTGAATCGGCACAGGAAGCTCACGAGGCCATCCGACCCACCGATTTCGGTGTAAGTTCGGTTGGAGGAGACCGCGATGAATCCCGGTTGTATGAGTTGATCTGGAAAAGAGCCATCGCATCGCAAATGGCCGATGCCGAACTGGAGCGAACCATCGTCACCATTAAAGCCAATGGAAATGTTTACCAAAACCTGAACGGCGGAGAAAAGCTTCAGTACCAGGCAACGGGAGAAGTGATCAAATTTGATGGTTTTCTGAAGGTGTATCTTGAAAGTTCGGATAATGAAGATGAGTCAGAAGGAAACGAAGAAAAACTTCTTCCTTTTGTAGAAATAGGTGAAGACCTGGGATTAGAACAAATCAAATCCAGACAACGATACAGCAAACCCGATCCAAGATACACCGAAGCAAGTCTGGTGAAAAAACTGGAAGAAATGGGAATTGGTCGGCCATCCACCTACGCTCCTACCGTTTCGACCATCGAAAAAAGAGAATATGTGGTGAAAGAATGGAGGGATGGAAAATCGCGGGAATATGTCGAGTTGATTTTAAAAACAGGAAGCATTTCCAGGGAGGTGAAAACCGAAGTTTTCGGAGCAGATAAAGGGAAATTGTTTCCAACCGATATGGGCCTTATTGTCAATGATTTTCTTACCAACTACTTCAAGCAGATTGTCGATTACGATTTTACTGCCAAAGTAGAAAGGGAATTTGACACGATTGCGCAGGGCAAACTGGGTTGGCAGGAAATGATCCGGAAATTCTACAAGCCCTTTCATGAAACGGTAGAATCAACGGCCAGCATCGAACGAAAGGAAGTGAATGTAGCCAGAGAAATCGGTGTAGATCCGAAGACCGGACAGAAAATAACCGCACGCCTTGGCCGATTCGGACCTTATGTTCAAATCGGAGAGCAAGAAGAAGGAGGACCAAAACCCGCTTATGCAAGCTTAAAAAAGGAACAGAGAATCGAAACCGTCACATTGGATGAAGCTCTTTCTCTTTTTGATCTGCCAAGAGAAGTAGGCGAATTCGAAGAACTGAAAATGGTGGTTAACAATGGTCGTTTTGGACCGTATGTGAAGCACGGTGCTGCCTTTTATTCACTACAGAAAGGGATGGATCCGTATACTATTGACGCAGAAACATCCATCCAATTGATTGAAGCAAAGAGAAAGGCCGACATTGAAAAAGTGATCAAAATCTTCGATGCCCGTCCGGATGTAAAAGTTCTGAATGGTCGCTGGGGGCCATATATTTCGATCGGGAAAGAAAACATCAAAATCCCGAAAGGAACAGAAGCCAAAGATCTGAGTCTGGAAGATTGCCTGGCTTTGGGTGCTGCTCAGGCCGAGAAACCAGCAGGAAAAAAACCGACGGGTCGTTTTGCAAAGAAAAAGTAGAGTCTGAGGTGCTTAGAGTGGGTTTTTGTTAAACCGGAAACCCACCATTTAGGGGTTGGTGAATATGTCTTTACTTGATTTAAATGAGATTGTTGTAGATTTTAAACTCTTTCATCAGATGCAAAGGTATTTTATGAAAGAGTTTAAAATCCTTGCACTTCAAATTTTCAAGAAACTTCAGATAACAATTGAAACCTCCATTTTGACCTCACCACGGCTGTTGCCGAGGCACCATGTAAACACCTCCCGAAGCTAGTTCGGGACAAGTTCTCCAGAGGTGAGGGGGGGGGGTCAGATTATCAGCGACTTATGGTTTTTTGATTGTTTGCATACTTTTTCAGCAAGCCCTATCTATTGGCCATCCTTCCATAGATATTCCTGTTTTAATAACTGGATGTCTTTGTACAGTTTGTCTACCTCAATGCTGTCGGTTCCATCATAAAATCCTCTGATCTGTCGGTATTTATCTACCAGTGCAAATTTCTGGGTATGCACAAAATCATCGGGACCACCTTCGCCTTCAGAACCCACAACATAGTAGCCATACCTGGCCATATCATACAGTTCCTTTTTAGAACCCGTAACAAACCGCCATTGCCATGCTTGTGCATTATGTTCTATGGCATAGTCTTTTAACTGACGGGTACTGTCTATTTCCGGATCCACGGTGTGTGAAATAAACATCACACCTGAGTCGCCTTTCAACCGAACAGCAAGTTTCATCATCTCTTTGCTCATCACCGGGCAAATGGTTTGGCAGGTTGTGAAAAAAAAGTCGGCCACATAGGTTTTGCCTGCGGTGGTTTCCTGGGTCACTGCATTGCCATCCTGGTCTGTAAACCGGAAATCGGGCACGGTGTGAACCACAGAGAGCGTGGTTGGTTTTCCATTGGCGTCTACCGTATCGATCTCGTGGTTAACATAGGTTTCGAGGATACGGGCAGGTTTTGGATTGAGAAAACTCTGGTAAGCCCCAATCCCTAAAATAGCCGCAACGATCAGAACAATACCGGTAGGAATGAGCCATTTATTGGATGAAGAAGACATAGTCTGGTTGAATTATTTTGTTGTTGCCGCCAACAAGCCTTTGGAATGACTAGTTTTGCGGCTTCAAAGCACGGTGAAGACAGCCAGATTCCATTCATTTTTCTTATCTTTTTTTGCATTCTGGTGCAGTCAAATCGCCTTGTCTCAACCCTATGATCCTGGCCCGGACCAACCGGGAAGTCTGGCAATCCCTGCTTCGTCCGGTCTTTTTAAATCCTGGACCAGCAAAGTTGTTTCATTGGAACGAGGTTGGAAAAACATCGCCTTACCCGATTCAGGAAAAGTTTCTGCGGGCGAACCCGGTTTTGCTTTAGGACCAGCATTGACCAATTCTGTGGTTAGTTTGGGGGATGGAGGAAGCATCACGCTTGGATTCGACAACCCGATCCGCAACGGCCCAGGAGCTGATTTTGCTGTGTTTGAGAACGGTTTCGGAGATGAATTTCTGGAACTGGCAACAGTAGAAGTGAGCAGCGATGGACGGTATTTTGTGGAATTTCCTTCCATTTCTACTACTCCGGCTGATAAACAGGTCTGGTCGTTTGGAACATTGGACCCCCGAAATCTGTACAATCTGGCTGGAAAATACCGGCTTGGATTCGGAACCGGATTTGAACTTGAAGAACTTAAAAATGAAACTGGAATTGATGTAAATCAGATCCGGTATGTGCGGATTCGGGATGTGGTGGGAAGCATCAATCCGGAATTCGGAACCAAAGATTCCAAAGGAAACTTTATCAACGATCCATGGCCTACTCCTTTTATAACAAGCGGTTTTGATCTGGACGCAGTGGGTGTAATCCATGAATCAAGCGAGGGCCTCACCGTTTTTCCTACAATGATTTCTCAAGGGAATTCGTTTCAGGTAACGGGTATGGAGGAAGGAGAAGGCTTTATGATCTCCGATATTATGGGAAACAAACTGGCAACTTATTCCAACCAATCCGCCCAAAACCCAATGGAAGCACAACTTCCAAAAGGCATTTATATTGTGCAATCGGGTTCAGGAAAAAGAAAACGTTCAGGCAAATTTGTGGTGCAATAAGAATGAGAAATTGGACCTCAATCTGTTCTCTATTTTGTCTGGTTTGGGGCAATTTCGCTTGTGAAGACAAGCATGTTCATGAACCGGATCCGGTTGTAATAGAGAAGGGAAATATGGTCATAGTTGGCCAGGAAGGCAATTATAAATGGGGAAATGCAAGTCTTGGTTTGATCAATCTGGGAAAAAATCAGACGGATATGCAGGCTTACAAAACCTTCAATAAACTGGATCTTGGCGATGTGTTTCAATCTGCCACTTTTTGGAATGATCAATGGTGGATTGTGGTTAACAACTCAGGAAAAATTGAGGTTTTGAACATCGGTTTTATGAAGCAACGAACGGTTACCGGATTCACTTCACCCCGCTATTTGTTGCCCGTTTCAACCGACAAAGCCTATGTGACCGATTTGTATGCCAAGGGTTTGTGGGTGATTTCGGGAAGCCAGACCCAGGCGAATTCCAAAATTGATATGCCCGGCTGGACGGAAGAAATGGTGTTGGTTAACGGAATGGTGTATGTGGTGTGTAAAACCAACGCCAAAGTGATCCGGATTGATCCGGCCATCGACCAGGTATTGGATTCTGTTCTTTTACCGGGCAATGCCACCTCAATTGCGAAAGCATCGAACAACAAAGTCTGGATCGGTTTTGGAGGAAAGAATGGTTCCAAACCGGGACTTTGTTTATACAATCCAGCCACTACACTTGTGGAAAAGACCTGGTATTCTACTTTCGTTGAGCAAATTCCGGATCGGTTCCAGGCAACGGAAACGGGTGACAGTCTGTTTTTTATATGTGGAACACCCTGTCTGTTGAAAACCACCGACAGCGATTTTTACAGGTATCCCCTTGGGAACAGCAATTGGTATGGATTGGGCTACGATCCGACACGGAAGTTGCTGTTTGCATCGGATGCGAAAGACTATCTCCAAAACAGCCGGATTGTCCAGATGGATCTGAGTGGCACCATTCAAAAAGAGTGGGTTGGGGGAATTATTACAAGCCGGTTTTATTTCTGGTGATGGGGGCCTTATTTCAAGTTTTCAAATGGATGGATGTTCGCTGTCCATGCACTATGCAGCAGGGATTGAGGCTTTGTTGGAGCTCTTTTGGCCTATACTTTTTTTTGTGATCAGGCATTGTTGATGGGCCAAAAGCGACTGCCGAAAGCCCGGCCGCTGCCCAAAAACGAGGGAAATGATTGATTAATTTAGTTTGTCGCAAAGTTCTGAGGGAAAGGATTTATGAGCGTTTATTTTGAATTTCTTTAGACAAAATATGGGAAGGCTTTTTTCTTAAATTCGACATTCACGCAAATCCCAGATGGGGAAGCAAAGTTCGTATTCGTTCCATTGGACGTCGCCGTTTTCAAGTGAGAAATTCTGAAAAAGGGATTGATCCAGAAATTTCTGAGTCATCGGGTTTTTTGCGTTCCTAAAAACGGCTCAAAATCAACGGTATTATCGGTGTTATCCGAAAACTCAAATTTGATTTTATAGTCTTGAAGATACGATGCTGACAGGATTTGAGTAACCATATTTTAAAGCTTTTGCGTTATTTTCCGGATTTTATTTCAGCGTTGTATACAAAAAAACCAATCCATTTTTTTACAATCTCATCTTTGTAAAGATCTACAATTTTGGAGAATTTTTCAAATTTCGAGAATCAAGTGGCTTTTTCCCTCACACTTCACTCAATGGCTATCCTTTTAAGCACATAAATTCCCCATAAAATTTCCAAAACTATGCCGTTTCCCTTGCCAACATCTGGCCTCGATGCGCATCCAGCTTAAGGAAAATAAAGAGGAGAATGGTGAACGACCATAAGGAAGATCCGCCATAGCTGATAAAAGGAAGTGGAATTCCAATGACCGGGAGCAAGCCCACCGTCATTCCAATATTGATGGTGAAATGGAAGAACAGGATCGAGGCCACACAATAGCCATACACCCGGCTAAATTTCATTTTCTGGCGGTCGGCGAGATAGACGAGTCGCCAAAGCATACCCAGAAAAAGTCCGCATACAAGAAGGGATCCCAGAAAACCGAATTCTTCGCCAATGGTACAAAAGATAAAATCGGTGCTTTGTTCCGGCACAAAATCGAATTTGGTTTGGGTTCCCTGTAAATAACCCTTTCCTAAAAATCCGCCGGAACCAATCGCATTTTTGGATTGCGTTACATTCCAGCCCACACCCAATGGGTCGATGTTGGGATTGACCAGTACTTTAATCCGGTTTTGCTGGTGGGGTTGCAATACATCGTTGATAAAAAAATTGGCGCCAATCACCACCCCGCAAACCACCAGGCCAATCACCACCAGAGCGAGTATGTTATTGAGGGTTTTATCGACCAGGAAAAAGAAAATGATTGTGAGTAAACCTATGGTGCCCAGCAGCCAGGCCTCCGGAATAACGAGGGTGAGTACAAATAGAAAAACAACTCCAATGCCCAGATTCGGAATCCAGGGCGGCAATCCTTCCCGGAAAAGCGGAATGACGAAGGCACTGAAAACGAGTGTACTGCCGGTATCGTTCTGAAGTAAAATGAGCACTGCCGGAACCATAATGATACCCAAAGCACGATAAAGATCGGACCAGCGATCGAGACGGATGAGTGGATTGCTGAGGTATTTGGCTAAGGCCAGAGAAGTAGCAAACTTGGCAAACTCCGAAGGTTGGACACCGAAACTGCCCACGCCTAACCAGGATTTGGAACCGGCTACCGTTTTACCAATTCCTAAAACGGCAACCAGCACCAGCAAAACTGCCCCGAAAATGAAATAGCTGAATACGTCGTAAAACTTATAATCGGTGGCCATGATCAGGATAATCAATATACTGGAGGTGCCAATGAACAGCAATTGCCGGCCGGAACTGATGTTGAGATCCCAGGCACGGGTATCCGCGTTTACATCCAGCTCTGAAGCGTAGATCGTAATCCAACCCAGGAAAAGAAGGGTCAGATAAATGAAAAGTAATGGCAGGTCAATGGTTTTTACCAGCTTCTCGTCCCTTCCCATTTTCGGTAGTGTCTTTGTGAATAAAATCCCGGGTCAACATGTGATTAAACAGGTTTTTCCGGTTTATGGTATCGTTCAGGTATTTTTCCACCATCAGGGTGGCAATGGGTGCGGCTACAAATCCTCCGAAACCGGAGTTCTCTACCACAGTGGCCACGGCAATTTGCGGATTATTCTTAGGCGCAAAGCAGATAAAAATCGAATGGTCTTTTCCATGTGGATTTTGAGCCGTACCGGTCTTTCCACAAATCTCGATTGTCTTCATTCGGGCCTGACTCCACACCGTTCCTTGCTGCACAGCCCACTTCATGCCGGTAACAATGGCTTCAAAATTTTCCGGATCGATCATAGTTTTATGCTTTTCCAGATATTGAGGCAGTGGCTTTCCTTTATCACCGATCTTGTGTACAAAATGGGGCGTAAAATAATGCCCCCTGTTTGCCAGGATGCAAGCCATGTTGGCCATGTGCAAAGGACTGAGGCCCAACTCACCCTGACCAATGGAAAGCGAATACACGTTGGAATATTTCCAATGCTTTTCCCCATAAATCCGGTCGTAATAGGCAATGGTCCGTAAGATTCCTTTTTTCTCGCTGGGCATATCGATGCCTAGCTTTTTGCCGATCCCAAAGCTGGACATGTACTCGTGCCATTTTTCGTATCCGATACGGGTATCCAGAAATGTATTTCCGCTTTTGTGCTGGTTGATAATCCTACGATATACCTGCAGGTAATATGGATTGCAGCTCCATTGAATGCTTTGCCGGAGATTGCATGGATTGGGGTGCGGGTGGCAATGAACCACATCCTGTATACAAGGCCAAACCATATTGGAATCGATCACCCCTTCTTGCAAAGCAGTAAGTGCCTGTAGTGTTTTGAAAATGGATCCGGGTGGGTAGGGTGCCATCAACGCCCGGTTGAAAAGGGGTTTCAATGGATCCCGTTGAAGGGCCAGGTAGTTTTTGGAGAATTCTCTTCCTCTTAAAAGATTCGGATCGTAGGTTGGGGAGGAAATCATCGCCAGAATTTCACCGGTTTTGGGGTCGATGCATATGATCGATCCTTTCTTATTTACCATTAGTTCTTCCCCGAATTTCTGGAGCTCCAGATCAACAGATGTGTGGAGGTTTTCTCCCCGGATGGCAGATGTGTCAAAAATACCGTCCTTGTAATGTCCTTTCTGGATGCCGTTTACATCCACCATCATAAATTTTACCCCTCTTTTACCCCGTAGTTGTTCCTCGTAAAAATTTTCCAGTCCGGCAATGCCGATGTAGTCTCCGGAACGATAGTAATTGTTGCCTTCGGATTTCAGTTTTTCCAGTTTCCCGGCAGAAATTTCACCGATGTATCCCAGTGCTACGCCCATACTTGGGTGATCATAGCCCCGGACGGTGCGGGGAGAAATAAAGAAACCCGGGAAATCGATAAGCTGATCCTGAATCCGGGCAAATTCGGTATGGCTTAGTTGTTTGATGACGGGCGATGGCTTCACTTTGGAATAGGTGCGGGCAGCCTGCATGCTTTTCACGAAATCTTCTTTGGGTATTCCGAATAAAGTGCAGAAACGGAGGGTATCCATATTTTTCTTCACTTCTTTTGGAAGCACCATCACATCGTACACAGGCACATTGTACACGCAGATCCGCCCTTTCCGGTCGTAAATAATGCCCCTGTACGGGTATTCTACAATGCGTTGAAGAGAAATGTTGGCAGCGGCTTCTTTGTAGCTGTCGTCGAGCACCTGCATGTAAAACAAGCGGGCCAATATGGTGAAAGCCACCAATATAAAAACGAAAACAATAACCCTCTGCCGGCTGTCAAACATAATTCAGATGCAAAAATAAGAATTGATTTGATGGGAACAGGAAGGGATTGTAAATAGGTGGTGTTGTAATATGTGAAACGATTGTACTATCTGGTCTACGCTTGGTCAAAGCTTAGTCGTTTATGTTTCAAGGATACTTTCCATTCCGTATTTTATGATTCTTTTTCCATCAAATCTGAAAACGAAAGAAGGTGAGGGAAATGTTGGCAGCGGCTTCTTTGTAGCTGTCGTAGATTACCTGCATGTAAAACAAGCGGGCCAACATGGTGAAAGCCACCCTTATAAAACGAAAACTTGAACCCTCTGCCGGCTGTCAAACATAATTCAGACGCAAAAATAAGAATTGAATTCTTGGGATGCTGAATTGAATGAAATGATACTGAAGAAGCCGGATTGTACAAACTTTTTGCTCTTCACGAACCCGTGTCTGGCTGTTTTTTAGAAAGATCCCAAATCCACGAGTCAATCCATTGGCTGTTAATTAGGAATTGCCGATAAAGTAAGCAAATAAGCGAAAAACCATCAGTCACTGATAATCTTAGCCCCTTCACCATTGGAAGATTTTTCCCGAACTAGCTTCGGGAGGGTTTGGGTGAGGTCAAAACGGAGGTTTCAACAATAATCTGATGGTTCTTGAAAATTTGAGGTCAAGGATTTTGAACTATCTCATCAAATACCCTTGCACCTTTTCATCGTGAATTCGTCAGAACAATCTCATTTTAAGACTCCAAAGACATTTTCAGTAAGCCCTATTTGATGACTGCATTTTTTATTCCCATTTGCTTTGCCAACTTTCGAATCCGAATACCAGCTAATTATGCTAAAACAATTTTTATTGATTTCCATCTTCGCCAGCTCCATTTTGTGCACTGCTGTTTATGGACAAGTTATTACCTCTGCTCAGATCGATTCACTCACACTGCTCACGCTCAAAACATTTGATGTACCCGGCATATCGGTGGCTGTGGTGAAAGATGGAAAAGTGATCCACTCGAAAGGATACGGAGTGCGGTCACTGAAAAACAACCTGCCCATGGACCAGAACACACTGGTGGGCATTGCCAGCAATAGCAAAGCTTTTACAGCTGCTGCCTTAGCCATGCTGGTAGATGAAGGAAAGCTAGAGTGGGACGATAAGGTCCGCGATTTTATTCCTGAATTCAAACTCTACAATCCTTATGTATCCGAAGAATTTACGATCCGCGATCTACTTACACACCGGAGCGGACTCGGCCTGGGTGCAGGCGACCTGATGATGTTTCCGGATTCCAACAATTTTACACGGAAAGACATTATTCACAACCTCCGCTATTTAAAGCCGGTGTCTTCTTTCCGCACCAAATACGACTACGACAACAACCTGTACATTGTGGCAGGCGAAGTAATTGCAAAAGTCTCTGGAATGTCCTGGGAAGATTTTATAGAAGAACGGATTATGAAGCCGCTGGGAATGAATTCCAGTGTCGCTTCCATTGGAAGATTGAAAGATCGAAGCAACCTTATTAGTCCACATGCACCCGTAAATGGAAAAGTGCAGGCCATCAACATCGATTGGAGTGAAACGGCCAATGCAGCCGGTGGCATTGTCAGTAATTTGCCGGATATGTGTAAATGGATCATTGCTCAAATGAACTTGGGAAAATACGGAGACAGCTTGAAACAAAAACTTTTCAGTATGGAGCAGCATACTGAAATGTGGGCACCTCAAACCATTTTACCTGTATTTACTGCACCACCCTACAACACCCATTTTTCAGCGTATGGTCTGGGTTGGGGACTGAGTGATGTGAAGGGTTTCAAGCAGGTAACGCATACGGGTGGATTGGCAGGTGTGGTTACCCAGGTTACTCTTTTGCCGGAATTGAAATTAGGGATTATTATTCTCACCAATCAGCAATCGGGGGCCGCTTTTGTTTCTATAACCAACACGATAAAAGACAGTTACCTGGGAGTAAAGGGAATGAACCGGGTAAAGCAAATGGCGGACAGAGTTAAGATGGGAGACAAAGAGGCCAAAGAAATCATGGAGGGGATTGCCAAAGAAATTGACATTCAAAAGAAAAATACAAAGTCGAAACCCGACTTTACTCTGATTGCCGGAACATATAAAGACGATTGGTTTGGCGATGTGGTGGTTGGTTTGAAAAACGGGAAACCGTGGCTGGACTCCAGGCGATCTCCCAAACTGTCGGGCGAAATGCAGTATTTAAAAGCCAATACCTGGATTGTCCGCTGGAACGACCGTAGTATGGATGCGGATGCGTATGTTCATTTTTTGCTTGATCAGGATGGGAAAGCAGAGTCCATCAAAATGAAAGCCATTTCGCCCCTCACCGATTTTAGTTTCGATTTCCATGATCTTGATTTGAAGAGGGTGAAATGATTTGTTCACTCAATGGTAATTTATCAATGGTAATTTATCAATGATTGAATCCTCGAAGTATTGGTCATCATCTTTAAAGAGATTAACCTGAAGATTATGTCTTTTTTACAGTAAAGTGAGCCATCCATTCCGGAGCAAAATGAGCCACCGTTGGGCTATGATTTGGGGTCAATTTGGAGGTTATAAAATCTTGAAAATGGCCAATCAAATTAAGTATATGAATAAGCTAAGAGAACTGCTTCGATTTCATATCGAAGGCAAGTCAAAACGGGAGACCAGTAAACGGACAGATATGTCTCGTAACACGGGCTCACTTTCACCGGAATATCTTATGTTTCAGATTGTGGATTGGGTGGATGATTTTACCAGTGAAATTTACAGGAAAGAGATCCTGGACAGTTTTGCCTATTGCCGGAAACACAAAGGTTTACTTCTTTATGGATAGTTTGGCCCTAGCAATCAAAAAATAAACGTTTTGTAAATAAGCTTCAATTTTATCGTTTCATTGCAAGGGGCAGGTTTAAAATGTTTATAGCGATCATCACTTTTGAGCTCTATCTTGCTTTTGCCTACTTGTTCGTAGTGATTCTTCGGAACACTACGAACAAGTAGGGGCTTAAGTGCCTGATTTATTTGAATATAAAAAAATATTCTTTGAATAATGCAATCAGTTTTTGAAAAGTGATGAAATTTTTACATTAGAGACTTTTTTTGAGGAAAACTTTTTATTATTGATTCCAATAAAAACCACCTCAATGAAATTTTTACCCATTCTTATTTCCTTTCTATTTATCGCGATGTTTGCCAACGGGCAAGGTTCTGGCGAATATTTCTACCACGGCACCAGGGCAGCCTGGTCATTGTATGGCAATCCAGGCCATTTGAACAAAGATTATGAGCCTCTGTATATGGAAGATTTGCCTACAGGCTGGCAACAGGTCACCATGCCAGTAGATTCTCAATGGACCGGTCTCCAAAACATTCCAATTCCATTTAAATGGAAAGGAAGCGTAGTAAACAATCTAAAAATTCATACCCGAGGCTTTGTTTGTTTTGGAAGGGCCAATAAAATTCCAGTAATTAAAAACGTTAACCTTCCCCATTCCTCTATTCCAGATAGTTCATTTGCGATTTGGGGCATGAAGCCAGGTAAATTCAGCCGTTTGCTTACCAAGGTTTTTGGCCAGGCCCCAAAACGACAATTTTGGATTCAATTCAATCATTTTGGATCCAAAAATTTACAACAATCTTTTTTGAATTCAGGGGCTCAACATGAAACCTGGGCAGTTGTATTGGAGGAAGGTACCAATGCCATATTTGCAGTTTCTCAAGGTACTTTTGGTGGTGAGGTAAAAAATAACTTACACACGATTGGACTTCAGTTCAATCAAAACCAAGCCTTTATGGCACCTGATACTTCCAATTGTTACAATGGAGGTGGAGTTCCGTCATTTAACGATAATCAGTATTATGGGTTCTTTCCTGGACCTCTGATTGGCCAAAGAGTCAAAATTGCTAAATTGTATTCAAGTACGGTTGTAACACTAGCCAAAAATGGCCCGATTACAATTATGGTCACTTTTATGGGTAATCAACCTATTGACTCTATTGAATATTGGTATAAAGAAGATAACAAGACGCCATTTTACAGAAAGAGGCAGGCTGATTATAATGGCAAATTGCCCGTATGGTCCATAGAAAACCCGCAAAATTGGTATACTGATACCTTACAAGAAGGATTTCATACCTTACGAGCCTGGGTAAAAGTGGTAGGAGATAATTCTCCCATAACTGATACCGCAAAACATACCTTCTACAAAACAAGGGCAACTGGTGTACGGAGATTAATGCTGGTGACTTGGACAAGTCAATTTTGTCCAGGGTGTCCTCCAGCAACGTCATATTGGAATTCACTTTATTCTATTGCCTCTCCTTTTTCTTCATGGGCAAAGTTTTCAGTTCGCATTGGCCCCGATCCGTTTGTAATCCCAAAACATCAAGTGCGGGTTAGTGCAGGCCAGGGGTCTACGGGTGCTCCGGCCGGTGGCTTTGAGGGAGGTTTTGCATATAGTATAGTAGGCGGAAATCAATTGCCAACCGTGGCCCAGGTCCAGGCAGCTGCAAATAAAGGAGCTTTTGCTACTCTATCGGGTAAGGTCTTAATTGATACTACAAATCTGGAATACCGAATTGATCTCCGGATAAAATCTCAAGTGCCTTCCTTTGACCAAACCAACTTTAGACTTTTGGCCATGTTTGTTCAGCGCAAAATTACAATCGATGGTTATGATATGCTAAGAACAGAAACGAATTCAGTCAGGGATATTTTCGGTATGGGGACAGGGTACCAATTACCTCCTT
>Ga0105046_10009819_pt1 | contig 14932 bp, 12 predicted proteins | sample MAT03_FD_78385 | JGI IMG/M metagenome (GOLD analysis project Ga0105046, IMG submission 78385) | Freshwater microbial communities from Lake Fryxell liftoff mats and glacier meltwater in Antarctica - MAT-03 (megahit assembly) | ecosystem: Environmental > Aquatic > Freshwater > Ice > Liftoff... | reverse complement strand
CCAAGTATCCGGCCAGAGCAAGGGGAGCAATTCGCCTTGCGTACCACATGAAATCGATCTTCTCGAGTCCCATAGCGGCAACACCTGCTGCAGAGCCGATGATCAAGCAACTGCCACCCGTCCCCGCACAGTAGGCTAACAGCATCCAAAACGAATCGTTGGGAGGCGTGTTGTCGCCGTACATTTCAATCGCTGCAGCAACCAACGGGACATTGTCAACCACCGCAGATACCAATCCAATAATGACCGCGATGACCGACGAGTTTCCAATGGTGCTTTGAAGGTACACCGCGACGTTCTTTAGTACCTCAACGCTGCCGAGGGCTCCCACTGCTAGCAAGATTCCGAGGAAGAACAAAATACTGGACATGTCAACGCGTCTGAGTGCCGACATAACCCCAGTCGAGCTCTTCGTCTTATCGTCCATCGTGTGGCTGACCAACTCGGAGACAACCCAAAGTACCCCAAGGCTCAGAACCATCCCCATAAACGGTGGCAAGTGCGTGTACGCCTTAAAGATCGGGACCATCATCAAGCCAACGAGACCAAGGGCGAGGAACAAGGCGCGATGCCATGGTCGAATTGTTTTGTCGTCGTTTTCATCGACTTCGGTTGAAATAGGCGGCAGTTCCCCCTTCATCGAACGCGATACGATCAAAAGTGGGATCAACAAACAAACAATGCTGGCCAAGAACAATTCTCGCATGACGTCGACGGAGTTAATCTTATTCTTAACCCAAAGCATCGTTGTTGTAACGTCTCCGATTACGGTCCAAGCGCCCCCCGCGTTGGCCGCGATCACGGCCATCCCGATGAACATCAAGCGTGTTTCACGATCTGCGACCAGTTTTCTCAACAGTGATACAACGACAATGGTCGTTGTGAGGTTATCCAATAAGGCAGAAAAGAAGAACGTAACCCAACAAACGATCCAAAGCAGCATGACCTTGTTTCTAGCCGTTACCCTGGCTGTCACCAACGAAAACCCCTCATGCGCATCCACCAATTCGACAATCGTCATCGCGCCCATCAAAAAGAACAGGATGCCAGCGATCTCGACGAATCCCTTGGGCAATTGAGATTCGGTGATGAATTCCAGCTTTGCGGGCAAGTGGGCGACAGCGTGGGCATCAGCGCCGACTGAATGCAATTTCTCCCAAGCCTCGAAGGCAGCTTGTGGAACCAATTGCTCATAGCCGATCGCGTAGATCGTCCAACACAGGACTCCGGTTACGATTGCGGATGCGGCCTTATTGATGTGGATCTGATGTTCGAAAACGATTGCCAAATAACCGATGACAAAAACGACGATAATTGCGGTTAGCATTGAGTCTTTATTCTGCTGGGATGTGTTTCGGAGTCTTTATTGGTCTACCGGCCAATTCATCTTCGTAGTGGCCACGAATATGCTTAATATAATCGACCATGGAATGATCGCTAAAATAATCCAGTTTCCAAAGTCGCATGGAGGCCATTAAACCCAAAATTCGATCGCGAACACGTAGCCATAATCGCAGTTCGCTGATTCGGCCACGTCGATTGAGGTAGATTTCTTGCCCCATGTGCCGATAGCCTAGCCAACGCGGTGGGACGCGAGGGACGATGTCGTTGTTATTCACCCAGCGGTAGTGTTTTACTTTTAAGTAAGACGAGTAGGATCTATTTCCAACTCGCGGTGCACCGTACGAAAAGATCGCTTGTGGATTTGAGGGGATGGGTGAGATTTTGCAGCGCACTGCGCATACCGCAGCCATGGCACCGCCGAGCGAGTGACCGGAGAACCACATGGGACGTTGGTTTTCTTTGATCTGCTGCTCGAGCAAAGGCCAAAGCTCGTTCACTTCGGAATGAAAACCGCTGTGCACTCGACCGACTTCGGAGGCGACCGTCCAAGCGTTTGCGTCTGCCTTGATGTCGTTCCATTGATTTGGTTCGGTGCCGCGAGAAACAATCATGCAGTCGAAACGATTGCCAAAAACATAGGCTTCGGCCCCATCGCGTGCGATGAAAACGCATTGATCGAGGCGCCCTTCGTAGACGATCTTCTCGACTTCGTCTGGTGCTGCATAAGCGAGTCGCGAGAGTTCCGCAAACACCAAGGACTTTTGAATCCACGAAAGTTCTGCCAAAGGCCGTTCTAGCTTAATCGTAAGCTTTTGGTCCGCAGGGGCATCTTTTCCAGAAGCTCGAGTCGCGTCCGAAGCCATCGTATCGCTTGGGTTGATTTCGGAATTCGAGGACATTCAAAATCCTAGACTAGCGATTTTCAATTGGGACGATATCGCGTTTCACATGCCCAGTGTACACCTGCCGTGGACGACCGATACGAGTCAACGTAGAGTTTTGCATTTCGATCCAATGGGCGATCCAGCCTGGCAAGCGTCCGATGGCGAATAGGACGGTGAACATCTGAATGGGAATTCCCATCGCTCTGTAGATGACACCAGAATAAAAATCGACGTTTGGATAGAGCTTGCGCTCAACGAAATAAGGATCGCGTAAAGCAACTGCCTCAAGTTCTTGTGCTACGTCGAACAGCGGGTCCTTTAGGTTCAATTTGTTTAAGAGGACATCGCATGCGGACTTGATAATCTTGGCGCGAGGATCGTAGTTCTTGTAGACGCGGTGCCCGAATCCCATGAGACGGAAATTACTCGACTTATCCTTTGCCATGTCCACGTATTTCTTGACGTTTCCGCCGTCGTCAGCAATCTGCTTGAGCATGTTCACGCAAGCTTCGTTAGCACCGCCGTGGAGAGGTCCCCACAAGGCACAAATTCCTGCCGAGATACAGGCGAAAAGATTTGCATTCGAGGAACCGACCAAACGGACAGTCGAAGTACTGCAATTTTGCTCGTGATCCGCATGCACGATCAATAGCAGATTAAGTGCCCGCACAAAGTCTGGGTCAGGTTGGTAGCGTTCGCTAGGCAGTGCAAACATCATACTGAGGAAGTTTTGGCAATAGTCCAAGCTGTTGTCAGGATAGATAAAAGGTTGGCCGAACGCTTTCTTGTAGCTGTAGGCTGCTATGGTGGGCAACTTGGCAATCAACCGATGAACAGAAACCTCGACCTCTTCGGGATCGTGGGGGTCGAGAGAGTCTTGATAAAATGTTGATAAAGCCCCAACGACGCTGGACAGAATCGCCATCGGATGGGCATCGCGGGGGAAACCGTTGTAAAACGTCCGCATGTCCTCGTGAAGCATCGTGTGCTTTTCAATCGATTCCTTGAACTGATCGAGCTGTTCCTTGTTCGGCAATTCACCGTAAATGATCAAATAGCTTGTTTCCAAGAAATCGCAATGTTCAGCCAGTTCCTCGATCGGATACCCGCGGTAGCGAAGAATTCCTCGATCGCCGTCTAGGTAGGTAATCGAGCTGGAGGCGGCTGCGGTGTTGGCAAACCCATCGTCGATGGTCGTATGGCCGGTGTCCTTGAGCAGCTTCGAAATGTCGATTGCCCTGTCATTTTCCGTCCCTACCAGAATGGGCAAAACGTATTCTTTGTCGCCAAGGGTAAGCTTGGCTTGTGCTGTCGACGCGTCAAGATTGGGAGAACCGGTAGGGGCACTCATGAATTACTCCGGTGCGCGAGGTTTTTCCACGCGCAACCTCAAAAAAAGGGTTAACAGATTTGCTACAGCAGTGTAGCCGGAAGCCAGCCAGGAGACAATCAGCCAAACGAAAATGCACCTCCGGTCGGCTAAAGCCTATACTCCAACGCTATGCGAGCAGTTAACGCGAAGCGAGTCGTTCTTCACAGCTTCATTTTCGGGTCACGAATCGCAAAACGAAGGCGTCATCGAACTCGGTCGGTTGCGACAGTGTCCTAAACTCGATTGTTCGATCAAAGACGTAACCAAACTCTACGGTGGCAAGATGACCTTGAGGGTTCCGACGTTCAAAACCAAGCAAAACCTGGAGATCCCGATACGTCATGACGTCGTTATCGTTGTTTGGGAACTCGATATCCCATGTGCCGCCGCCAAGTCGACCGGCAAGGTAAACCTTGGATTGATTGTCTATCGAGTAATCGATACGGGGTCTTGGAAACACAAGATCGAAACGCATATCGGGTATGCCTTGCGGTCGCCACGAGAATCCTGCAACCGGCAGAAGTTTAATGTCGTCGCGACTGAGGTAATCGACTCCAAAAACCAAATCAAATTCGGGCTTTAGATGAAGCATTCCCACGGCGTGGCCTGGATAGCGAACACCGTCTTTCGCGCTGTCTTCGAAATCGCTAAACACACCTATGGTAGTTGCCAAATCGTAGCTCATTGCATCGCTGACCCGGCCTCGCTTTTGATAACCAAGGGAAAAATCGTAAAGTCGCGGCGGAATAGCAACTGCATTTGGACCGGAAAGAAAATGGATGTTGATGGCGGTCGTAATTCCCGACCGGTAACCACGAGCGAGATAAGGCGAGGACTCTAGCGATACCCAACCAAACTGATCTGCACCGGCGGGCAAATAATTCAGGCCGCTTTCTTCCGAGCGATAGTTCAAGTACGGCTCTTGGGAGAAATACGACAATCTAGGCAAGTTGCAATCCGGATTCGCGTCCGGATCAAACATCAGTTCCGCACCTGTCTCGGAATCACCACCGCTCGGTGAATACTCACGAAGCGAACGTGGATCTCCAGGCCTTCCCTCGATCGACACCAATTTGCCTAGACTGCGTATTTTGGGTAAGTCGGTTGGCTCGTTGAAAGTCGATGGCCCACTGAACGCAGTTGGGGCTTCTGCCATGACCTGCTCGCCATACAAGTACGGTCCGGGATAGTTTTCGGAGGTAAAGAGGCCGGTTTCCTGAGAGAAGGAAGCGGCGGTTCCAAGGATTGCGAACCCAATCACAAAAATTGCATGCAGCCCCAAGGTGATTTTGGAGCAAAATTGATTATGCTTTTTCGACAACACCGTCATGCGCTACCTCGTGGGTAAACTATCGGGTTTGCGATTTGGTTTCTAGAGCCATTTCTACCCAGTATACAACGATTGTCCGCAATCGTTCCTGAACTGAAAATTCGAAATCCAAAATGAATTGCAGGTCAACACTCTTCAAGCCAAATCCCCCTAAAACGGGACTAAACTGCCTGAAAAGCGATTGGGGGGCAATCGCTCTACTCTAGTGCACCTGAGCCGCATTCGGCTCGAAAGGAATTTTTTCCGGCACCGTCAAACCGCCCGACAGCAGCAACTTCCAGGGTGAACTGGCTTCCCATCCCGTGGCAATCACGTCTTCCCGCGGGAAGATCAAAGTGTAACCCGACGGCGGAAACAGACCGATCGGGATATAGACACACGCCAAAGGCTTGCCAGTACTGATGTCTTGGCACTCTCCCATTAAGAAGCCCGTTGCCTTCGCGCCTGGATGAGGGAACGGAACAAGCACCACGGTGTCGATCTTCTTCAATCCATCTGGCCCCTGCATGGCCTGCGAAGCGTCACGGACCGCCCTATACAAAACCGAGATGCCGGGAATGTAACTAAACCCCCAATCAACCCAGCGGCTTAGGCGAGATTGAAAGGCATAACCGAGGATGTAAAAAATCAAGAGCACGGTAAAAAGTGAAACTGGAGTCGTTACATACTTGTCAAACGCCAACAAGTTTTTGTCCGCAAGAATCAGCGGAGCGATCAACGATGCCACCGGATCGATCACCCATGAATTCAAAATGAGGTAAATTTGGTAGACGACAAACAGCGTCAGAAGTATCGGAGCAGCGAATAAGACACCGAAAACGATTCGCCGAATGAAAGAGCGAATTCCAAACATGCGAGGTTGGACGGGCGTCTGTGACGGAAATCCGGGAGCCAGGTCAGCGAAGTTACTCATGTATTTCGATTCTTAACACAGTGGAAATAATCCTGCTGGACCGTATCTTAGCGGAAAATCCCCAAACTGTGTCAAACCCTCTCAGCCAACAAATTAACAAGAGAGGAAACCCCAACCCTTAATCTGGATAGGGCACTAATGGCGGAAACTCAACTCAAAACAGGTTGGGACTTAAGACTTTTGGCCCTTACGCCAGGCGGCCCACTACTAACGCCCGCCTTACTTCAGTATCTTAACCGCGTGTGCAACGGACTCCACGAAGCGAGTAACTTCGTCTGGTGTGTTATACAAATAAAAGCTTGCTCTGCAAGTGACCGATACGCCCAAGCGAGTATGCAACGGCATCGCGCAGTGATGCCCTACTCGGATTGCAATCCCTCGACCGTCCAAGACTCGCGCGATCTCCTCACCATGAATTCCATCCACGGCAAACGAAACCACTCCACTCTTCAACTTAAGAGCAGGCGAGAAAACGCGAACGCCATCAATCGCTAATAGCCCGTTCGTCGCTTGATCGGCTAGCAATCGCTCATGCTCCATAACTCGTTCATGCCCAATCGATTCCAAATACTCGATGGCTGGCTTCATCGAAATAATCTCTGCAATGGGAGGCGTTCCCGCTTCGAATTTGTGTGGCAAATCCGCAAGAGTAAAGCCGCCGAATGTCACGGACTTGATCATGCTACCGCCCCCTTGCCATTCGGGCATACTCTCGAGAATTGCTCGTTTGCCATAGCAAACACCAACCCCAGTCGAGGCAAGCATCTTGTGTCCGCTAAAGACGACGAAGTCCGCATCCCAATCTCGCACGTTGATCGCACCATGCGGCGTGGCCTGCGCCGCATCGACAACAACAGTAGCACCAACTCCACGAGCCATCTGGACAAGTTGTTTCGCCGGATTAATTGTACCGAGGACATTGGAAACTGCCGTAAACGACACCAACTTACTACGAGACGAAAGCATCTTTTCGAATTGCTCGATATCCAGCGTGTAGTCGGACCGAATGGGCACCCATCGGATGGTGCAGCCCTTTCGCTGACAGAGTTGTTGCCACGGAACAATATTGGAGTGATGCTCCATCTCCGTTAGCAAGATTTCGTCACCAGGGCCAACATTCAAATTGCCCCAGGCATTCGCAATCAGGTTGACCGCTGCGGTTGCACCAGCCGTAAAGATCACTTCTTCGGTCCTGGCCGCGTTGATAAAACGTCGTACCGATTCTCGGCTGGCCTCAACTCCTTCTGTGGATTTCACGGCCCATTCATGTCCAGACCGATGCACGTTGGCATAATGCTCTGAAAACACTCTCGATATCGAATCGATTACCGATTGAGGACGCTGCGACGAAGCGGCGTTATCCAAATACGCAATCGCTAAACCATCTTGATTCTTTTGATTGAGGATCGGGAAATCGGCACGAATCTGTTCTATTCTTGCGAGCAGTGGTCCACGATCCTCCTCTTTTGAGCGGTCCGGCGAGGTCGACTCTGTTCCTTTGCCGTTGTTTGAAGACTGCTTGGATTCGGCATAATCTCGAATCCGCTTGATCATCGAATGCAAACCATTGCTTCGAAGAGGCGAAAGAAACGACTTCAAATGCATTCCGTCCAGGACATTCTCGATCGGGAATGCAGCAATCTCAGACGGGGTCTTGGCCGAATAAGCAGACATCAAAACCGCGACAAGCCCACGTACCATCGGCGCGTCACTCGATGCTGAAAAGTGGTACACATTTCCGTCCCAACTTGGAACGATCCATACCATGCTTTGACAACCGACGACCCGATTTTCTTCGGTGCAATACTCCTCAGGAAAATGAGGAAGCGATTGACCTAATTCGATCAGGAACTCTATGCGATCCTCGGACGTCTCCAGATCGTCAATTTCTTCCTGCAAGTCCGCTAGTTCAGGATAGGTAATTTGGCTGTCCATTGTTTAGAAAATTCCAAGTTGGTCTCGGGCGTCTTCAGTCATCCGGTCCTGAGTCCAGGGTGGATCCATGACAACTTTGATGTCGACGGCGCCCACCCCGTCGATGGCTTCGATGACTTGGCGACTGTTGGCCACAAGCTGTGGACCAGCAGGACACATTGGGCTGGTCAAGGTCATTTCGACATTGACATTCTCTTTGCCTTCGTCACTCGGCTGAATGTCGACGACATAGATCAACCCAAGGTCGACGATGTTGACGAAAAGTTCAGGGTCAATGACTAGTTTTAATTGTTCGCGAACGTGGTCTTCGGTGATTGGCATTTTGATTTGGGAAACGAATAAGAATGGATCATAAAAGTTTAGCACGGCTCTCCGAGCCGTGAACCAAAGTAGCAGGCACATTCCATGTACCGTCCGCTAGTTGGGAGGTTCTATCGTCGGATAGTTAACACGTATGGTTTTGGCAGCGGCACTTGGAGTATATAATCAAAAATCATTTGCAAAACCCCCCACTTCCTGCCCCTCTCCCCTAAAAGGCGCGAAGGGAGCAAGATCAAAAGATCTATCTCCTTGGTCTCGACCGAGTCTCGGCACGGAGTGCCAAACTACACTAATTGTCTTTTAACTGCACAAAGACTTCATCGCCTCTAATTTGGACATCGTGCGACAAAGTTCCCTCGGTGGCGGGCATGCACATCGCATCGCCTGTCCGTAAATCGAACTTCGCACCATGTCTTGGACAAATCAGACAGTCGCCGTCCAACTCTCCGTCGCCAAGCGTCCCGCCATCGTGCGTGCAGATGTCTTCTATGCAAAACACTTTGCCATCCAACATGGCCAAAACCACAAATCGGTCGTTGACCTCGCGAGGCAATGGCACGTTTGGCTTCAATTCGCTGAGCTTGCATGCAAAAGCAAAATTCGTACTTGTATTTGACGTCATTTTCGAACGGGTATCTTTCTAATCGTATTGTCGAACTTGGCGAGCGATGGCGGCCCCGAGGGCATCGCGAACACTGTCGATCGTAATTCGGTCAAATATCTGTTGGAAGAAACCGGTTACAATCATCAAGATCGCTTCTTGTCGAGAGAATCCTCGCGACCGAGCGTAGAAGATCAGTTCTTCGTCAACGCGACCGCTCGTGCTACCGTGTGTGCATCGCACATCATCTGCCTTAATCTCAAGGCCAGGAATCGAATCCGCGCGTGCATTGTCGCTCAGCAGCAAGTTGTCATTACGCTGATATCCATCTGTCTTGTCCGCACCTTCATCGACTTTGATCATCCCACGCCATACGGTACGAGATCGATCCTTCAATACTGCTTTGTACAAGAAGTCGCTAGTGCAGTGTGTAGCGGAATGCCGCTGAGTGGTGTTGTATGTCAAGTGCTGTCGATCGCGAGTGAAAAGAACTCCATTGACATGACTATTTGCTCCCTTGCCAATCAGATTCACTTGCTGGTCCACTTGGGAAAATTTCGAACCCACGGCCGCAATCGTCCATTGAAGGTTTGCGTCTTGACCGACGCTCGCTCGTTTATGGGCGAAGTGCCATGTGTTGCTGCCCCAATCTTGCAAGCCGACGAAGCGAAGATTTGAGCGAGCGCCGACAACGAGTTCGAGACCTCCACAGTGAAAACCAGCGGACTCTGGAGTTGCACTGCTGGATTCGTAAAGCACTGTTGCTTCTGAACCCTCTTCTAGCACAACCAATGCGTGTGACAAATCAACATTACCGTCACCCATGGCAGCATGAATGTGCAGTGGTTTTTCCATCACAACATTTTTCGGGACGTACAGAAAGAAACCGTCCGTCCACATCGCAGCTTGCAGTGCTGCGAAGCGATCGGTATTGGAATTGATTTGGGCGTGCAAATGTTTTTTGACCAGCTCTGAATGTTCTCGCACGCATCGAGATAACGAACCGAATACCACGCCTTTCGCAGAGTACTTGGGGTCGAGCAACTCCTGAGTTACCAATCCATTTTCCATTCGGAGCGAACCGGCGACTTCTACTCCGTCGAGGAGACGGACCGGTGCGCTGGCAACCGACTGCGACTCGGTTTCGTTGGTCGGGCTGTATCTCGAGAGTTTGAACCCACGCAGGTCAGACCTAAGCCAGTTCTCCTCACGTGGATTCGGCCAACCGATCGATTCAAATGCAGCCCAAGAATCGCGTCTGGATTGTGTAATCCAAACAGGATCAATTCGGCGTTCGATGAATTGTTCGAAACCCGCTTGATCGAAGCCAACGGATTCGTTTCTAGCAATAGTCGTTGTCATTTAACCCACCGATCCTTCCATTTGAAGCTGGATCAGTCGGTTCATTTCCACTGCGTACTCCATCGGCAACTCTTTCACGAGAGGCTCGATAAAGCCGCTAACGATCATCGTGCTCGCTTCTGCTTCACTCATTCCGCGGCTCATCAGGTAGAACATTTGCTCCTCACCAATGCGGGACACGCTGGCTTCGTGACCGACACTGACATCTTTTTCTAGAATTTCAATGTAAGGATAGGTATCGCTTCGGCTTTCTGGGTCCAAGATCAACGCATCGCAGACAACATTGCACTTCGAGTTCTTCGCCCCTTTTTCGACTCGGACCAAACCGCGATAGCTTGCTCGGCCGCCACCTTTGGAAATGGACTTGCTAATGATCTGCCCGGTGGTATTAGGAGCGCAGTGAACCAGCTTGGCACCCGCGTCTTGATGCTGGCCTTTGGAAGCGAATGCAATCGAGAGAATCTCGCCGTGAGCCCCTGGTTCCATCATGTAAACCGATGGATACTTCATCGTGAGCTTGCTGCCGAGGTTTCCATCCACCCATTCCATGGTCGCATCGGCATAAGCCACCGCTCGTTTGGTAACTAAGTTGTAAATGTTGTTCGCCCAATTTTGGATCGTGGTGTAGCGGCAACGGCTACCCCGTTTGCAAATGATTTCGACCACCGCAGAGTGCAACGATTCCGAAGTGTACATCGGAGCCGTGCAGCCCTCGACATAGTGAACAGATGCCCCTTCGTCGACGATAATGAGGGTTCTTTCAAATTGCCCCATGTTCTCTGCGTTGATACGGAAGTACGCTTGCAGCGGGAATTCGATCTTGACTCCCTTTGGCACGTAAATAAACGAGCCACCAGACCAGACAGCCGAATTGAGGGCAGCAAACTTGTTGTCCGTCGAAGGGATGATCGTCCCGAAGTACTCTTTGACGAGTTCGGGGTAATCGCGAACCGCCGAGTCGGTATCAGTAAAGATGACACCTTGGTCTGCAAGGTCCTGCTTGAGGGAGCCGTAGACCACTTCGCTTTCGAACTGAGCCTTCACGCCAGACAGGAACTTCTTTTCGGCTTCGGGAATTCCAAGCTTATCGAAAGTGTCCTTAATTTCCTTTGGAACTTCGTCCCAGGTTTTACCTTGCTTATCGGTCGGCTTCAGATAATAAAAAATGTCTTGAAAGTCGATATCGATGGCACCACCCCACTTGGGCATCGGCTTGGACTGGAAGATCTCGAGACCTTTGAGGCGATACTCTCGCATCCACTCGGGCTCGTTTTTCATTTCCGAGATCTGATTGACGATGTCAGCATCGACCCCTTTTCGGGCCTTGAAGACGGCTTTGCTTTCGGTGCGGAAATCGTACTTGTTGATTTCCCCGACTGATTCGTTTGCTGCAATATCTGTGGACATTATTTGTTTTCGTTGGGTTGTTTGGACATTCTCTGAGATCATGAAAGAGCAATTGGCTAGACGGCCATCGCTTCTTCTTTGCCGAGCATTTCTTGATTGGCTGCTTCGGCGTCTGGGTATGATTTTCGGATGCGTTCGTAACCGTGATCGTGAAGTTCGCGAGCCAATTCCGGTCCGCCAGTTTCTACGATGCGACCACCGAGCATGACGTGAGTGAACTGAGGCTTGTTGTGTTCCAGGAGTTTGTCGTGGTGTGTAATGATCAATAGCCCCATCTTGTCACGGCCAATTTCAGCGATCGATGCACTAGCGAGTTTCACGGCGTCCGCGTCCAAACCGCTATCGGTTTCATCAAGAATCGAAAACTTCGGCAGTAGCATAGCCATCGTTAGAATTTTAGCACGTTTCACCTCGCCACCCGAGAATCCGTCGTTGACATAACGGCGAGCGAACTCGGAGTCCATTTTGAGTTGTTCCATTTTTGACTTCAGTTCTTTTCGGAACTCGCGCATCGGAATTAAGTCTTCGCCTTCCTTGCGGTCAGGACGTCGAACGTTGGTCGTCGCATGACGCAGGAAGTCGGCAGTCTTGACACCGGGGATCGCGATCGGACGTTGGAAAGCCATAAAGATGCCAGCACGCGCTCGTTGGTCCGCTTCCCACTCGGTGATGTCTTGATCGTCGAGAAAGATAGTGCCAACGGTGATTTCGTAGTTCGGATGTCCAGCAATTGCCAAGCCTAGCGTGCTTTTGCCTGAGCCGTTCGGGCCCATCATCGCGTGCGTTTCGCCGAACTTTATTTCCAAGTTAACACCGCGTAGAATCGCTTTTCCGTCGACAGCGACATGCAAATTTTCGATTCGGAGTTTATGTGACATCTGTACTTTCGATCCAAGGTCTGTTTGAAAAATGGTGGTAATTTAAAAATCAATTATCGATTTTGAACGATCAGCTCGCTGCACCTGCAATAGTAACCGTCGGTTTAAACTGGCAACAACTGTGGCCATCCAGGCGACATTGAGACAACTCCATTTCTTGTCCCAATGCACTGCTAAGTACCTTCGTTTCCATGTTGCAAACGCTGCGATCATGGTCGCTCCCTACCAAGTCTGGATAGGGACAGACTTGTACTTCAAGGATTGGCAATCCAATGCCGCTCGTCATGCAGGTCGGGATCCTCCGGTTCGTCAAAAGCCCTGCCATCAAGTGCATGCGTTCTTCAATCGGACCTTCGGTTAGTAGTTCTCGAAAAGAGCCTCCAATCCGTTCCGAAACGCGTTCGATCAACCTTGCCTTTAACTCGGTGGACGCGATCAATTTGATCTCAGTCCACAAAGCGATCGCCAAATCGGTGTAGGTCACGCCCGCCTGCTGAGCTCCTTTGGCTGTCAAAAAGTAATTAAATGAAGGTCTGCCTCGCCCGACACCTTGCTTGCGGCGCTCAATCAATCCGGACTCTTCGAGCCGATCGAGCCGTTGTCGGATTGCAGTCGCGGTAACTTCAAGCCGATCCATTAAGTCCGTGACGGATAGCCCCGCCTGCCGCCTAAGCAAATCGAGCACTAATTGGTCAACTGGTCTGGTAGGAGCGTCGTTAAATTGGGTTTTGAGATCCATGAAAATCACGTAGTTTGCTTGCAAAAGATCGCCCGATTGCCCCAGAGGAGTGGTTCAATCGCTGTAGAAGTGTACCCAAACGGCGAATTTAGACAAGCTGCATTGCGAATAAAGAAACCGGGGCGGATTCCTAGTGGCTGAGCGCGAGCCCTCGGTTGGGAAGAGCTTTCAAGGGTTTGTAACCAATTGGATTGGCACCCAGGATTGTGGGGATTGTGTGAATTCTGGCAAGAATCTCTGCAAGAATTCGAGGCGATCCGTTTTCCACTCAAGGTGTACGCCATTTGCGTGTCACCTTTGGAGAAACTGTCGCTTAGAAATAATTTTTTAGGAGTAACTCCGGTATCGCCGATACGCTTTGAAGTTTGGCTTCGATTGCTTTGGTGCTAGCTGTCGCCAACTGAGGAAAACTAGTTATCGCTAGACACTACGAATGGTTGCTGGCTTTTTGGGATTTGGGAGAAAAGTGGTCAAAAACTGGTACAAGGCTTTCCAAGTCGATCTCGTGCGAGGACTTCGATTAGCTCTGCGTCCATTTGGTCCTCGCTCAAGTCCATCGCACCTTCACCTTCACCGTTTCGCTGATTGAACGCGTTGATTACAAACAGGACGTCGAGCGGGCTCACGAATCCATCGTTGTCGACATCGAGATAAGGTGCAGGGCGAACCGCGTTGGTAATCGTCGGCAGTTTGCCAGTATCAGGATTGCTGATTCGCGGCGAGTTGATTTCGTTGATGAGAGACAGAACGTCTCGCGGGTCGAGTGATTGATCGTCGTTGACATCGGAGGCGAACTTCGAATTTTGCCAAGATCCAATTGACCGAGGTGCGCTATCGGTCGCCTGCAGTCCATTCTGTTGATTCAGGTAGTTGATAACGATCAAGACGTCGAGCGGCGAAAGCGTACCGTCATCATCGACGTCAAAGTAAGGTGGCGGGCTGATTAAGTCCGTGATCTCGGGTAACGTATTTCCGTTGCCAGTGATGAACTTGGGAGCGTTGAGTTCATTGATCATGTTCAGCACATCCAGCGGCGAGATGTACGTATCGTTATCAACGTCCATCGGCTTGTCCGCATTGTGCCATGAAGCGATACTGGCAAATCGAATATTGGAAACCGACGCTTTAGATGTATCGGTCTCACCCAGCCCAATCAAATCGAAGTAGAGGGTGTTCACGGAGTTTGCAGCGATGCCGCGAGTGTCGACCGTCACTTCGATGGGTTTGCTCAAGTCCATGATGGCACCGCTGTTGGTAAGACCATTGACCGAGACTCCCGCCGCTACAAAGACCCGACCATCTGCTTGAATGCTAAGCAATCCATCGGACCCAGTGAGACCAGTCATTCCGGCAAGTCTTGAGGCTGTTTGGTTTGCATCCAGCAACGCGATTTCCAACGCATCGCCTGGATCGCTAGCACTGTTGACGTCCAATTGGATTCCGCTTAACGTAAACTTGAGCTGCTTAATGCTACTTGGCATGACAAATGTCTGCGACAGATCGCTGAGCATCGAGCCAGAAACCTCCATGACCGTCGCGAGATTGCTTTGAAATTGGACGCTACCTACGGCGCTCCAACCAAAATCTGGATTTGCAGGGTTGGTTATAGAGAAATTCTTGTTGGTGATTCCTCGTTTTGGCCCGTTTTGCATCGCATAGCTTACGTTGGCGGCGAGAGGAACAAAACCGCCCGCAACACCGACCAGCGACGACTCGGTGTAGGCGATACCTGTTCGCTGGAATCCACCGCGTGACGACCAAACGTTTTCGATGATCTATCGATCGATTTTGGATGGGAGTTTGCGGATACCGGGAGCAAGCGTTGCTGCCATCAATGCATCTGGAT